>Ga0228711_1003107_pt1 | contig 25812 bp, 12 predicted proteins | sample MedpolnodulmetaG_2_FD_177996 | JGI IMG/M metagenome (GOLD analysis project Ga0228711, IMG submission 177996) | Root nodule microbial communities from Medicago polymorpha collected in Santa Monica, California, United States - brown nodules | ecosystem: Host-associated > Plants > Roots > Nodule... | reverse complement strand
CATTCTTCCAGACGCTTCTAAGCTTCAAATAAAATTCCTTTGCTCTTGAACTTGTTCAATCAGAATCTTTATGAATAACACTTTGATTATGGATCCTGTACACTTGAACAAATTGTTTAGCATATCCAATTGATGATTTTTAATACCTTGTTATTATTAAAACTTAAGAGGTAATTCTGAGAAACACCCTTTGTTCCAACAAATACATGTCCTTCCAGGTGTACCTTCTAGTATGAAAAGGAAAAGAAAAAAGAACGATTACATAGGCTCTGTTTGGTAAACATAGCGGATAGCTTATAAGCTAGTTGATTGCTGATAGTTGATGACTTATAACTGATAAGCTAATTGAAGTGTTTGGGAAAATTAACAGTTCAATAGTTGATAAATGTAAAATGACATAAAAGGACATATTATTTTTAGAATAAAAAGGACTTTTTTTTATCATTCTAATTTCTATGAAGACAAGAACAATTATCATTTTTAGGCCATAATATTTACGCTACTATTAAGCCAATATTTTTTTATTTTTTACTCTACTAAATTTACGTTACTATTAAGCCATAAAATTTTGTTAAAAAATTTACGATATCATTGGAATTTTTTGTATGCTCTACTGTTTTCAATTATCATGTTGGACTATTATACATTTGTTCAAGTGTTTATCTTAACAACAATTATATTAATCCAAAATTAAGCCAAATTGATCGTTAGTATTCTGCATTTAATAAATACATCATTATTTAATTTTATAATAAATTATAAAGGGTAAAAAAGGATTTTAGAAAAAATAGTAAGGGTAAAAGTGGAAGAAAAAACAATAAGCTATAAGCTATAAGCTCCAACGCTACTTGGAATAGCTTCTGAAAAATAGCTTATAAGCTCGTGAAATAAGCTATAAGCTCATAGTAAAAAAGTCTTACCAAACAGAGCTTTTTTTGTCAAACAAACTTATAAGCTATAAGCTATAAGCTAATAGAGGTGTCTTACCAAACAGTCTATTAGAGAGCATGAGCTCCATGTAGTTGGAGTCATACATAGTATCTCAAGCTTTGAGTCTACAAGGCAAATGAGGTTGATAGGTCCAAAAGCATTTGTCTAGTTGGAATGAACCACAAACCTAGAATTTCAAGCCTAAAAGGAACAAAAAGATTGATTTGTTCAAAGACATGAACCTAGTCGATAGAAACAATCCACTTGATTGTATACAAGGGAAAGACTCCCTGATAATCTAGAGTTCGACCATGAGGTAAGTATAGTTTCAACAATATTTTTTTCATTAGTAACCAAACTCACGTTCTCTCAAACGATTTGCCTTTTGATAAAGCTAATTAAACGTTTGCGTTAAATTATTTGGTTTTACTTGATGTTATATGATAGTAATATATAATTATTTGTATTATATTAATTTGAAAATCAACGTAATTTTACTAAAAAAATCAATATAAGGACATGAAATTGAGGCATTCTTTCAATTACGTGAAGAATAATTTTAGTTTAACACATGAACCGTATGGATCACTTTTTTTTCCATAAAATAAATTTCGTGTACGACTTCATTTCAATAGGATGGTGGAAATCAAAAGGACTTTTCCTTTTGTTAATGAAAGGATGGCGTAACCAAAATGTAAAGCGTGCATGTTATATTTTCCTTGCAAATATGGATAGTGATGATGGATGCTTACTTTACTTACATACATACTCACATATATATTCGATTTAACATGCTAGACTTTTGACCTACATAAAGCCAAAATTATATGGCCACAAAGAATTTAATGCTCAACTAAAAGAAAATCGCTCTTCTCTCTTTTAAAATTGCTCATTTCTTTAATTATATTCAAAATATGTTAACTTACGTTCAATTTTTTCAACGTAAGTTAACTCATGTATGTATGTAAATGAGCAAAAACAAAAGGGAGAAGAGTAATTTCCCAACCAAAATCCAATTTGGGCTTTTGACGGGGCCTTAAGAAAAAGCAGTGGATTTTTGCTCTTCTCCCAGCACATTTTGCTTGCGCCCAACATGATTTTCAAATATACCCCTGCGTGAGTTAAGTCACGCTTAACTCACGCACCTTATAAGCTCTGTGTGACTTAAGTCACGCACCACTGGCCTGCGCGCGAGTTAACTCACGCACGTTGGCCAGTGGTCAGAGCTGAAGAACAAACATTTTTTGGTCTTTGGTCAGGTTTTCAACATTCAATTTACACGTTTTTAACTACTTTTACACGTTTTTTGACCATATTTATGGTAGATACAAACTAGGTTATCATTCCTACCTATAAATACTCTCACAAACTTCCTCTTTTCCTCACATTATCTCCTCCCACTCCCTCCCCCTCTTTCTCTTCTTCTTTTTTGCTTCTATAGTCTCTAGGCTCTTTATACCCCTTTAGGTATATAGTAGTAGCTCTTGGGGGAAATAGTGGTCGGTCGAGTTGGGGAAAAAAACATCATCCCTTGAGGTAAAATTAGATTTGCTTCCTTTTACTCCCAAAATCTTTTTACCGTGGGTAAAAAGAATCATCATGGGGGTATAAAAGGAACCAAATTTAAATTTACCTTAAGGGATCTTAATATCCTTTTCAAATAAATTATTCTAATGTTTGAATGATATTAATAAAACGAGAGTTATATTTATTAGTTTTGTTTTTTATTTGTAATTATATTTGCATTTATTTTATGTTTATGATTATGTATTGAATAAATAAATATTGAATAAATAAAATCGAATTTATTTTTTAATTTTGTATTTAATGAATAAATAAATTAGAATAAATATTGAATTAGAATAAAATCGAATTTATTTTCTAATTTCAAATTTATTTTAAGTGCATAAATAAATTAGAATTTATTTTCTAATTTCGAATTTATTTTAAATGCATAAATAAATTAGAATATAGAAAATAAATAATTTAGAATAAAGTGAAAAAATAATTTAGAAAATAAATAATTTGGAATAAAGTGAACAAATAATTTAGCATAAAGTAAATAAAATATTTTAGAATAAAGTAAATAAAATAATTTGAAAATAGTAAATAAATTATAAAAAAAAGCTACCATGCGCCACTTAACTCATGCCACTCAACTTAACTTGTGCATTATTTTACACTTGCGCTAATTAACTAGCGCATGAGTATTTTAGGCATGGCTACAGGGCACGAGTGTTTTGTGCTGGGAAAGAGTAGAAATCAAAGCAGTGGAAGGGGATTCTCTTGGGCCACATGAAACCCACGATGGCACCACTTAGAATTTCAAAGCAAAAGTTAAACTTAAAATTAATATTTACACTATTAGTTAACTTTTTAATTCGATCCTCGGGCAATTTATTTGGTCAAGGTGTTCGAAGTATGCTATGTGGAGGTTTCGCTTTTCTCTTTTGAGTTCTGTCCCTTCGTTGCTAGAGCTTTTGTCATAGTTTGCCTAGGTGGCTTTAAGTTGGTGATATTGGCGTTCGATATTATTTATCCCTTTAAGAGTTCCTTGACATCTTTGTTGTTGTTTTTTGGTGCTTTCAGAGGGTTCTATTCTCTGCAAACTTTGATCTTACCCTGCATTTGACATCTTTATAACATATATTGTGCTTTGAGATATTTCTTGTTTAATATTATAAAATCTTCTTTTTACTTCTTAAAAAAAAAAAAAACCTTAACAAGCAAAAGTTAACATTATAAAGAAAGGCATAACTTAAAAAGGAAATATTATCATTTCAAAACCACTAGTTAACTTAATAACATCGTCACCGTTAAATTATACTACTTTTTTTTTTACAAAAGTTAAACTATACTACTTATATCCAAGCTTTTTTACTTTTACAATTAAATCTGTATATCCATAAATATTAAACAAATAGAGTAAAAGAAAAGTTACACATTAAAGAAATGATGACAATAATAATTAATTGTAGTGATTGCCGTGCCGTTCTTTGGTTCTAGAAGGGAAGAAAATTAGGGTGGACAAAAAAAGATTATCCAAAAATTAGAAAAGTAAAAGGCTTTCAACTATCCACACATCGCAATTAGTATCCACATAGACACACTTATCTTTTCACACGTTGTCAAACATCCACATTCACTTCTAAAACTCCAACCAAAATGCACTCTTAATAGGAAAACGACCTTTTTAAAAATAAATAAATAGTGGCAATGAATATGGAAAGAATTGGTTAAAATTTTAGAATTAGACATTCACTTCTTGTTTTTTTTTTTAAGTTAAATTGGCTACCGAAATTAGCATCGGAGAATTGAATCTAAAATTTTGAGAGAGTATATTTCAAGGTCTTAAGCAAGCACCATAAGACAATTTAAATGGGTTTAAATTTTAGCTTTATAATGAGTAAATACTTTGATATTTCGAATTTTATGTATTTCAATTCGTATGTTAGAAATGTAAATTTTTTTGACTGAGTTGAGTTGTAAGTAAAAAGTATGTAAACGTCTACATGTCGATAAACTTTAACAAGGTGAAATTGTTTCCCTAAAAAAAGATGAAATTGTTTGTAGTTTACAAATAATGTAATATTTTAAGTTGAAGTTTTGGAGATGAGCTAAGATCCTCTCACGGTAAAAGGGAACATGAGAAAATAATACGAAAATCATTAAAGAGTGTTGCTATTCTTTACGAAAGAAACTAGCAAGAATGTGCGTATTCAGCACATGCTATAAAATATGGTATTGATAACAATACATGAGATGTGTGTTAATCAAATTGTTTTGCCCAATCATAATATGCCACCTCATTTTCTTCGCTTTCTTGCATCAATTCTTACGTAAATTTTAGCATTTTCCATATTCAAATGTTGCTTAAAGGTGGAGATTTAAAACATGAGAGAGAAAAAAACGAGAGCACCCTTTTCTTTGGAGGTGCTTCTCCTAATTGTCATTTTCACCATTTGAACACCAAAAAATAAATAAAAAATGATTACTAAGATGAACTCATCACATTTTTTGTGACCTATATGAAAAGCATTTTTCAACATAATCAACCACGTTTTAAAAACTTTGCCAAAAAGGAATAGAAAAAATATATTAATAACCCAAAAGGACAACTACTAATTAACCACCAATATTCTTAATTATCTCCATTAACAAATAAAATCTTTGCATTTGTGTTGATTAAGCCTAACTAATTATTAATTAAAATGATTTGCATTTTGAGTGTAAAGGCCGGCCATGTGGTGAAGCAGAAAATGTAGGGTTGGATAGATAGATTGCTCCACTGTGGGTTGATTATTGTGTGCAATGCATGAGAGTGATGTTTAATAATGTTAGGCATGGCATAGTGACACAGATAGACCACTAATTTACTTGTCGGCCTACAGTTTTAGAAAGATTGGTATACTTCATTAATTAAAATAAAAGATACTTGAATATTGATCAAGAAAAGAAAGAGTTGTATAAATTAATTGATAAAAAAAATTGGAATATTGTTAGTGAAAAAAGAAAGGTATAATTGTGTGGGTAACACTTTCAACTACCATGCACATTACTTGTAACCTCAATTTGCACGTAACTCTCTCCTTAATAATCTTGTTCATTCTTGGCTAAACTTAAAAACAATCCTCACATCTTGCTACTTCTTTTTATTTAGTATGAAAACAATTTTTGTGGATTGCTAAAAGTTGTTAGACTGATTTTTTTTTTCTTCTTCAAGTAGTCTACTGGTTAGACTCACACGTATATTTTAATATTCATGAAGCTACCAAATGAACTGCATTTTCAAATTAATTAATAAAAATAATTCAACTACTAAGGCACACTTTTTTCTTAAGGAAATAAATTTAAATTTGATCAATTAATGTTTGACATTTAATAATATTAATTTGCAGAGGTCACCTACGTTCTACAAAAGTCAACATTTCCCTAAAAAAAAGTCAACATATATATCCTTAAAATACTTATTAACACGTGGTTAGTTTGGTAGTAAGAGACTCAAATATTTTTTTGAACTTAAAAAAAAAATTGACGGGTTTAAATAGATTTTTTATTTTTTTATTTTGAAAGAGAAATAGAAAATTATTAGTTACCTTCTTTTGTAGTTTCTCCTTAAATTTTCTGATTTATTTTCTTACCACATTTTATCAACTGTGCACATTTGATTTGTTTTTTTTTCTTAACTAAGTTTCTTCTTTCTTTGTATAAGTTGGAAGGAAGTAAAAATCTAAAGTAGACTTAATAAAGTATTTGGATAAAATTTGAATTCAATATACTCAGCTAATTTTAAAGAATTCAATGTCCTTTATTTTGTACATTTGCTCATGTTCTGAACCTAACCAATTAGCTACCTAAGTTTCAATCAAAACTACTATATATATTGTTGAGGTTTTTAATGTCTGAAGTAAGTCTTACTATAACTATAGTTTGGAGAAAATAATTTAACACATGATTGATCACCTATAGCTGGAACTCAAACAACTGGTCCCCAGCTTCTTAAGATTTCTCACCTAAACTCCTAAAGGCTTCTAATTGACAATGTTGAAGTTAAACCTAATCATCCAACAATAGAAGCTCATTAAAAACCTATCAATAAAACTGTAAAGAATGACTAGAAGAAAAGTTTATTTCTTGAAGAGACAAAATGAAATATCATTGATAGAATAGTTGGTACAAGGTGTACAAAAACTATACATTTAATGTTTTAATGATGATAAACACTCAAAACCGCCCCCTATATCTACTCTTGCTGTAGCCATAAAAAAAGTATAGACTATCTTTATCAGAAATTATAATAAAAAATAATTAAAATTGTAATTGTTTTTACTATATCATTTAATATTATTCCCAATGTATATAATACTACTAGTTAATGAAGTATATGATAGCTAGCTAGTATAATATTGTGCAAAAAATGAGAGGGCCGTCACTCACTCCCTTTCTGACTTGATCACTCCACGCATCAATGAAAAGGCATATGTTGATCAAACTTCAATTCCAATGGATATACATCGATCCTTAAAGATTTCATTTTCATTCTCTTATTTCATAAATGAATCAATTACCCCATTTACACTACTTATCAAATTCAATCATATAATTGACAACTCGGTTGATAGCTTCATCGTTCGAATCTCGAATTATTCACTTTTTCATATTTAGAAAACATAACACTCTTGGTTAAGCAATTAATATTCACACCAAAAGACAACAACAAGTTCATACCAAAAATCATGTCTATATGTTCCAAAGGCAAACAAATTAGATCCATCTTAAAGTCTATATCACCAAAATTCATCGGACAATTCAAACAGACCAAGGTAGTGGTCACCGAGCCATTGACCGAGGTATCAATGACCATCCCTCTTAACATAGGAGACATAACATGATTCAAACGCTTAGCACAACCAAGAGAAATAAACGAATGTGACGCACCAATATCAATAATAGCAAGCAAAAGAGTGTTGTTAATAAAACAAATACCACTAATCAAGTTATCTGGCTCCGTGACCTCCTCAACATTCAATACAAAGACTTTCCCACTAGACTTCTACTTTGACTTGGTACACTTGGTACTAATATGACCCGTTTCTCCACAGCTATAGCAAACCACATCCTTTTTCTTGCACTCAAAAGCACAGTGGTCGGTCTATCCACACTTGTAACATGTTGGTGCATGACTCCTACAATCAGCAGCAACATGCCCCACTCCTCCACACCTAAAGCATCTCAACTCTCTTATACTTTGAGTAGATCCACTAGCAGTTTTCCTCTTTCCCTTGTCACCCGAAGCTCTATAAGGCATTCCATGATCTTGACATTTGTTCCACTTATCACCAACATTAGTATAGTAGTTAACCCTTGTCTTGCTATCCTCATCAAAGATCTGACACTTGTTCATCAAGATTTCAAAAACCCTAATCTCGTGGAATCCGATAAATTGTTTAATCTTCAGACGAAGACCACTCTTAAACTTGATACACTTCGACGCTTCCGTCCCACATCATTGTAATGAGTGAAAAAGCGTGAAAGCTCCTCAAATTTCACCGCATAGTCCGCAACTTGATACATGTTACCCTGCTTAAGCTCCAAGAACTCAATCTCCTCCTTACTTCTCACATCTGCCGAAAAATACTTCCCAAGAAACTCTTCCTTGAACATCCCCCAAGTAATGGCCACACCTCCTGCCTCCATCCTCTGACGAGCATTCAACCACCAATGCTCGGCCCCCTTTTCTAACATATGCGCCGCCAACCTCACCTTCTAATCATCAATGCTAACCATAGCCCGAAAGATTCTCTCAATACTCTGCAGCCAAACATAATCTCCCTTCGGGTCATACCTCCCTGTGAATGATGGTAGGTTGTTCCACATGAAACTATTCAAATGTAACTCGTCCTCTTCTCCTTGATGATTTTGATGTCCTTGCATCGCCACAATCGCTTGAGCTAATGCTTGGATCATCACAGTCATCACATTTGCAATCACAACATCATTTCTTCCCGCCATATTACACACAAACAACCTAGTTAGAACAAAACAGTATCGAAGGTATTCATATACAACTCGCATACACAAGGAAAATAAACAAGTGCTGGCCCGAACTAGACAGACATGGCTTTGATACCAACTTGTAACATCGTCAAACCCCAAGTCGATATTTAATAATAAATTCAACAGATATTCACAAAGGTTCGAGATGTTACTCCATCGTTAATCCAAAATAGTCAAAAATCATTAAAAATCATAATTCATTTTCATAATCATAAAATTGTCGCAGTGGAATTCATAAAGTAAACAACATAAAACCATTGTCTCAACATCTCAAAATACATCATCATGAAACATCAGAGGTTTCTCAAAAATAATCCAACAGAGGAAATAAACAAATTCTCGACAAAATCCTAATCAGAGCCTACAACTATACTCCAAGAGAAAAAGCATAAAAGCGAGGAAGCCTCAAGCTATCCTCGGGTACTCACGCCAATCACGCATCCTTAATCCTGCACGTCTATACCACAAACGGCATAGGTGGAAACCCACAAAAGGGGGAGAAATACTCAACAAAGGAAATCATGAACATAAGAATATTTTTAAGGCAAAAACAACATAAATATGATACAACTCAATATCCAAGAAAGTATTCTCATGTATATCCTTTTAGTTAAACAAGCATATCAATTCTTAAATCATCAACAATAGATAAACAAGTAATCATATTGTCGCTTTATTGCTAAATCAAACATATATCATTCACACTTCATTCACTATCACCAAATATCACCTGATACACATAGTCATGCACACACATCTTCATATACATAACATAATCAATCACGACTCTCACATAGACGCATGTTACCGATTAATTTAGCGCTTCCTTAACCTAATTAATCTAACACTTCATTCGATTTAATTAATATTCATCACCTAATTATTATCCTATATCCAATTACAAATCAATATATATGGCATGGTTCATTATTTCACAAAGTTTGTCCATTTTCCAAAGTTCGTCTATTTCACATATTTCACCTATACCAAGTTAATCATACTCATACATCCTCTATTAATCCCTACTAATCATGTTTGGAGGTTTGGGAATCAACTATGCACTTTGGGTACACTTTAAAGTAAAAAAAAGTAGGGTTTTCGACACCAGAGGGTCAAGCACAGACATGCCCTCCAGAGGTACGATCTTGACTTTTTCAAAAAGTCAAGATTTTAACATCAGAGTCACGCACGGCCGTGCCAAGCAGGCGCGCGGTCGTGCCAACCCCTTAGGACAAGATTTCTGAAATTTTGCGTTTTGATACGTAAAACTTTGTTTTCAAAACCGTTTTCGATCCTATTCGCGCCAAATTTATCTCAAAACCTCAAACTAACATTATCTAATTACCTACACCTTAATCAACTTAGTTCAACTTCTTTCAACATCAATTAACTCAATTAATCACTTAAAACAACTTATAGCTTAAAATCTCATTCATCAATTCAATCTCACACCCAAACAAGTTAACAACACCAACACAATATCATACTCATCTAAACATAATAACAACTTCACGAAGTCAATCATGTACTCCAATTCATCAAACAACAACTTTCATGATTATTACCCATTTCTCACCAAATTCACAACAACACATCAATTTAACTCAAACATCACATTTAACATGATAACTTCATGAAATTCAACATAAATACATACCCAATTGCATATTAAAGAGATAGAACATGAATTGAACATTATTCATCAACAACATCATCAATTTCACATAATTAAGCTAAAATCTCCATAGCACTTAATCAATATAACCAAACATGAGTTTTTAGCACAACAACAACATAATTTCACCACTTTTCTCATACCCAAAACATGAGTATAAGAATGATGCATCATCGACCTTAGTCGTTTTCCGTTGCTTTTCTTTTGTTTTCTTGCTTTTGCATTTGTACAAAAAAATTGTTGAGTGAAACAATTATTAGCTAGATTTTATTTACCCTAACTTGCTTTCGGGTTACTAGATCTCCTTTGGTTAAAAACAAAAACTAAGGCTTTAGATCGAAAACTTGGAATAATTCACTGGTGCTACATCATGAGGAGAAAATGAATAAAACATATTGTTTTTTTTTTATTTCTTTCTAATGAATCATGAATAGGTGAAGCATCAAAGAAAGTCTGTGACATTCTAATTATGTTGGCATCATTCATATACCCCTATTATATGCCGCCTACGCATATATTAAAAAGCACATGTTGCTCTTTCGTCATGCCGTGTTTGGTAGCAATTCATCATTTCTCTTTTTTATTTATTTATGAGAAAATATGTATAATAAGAATTCAATATCAATATCCCCTAAAAAATTAAAATATTAATTAAGTAAAATTGTAAAATATCTATATACATTTTTCTATTAAAATGTCATTTAAAATTAAATAGCATGTCTCTTTTTTTCTCTAAATACTGTTACTTCTCCATTTTAACATGAATATTATTTTAGAAAAAAAAATCATTATGAGATGAATGTCATTTATAATTTTAATATACGATTAATTATTTTTCAATTATATTATTTAGTTAATATTGTCTTTGGTTGCTCAAAAAAAAATATTTTCTGTATAATACTCGTTTTAAGAAAAGTTTTGGTGCATATTTTCATTCCCTTTTTTGTTCTTGCTTCCTTTTAATTATATGGTGTTGCAATTGGTTCGTCGTTTGCAACCCATTTACCAAAACAATACTGTAAGAATTACTTTTGAATAAGGTTAGTTTAGTCAGAGCCGTCCCTATAAAACTGGAGGCTCGGTTCTCGTAGTAAAAATAGGTCCCTAATAAAAAAAAACGTACAATTTTTTTAAAAGATTAATCTTCTATTTAAATTGAAAATAACACTCGTATAATGATTATTAGCCATCGAAATCAAAATTAGCAATTATTTTTACTAAAGACATGCTTTTTTAACTTAGAAATAGAAACATGAAACCTGATTTTTTACTTAGAAATTGAAACATGAAACATGTTTATTTTTCTTATTGAGTGGGGGTGGGAATATTTGAACAATGATTTTTTTCTTGAGGCCCATCATTTTAGGAGGCCCAGCTCGATTGAGCTCTTTGCACTCCCCAAAGAACGGCCCTGAATTTAGTTAAAATGTTATATCTTTTGACAATATATATCATTATATTTTTTTAGTCTATGTATAAAAAAAATTAACGACACTGATTGTAAAATGAATGGAGTAGCATTTATCAAGGGCTTTAATCAAAAGTCAGAAGTTCTCCATATATCAATATCACAACTTTGATGAAATTTGATTTGCATAGGGGAATAAAGACAAGGAAACAGTTCTGAATGTTTGTCATTAATGCAAAACGTTTTCCATGTTATGTCATTAAAAGCAATAAGAATAACAACATCATCTGATATATTTCCCAGCTCTTCTATTTCAGATCTTTAAATTGATAAACAAAAAGAATAACTAAGGTAGATGAAAGGTGAGAACGAAAAGCAAAGGAGAAGAGACATATAAAGAAAACGAATATTTTAATAAAAGGTGGAGGGAACAGCTCGATTTTGATTAAAAAAAAAAAATCATGATATTAATTAGTAACAAATACTATAGACTCTTGACCCAAAAGAAAAAAATACTATAGACTAAAAAAATATGTGGTATCTTTTATAAGAAATACTAATAATTAGATTATATATATTTTCTCTAATTATAAAAAATATTGACTAATTTTAAAAATATTAATTATTGCCATTTTTTTATGCCTCCACTTCTTCTCCATGTAAGTGAATAACAAACTATTTAGGAACATCCAAACCCCTATTGATCAACTTTTAGAAAAAGTAAAATCTCATTCGTCATGGTGGCTAAAAGCTAGCAAGGCCACGTTTGTGTACAGTTATCAAAGATGGTGGTCGGACCCCTTGTTATGTTTGCGTATCGACTGACCTGTGTTCTTGTAATTACATTGTGTGACTGACTGTTTTAGGGGTGACCTTTAAGTACATCTTGTACTAAGGTGGTCACCGCCTTTGTTAATATATTTCATTTTTATGTCTTAAAAAAAAAACTTTTTGTTTTAGTCCTCCAAAAGTTTTTCATAATCACTCTTAGTCCATCCTTTAAAATAAAATCATATGTAGAATTCATATTTTTGATTAAAATCTTGCAGAAAAATTTATAATATTATAAGAATCTCTTAAAAAAAATTAGAATTTTTTAACAAACATGAATTAAATATGATTTTTTTTATATTTTTGGCGGTTAAAAATTTATATTTAATTTATGTTTTATTAAAAAATTCTAAAATTTTTGAGTGATTTTTACAATATTCTACACATTGTTGCACAATTTCATTAAAAAAATGCAAAAACTGACTTAAAAATAGGGACTAAACTGACTTAAAAATGCAGAATTTTTGCACATTTTTGAAAATTTTATAGGGACTAAAAATTGAAGGAAAATTTTAGAGAGACTAAAATGAAATGTTGACATATTTATATGGACCAAAAACATATTTAACCCTATACTTAACAAGTATAGTAGTTTTTTTGAAACAATTTAAAATTATTTTCATTAAATTATTTCTGCACTATATATGGCTTAAGGCTTAGCTTTTTTGATAAATCGTTGTAACATATACTTTTCTTTCTTAGTTCTCCTCTCTCACTTCTTGTAGTTGAGAGATTAAGTTTTGGTTATATATTCTAGTTTATCTTAAAAAAATTATATAAAGACCTTAGATAGTAACATACATCTAATTTCCCTTTTTCCTAAATTTGTTTGGGTGCTTCTAGCTACTGTAAAACTTTTACTAAGGGGTTAAATGTAGATTCTTAAGTTAACTTAGTACATTTAGTTGATCTAATTTTTCTTGTTAATAAAAAAGTTAATATTATTACAAATTGAATTGATAACGGAAACAATGACTAAATAGTTGAACAGGAGAAATGAAGTAATGAACTTTGATTAAAAGACGAATCATTCATAAAAATCCGACAAATTATGATTAAAACAATTATTAGTTATATTTTGTTTATTTTCAACCGAACTCGATCCAATTACCATAATGTTTCCTTAGAAACCACGTGGTTCAGAAGAAGAAAAAAATTACAACACAAATACAATCCCCTATGGTAGATCAGTCCATAAGATCTACAATCCATTAGAGGCCACTCAAGTTTTATCATAATTTCGTCCGTATATTTTGCCAAACCTTAATGTTGTGCACTCATTTTCAGGTTCAAAATGGGGTGGTTAAAATAAACCATTTTAGGACAGTAGGGTGGGATGTTCTCTTTGTACCAAAATTAGAGGGGTTTTGCTTTGGTTAGGCCAAATTCACGTACCATCTTTATTATTTCTGAATAAGACATAAAGCTAAACTATCTAACACTCATAAGAAGACATTACACCCATACATTGCCTGACATGTATTTACATAATAATGTGTACGTAATAATTAATACTTAGTATACATAATTGGAAACTTACGGAAGAGAAATTAGAGAGAGAGGCAAGTTTGAAGTGACGTTTTCCTAACTGTTTTGTGTTGGTTCTCCTTAAAAAAAAATTCCTTTGAATATTTTTTAAAATTAATGATGATCATGATATGATATGATAAATATTTTTCCTTGTGGAAAAGGAACTTTGATAGATAGCCACCAATGATAAATAGAAATACGTCTCTTCCATCAATCAACCCTCTTTGCGTTTGGCTTTTCCTTATGCTTATTATTGATTTGGTTGCTATCAAACAAAGACACCCACCTTCCATTTTCAGATACATTTATCTCTTTTTAAAGATAATAAATAACGTTTTATATTCTCTATCAATCAACCTTTTCAGTTGTAAGTTTAGATTCCACAATGTATATACAATTTTTTGTTTCTCTCTTTCTATTTCCAATTCTTTTTCAATTTTTGAGGAATACTTTTTTATGGATATATTTTAGGTACATTTTCTTACAAAGGTATATTTTTTTCACACATAATTAAAGTCACACAGTCCAATATGAACTACACCATAATGATTTGTGTGGATTACTCATCATTAACCATTGAATCTTATAGTTTTAATACAATGTTAATAGTGTTTGTTCCTGGTAATATAAGAGCAGTATAGTTTTAGTGACTGCGATATTTTTAATTACATTATTGGTAATTTAAATCCTTCCACTTTTAATCTTTCATGAAATTTTTATTCAAAAACAATCCTTCATGAAATTTGACCATGCCACAATAATGATGTGTCATTCTGTAATAGCAATATTAGTTATATGTGTCATTTTAACCATTTCTTACTCAACAATAGAAAATTTGAAATAAAAATAAATAATTTTTCCCTCTTCTCCTTCCCCTCATCACCTCTGCTCCGTCCTAAACAACCTATTCACCTCGCTGAGGAGACTCATTGTTGCAATATCGTGCGGCTTTACTCAAATCGTCGACTGCGAATGTGAATTTCCCCACACCACTGGATCTTTCAAAGCCAAGAAGATACGTAGATGCAACCATTACATCATGTTGATAGGTCGTAAGCACACAATTTTATCACATAGTAAAATTATGGATCCCACATAGACTACATTGAGTATCAATTATTTTTCAATGGTGATTAGCTAAAAGATTGATAATTGGATGGATAGTTTTTTTATTAGAAAATATGCAATAATATAAAAACGCCTTAGGATTATAGTTTCATCTCAAAGATAAAAACTACAACCCCAATTATTCTTGTTTGTTATTGGAATCAACTTTTAAAGATGAAGTATACTAATGTAACTAATGTCTCCTCTCAGAGATGCAAAAGTCCATCTTGAACCAACAAAACATCATATTCTCATAGCGGAATTGTTGACAAAATCCATTAGAAACAATTATACTATATCATCTCAACAGAATCTAGACTATTCTCATGTTTTAACTATCTTATCCAACCTTACATGTTTTCAATTAATCTCTAAAGATTATGTAGCTATAGTCATATTGTTATCAAATCCTATTTGTTGATATCAAAATTCACCTCTCGATTCTTCACTTGATATATAAGATTCAATAACTATAGTTATATAACTAGGAACATAAAGAATCATAAGATTGAGTTAAAGTATTTTGAAACCCATAACAAATAGAAAGTATTGGAATTATGGAAAATGTAAAATTGAATTTCTTCCATATTCCCAATAATACTAGGAAGTCTACTCACTCATGATCATAGTAGATATATGAAAATAATAGAAAAGAATAAAACAATAGTTAGAATAAATAAAAACTTGAATTTTATGAAGTAAAAAAGTGCAACAACAATAACAAGATGAAACTAACAGAGCATAAGAGTTTTGGAATGTAAAGAGATATCTAGTCAGAGCTAATTCATGCGTTATGTAGTCATCACAACTGATGATAAATTCGGCAAGAGCACCAAATTGTTTTAGGTTATAAAGTAGCAAGTTATCCTCTACACATGGATTGTTTTTGACTTGACAATTTAACTAGACCTAATTAAAAATATTAAATTGGGGAAATTTACCAAAAGTTATTGTTTGCAAGGAAATTTAAAAGTAGCGTGAAACAAATTGATGAAGGCAATTATGATTCTTCAAATCCCCTTTATCTCCTTGTTTGGTAGAACATGTTCCTAGACCAATTAATATGTGACGGTTATGCTCATTGTTAAGTGTCCCACATCGGACATGAGATGACCTGACAATGTGTTTATAAGTGGGCGCAATCCTCGCCTCACAAGCCGGTTTTGTGAGGTTGTGTTAGGCCCAACCACAATTTCTAAGATGGTATCGGAGCATCTTCAAGGTCTATTGGGCCACATGCTATCAGGTTTCTGCTATCGGGCCACCCACCATTTATGTCCACGAACCAAGCCCAATAGTTTTGGTCGTTATGAGGTGTGTTAAGAGTTCCATATCAGACATGAGATGACCTGAAAATGTGTTTATAAGTGAGGGCAATCCTCACCTCACAAGACGGTTTGTGAGATTGTGTTAGGCCCAACCACCATTTCTAAGACTCACAACACCCAACAAAGTAAGACGTAACGAATTACGGTTCAAGGCCCCTTCGTGGAATATTGCTCCCTAGGCTTAGTATTAGTAAATAATATATCTTGGTTCTGGTTGAAAGGCTAACTTAACAAAATTCTAATCTAGATTCGATTCAAGATCGAATGAACTAAAAAGCACTATGAACAATATATATTAAATATGTGTGATCCAAATTGAATCAATACAAGAAAATTACCATGACCACTTATCCAACAATTCAATAGACGTTATCTCTGAAATCCTAATTTAAAATGTTTAGTTATACATAGTAACTTATTACATCATCAAAGAGAAAATAAACTGAATCATACAAAATAACAAGTAGAATGGGGTTGGAAAACACCTATTTTGATTGCCCTGGTCGCAGCTATAAGCTACTAAGATTATGAATGAATAGTTCTAGGCGAAAACAAGCTTTAAATAGACAAATTTCCGCACACAGCATGCATGGGGCACATGGCACCATGCATGGGTACATAACATAAGAACAACAAAAGTTGTTTTTTCATGGTCGACGTGCGTGGGACAGATATAACAACTTCAACATCCGCGGGGGCATGGGGTTTGTGTGTGAGGCGCATGGACAAGATGCATTTCTCCTTGTCTTCTTTTATCTTTAAGTGTTTTTCCTTCTTGGAATGAGATAGGGATTTGGGGAAAAAAATTCCCTAAGTTAATTGTGTTGAACCAAAATGGGTTTTGAACAATGCCTTTGAAGTTTTGATGATAACAAAGTATGAAATAACAATTGGATTATTAATGTGTGTTCAAGTATGCAGCACCATGTAATTAAATTCTTATTCTTAAGTCAAGTTTTTGTTTTGAAACATCAAGACTCTGAACGCATAAGAAAACATTTGAAGCAAAAGAGAAGCTTGTATGATATGAATCAAGATATGAAGAATGGCCAATCAGAAAGTCAACTCTCTGATCAGAAGAGGCTTTTCACTTAGAAGCTTTTGAAGGAATGAAGACTCTGAAGGATGAAGCATCTGAAGATGACGTCGGGAATTGAAGACTCTAATTTAGTTTACCGTCTTATGAAGGAATGTCACTATCATTCTCTGAGTAGTACAGTTTATCATCTTCTGACGAGATACATAAAAAAATAAGAAAATTTAAGGACAAAGAGAATGTAACGAATCATTCTATTAGAAGTAAATGATTTTCAAATGACTACTCAAAGGAATTATCCATTTGAGGAAAAGCTTCAATGTCTCTGATCAAGCTTCTAAAGGAGTTATTTGATGCATTGGCACTTCTTCAACAACAAATCTCTCATTCTCTCTTATATAAGAAGCTTCTAAATGAGTTATTTGATGCATTGGCACTTCTTCAACAACAAATCTCTCATTCTCTCTTATATAAGGACATGGGCAATTGAAGAAATACAACAAGACTTCTATCATTTTAAAAGTGCCCATATTCTGTTAAATTTAATAGTGCACAAACACTTGGAGAAATTCTTACAAACTTTCAATCTTAGAATTTCTTAGGTGGGATAAGAACAACTAATAAGTATTCTAAAAGTTTAAAAATATTTTTCATTTCTTTTATAACCATTTCGGATAACCTTTTAAAGTATAAACCAAGCACCTTTAGCATTTCACTTATGATGCACAATTCACTTGATCATTTTTGTCTCTATTTTCCTTTTGTTCTATCTCCTTTTCATTTCTTTTCTTTTAAATATTTCATTTTTTATGAGAAACATCAGAGGTTATTTCAAAGTAAGCCCAAGAGACATATTCTATTTTCTTCTTTTTATGCTCGGTTGCTCTATTCATACTCAAAAGGTACCCAAAATTATTATTTTTTGTCAAAATAGGGCACCGGTGTCTCTTTTCTACTTTTCCAATCATATGTATCATCTTGTCTCACATATCATTTGTGTTACCTCCCTCTAAGATCTTGTGCTGAAAAATCCTCTATTTTCACCCTTCAAATACCACTACTTGATCTATTGTACCCCACCATGACTTCTTCTCATGTTTTCCACTTTACACTCACATCTATAACTAATACTCTAAGTTGAGTAATCAAGCTCTCTTCAAGTATGACTTTAAAGTCAAAGCAATTCTTTTTGTCTGATTTCTAACATACAATACACATATTATTAGAGGACTTTCATGGGTTATCGTCTTAGGTAAAGGATGGATATATTTGAGAAATTAGAGTAAAATTGGAGTTAGGTTCTTACTACATTGTTTTTATCTATTTCAACATTTGCACATTTACCAAACAATTGTGCCTTAATCAATTTGGAATGGGTACAAAGAGAATGCATTTTTCTTGTGTGAAGGGATCTTCTTCTTCTTCTTTTTTTTTTTTTTTTTTGTCTTTTTGCTTCAATTTTCTTTCTTTTTGAGAGACTTATTTTTTATTCTTGTCTCTTGATTCTCTTGTACCGCACCCACAACTTAGAATGTTTGCTAACTCTAGAAGCAACCCTCGACTTATTTCAAACCTAAGAAAAATGGTTTAATTCACTAACTCCTTATAGGGTAAACATTTTATAAATAACTCTAAAGGTCTATATCAGCTTATATTATGGTTTGCATTGAAAGAAAAGGATCACTGCATGAAGACTTAAACTCGGATTAGCAAAGATTGAATAATTCATAGGGTGGCATGAAAAAGGTTCTAAATAAAAAAAAAAAAAAAAATTGCCTCAATGTGTGTATGTATAACCAATAAGCATGTAGACAATAAGCACAAGTTCAGGAAATGAACACGGGTGAAATCATTTATCTAGAAAGAAAAAAGTAGACAATGAAGTAAAGAATACACACACACACACATATATGGCTAAAAAAAATCACCAGTCATGATTTGGTGAAGATTGCGCTAGCGATTGTGATCCTTCCTTCTTCATCCCTTTACACTTCTGAGTGGTGCAATCGAAGACAATCCAAATCGATCAAACAAGGCATTAGGAAACTAAAAATTCTAGTTAAATAAAGCAATAGAATTTAACACCCTAGTTGATGTTTTCAAAATGCAAGAACTTGAGTCGTCATTGTCTAGAAATTGAAATAAAAAGACTAAATTAAATGGAAAGCAATAGAAACATAGGTTGCCTCCCATGTCGTGCTTCTTTAGCGTTGGTATCTTGATGTTGAGACCTTTTTTGGTCGGCCTCTAATCTTCTTGTCCTCTCTTCCTACTTTTTCTTTCCCTTCAACTTGTAGGTGGCTCTTTCTATGGATGTGGTAAAGGCTTCCACACAAATGTTGTAAGTTGAATACTCCTCTTTTAACGTATGATGGTTATCTCACTTTGGAAATCCATCATTGCATTTTTCAATTGATAAGTAATGTCTTCCCTAAGTTCACAGGCTTCCAATCCCCTAAGATTTAGAGAAATTGGTTCGCGATGCAAGCCTATTCCTTGCGATTTGAGATAGGTAGTGATCGTCGTTTTTTGCATTATTCTCTATCTCGTGATGTGGGGTTCGTAGCCCGCGATGTAAGATAGAAAGTAGAGATCTCCTTGATTTACATCATATTCTCACAAGTGATTTACATCATATTCTCACGAGGCAGGGCTCATGGCCAGGGATGTGAGTTAGGTGGAAGATGACTCCTTGGTTTCTTCATTACTTTTTCTGTTTATTCTCTTCAAAACATCCATATTAACTATGCCCCAAGCTTAATTAATCATAAACTTGTAAAATGCATAGCACAACTACATAATTGTCTAGTTTGGATGGATTGTCATGACTTCAGGTATTTTTCCCGTCTATTGATCTTTCATGATTATTTTAATGATTTTTATACAAAACTTGAGTAAACTACCCTAAATTACAAACATTAATACTACAATGACAATGATTGATGACTCAAAGGCTTATATGTTTTCTTGTCATCATATGTCCTTGAAGTTTTATGGAAAAACTCTTATTGAGCTTTGAGTTCAAAGTTCAAAATATTCATATGATCAAGGTTCAAAATTTTAATATGAATAAAGTTCATAATGATGAGGAACATGAACCCATAATATTTCTAGAAATAGTAAAGTATTGCTTCATGGAACATCAAGAATATTCAAAATCATTTATTACAAAGAATGATGAAGTAAATACAAAGAAATATTATTTTGGGTTTCAAAGAAAGAACCATCCTCTTTGTAAAAACAAATAGTCTCTCATCTATATGTTACAAGTCATCATAGATTAAACAAGCTACAACCTTCGTAAGGTTCATAATGTTCAAGAATACCAAAATGTTCAACAAAAAGTAAAAATATCTAAAAGCACAAAACTATTGCACAAAGGGTAAAATTAAAAAAGGCAAGGACCCAGAAACAATATGAAGTTCAAGCAAATTTGAATGAAACTGAAAATGTTCATCCATATCTTGAAACAAAAGTAATATTCACAAAAGAAACACTCTGGACAAAGAAATTTAATGAAGCATTGTTCCACATCAACAAATCTCATAAAGCATGGACAAGAAGTGACAATACTAGATTCCTCTCTCATGCACAAACAATAGAAGGAAAAAAGTAAGGACTCATGAATATTCTGACATCTAACCAGATTAAAATGAACATCATAATGTTCAAATAAATAGCATGATCCTCTGCAAGACAAAGGAACATGTATAACAAATTTGCATAGAAGTGAAAAGCAATAAGCACCACCAATATCACCTTATTTTTGAACATGACAATCTACATGAAAAGACACTTTCTTCTTTCCTATACAAAAAGAAAAAGAAAAAACCTATGAACATTTTTGAAGTCGTGCAATTTTAACTAAAATACATAATGTTCATAACTCTTCAAGTAAATTTACAGTTAAGGTTACCATGCCTTGGGGAACGTGCCCAACAGTCACATTTGCCTCAAAATGCGTGCAAATCTTACTCTCATTTATTAAAGATGAAGTGACAACCCATACAAACATTATGAAGTCATCCATAATTTTCTAAAGTAGTGGATATTGAACAAGGAATTCAAAGAAAGATTTTCCAACACACTTTATGCATTGGGACATGTGCCCGACAATCATATGAGTAATCATACACTAGTATGAAGTCAAGAACCACTATAAATAGAAGAGACCTCATAAACTTGAAGTAAAATGGACAGAGTGCACAGTAAATATAAACATATTATTAAAAGTATTTATCACTCATCTCTTCAAGTCACTAAATACACTTCAGCTCACAAGATTCATAAAATCTTAGAGTATGTATTAGTTTCTACTAATTATTAAGACGAGCTTCTAAAACCCACACTTATCTCTATCATATTAAACATTCTAATATCTATTTTAATAGTCTAAAAGTGAGGTTGAGTGACAGAAATTATTGTAAAGTTGTGTATTACTTAGTGAAAGTTTGTGTAAGATTGTTGAGGCTAGAAAATACAGTTTTTGTCTGCCGAGGCTAGATAATACAATTTGTAAGCTTGGTGAGGCTAAGATAATACATGAGATAAAGTCCCTAGTGGAAGAATTGTAAGGTGCAGAAGTTAAGAAGGTTTTTGAAGCATTGTAATGAAAATATCATAGTTGTCATAATTGGGCTAGCCCATATTGGGTGAACCAATATAACTTTTGGGTATTGAATTATCTACCCCAACTCTTTATCTTCAACATTAAAGTTTGAATTCACTTCACACACCATTGCCACTTTGTTTATTATTCATCATACTAACACATTAGAACGTTCATAACATATCCAAGTTTTTATTTCTTCCTAGTATCAACTTGAGTATTATTTACCTCAAGTGCAAGTTCAAATTTTAAAAGGGTCACAATTGAAACCCTTTTGACAATTGTTTCCACTTAAGTAGAAACTACACCCCCACCACTAGAAGAGGAATTCGTTAAAGAAACCCTATCTAAAATACCCATATCCGAACCCCATCAAGTTTTAACTTTAATGACAAAAACCCAAATTCTGATAGTTCAAAAAGAATCTATGAAATTAGAAATTAAGGGTGTTGTGAATTTGTTAAAAAACCACACCAATAAAATACTTAATGTGTGGAGCAAATTAATCAAGCAACCAAAATCAAGTGGGTGACAGTTATAAACACAAGCAAAAGTAGAAAACAACAAGAGAAAGAAAGAGAGAATACACGAAATTTGTTTACCCAGTTCGGTCTAATATTGACCTAGTCTGGGGGAGAGAGCAACTCTCTGTTCCACTATAATGATGAGTAACTTTACAAAAGAGATAACAAAGGGTTACAAGAATTAGTCTTCAAATCTAATTCTACCCAAAGTCCCAATCTCTACCCGTGACCAAGAGACTCAGTCCTAATAGTGTTTCCCAAGGTGAATCAATCTCAACCTAATGTCTCCCACTTAGAGAAATCTCTCTAAACCCTAGTTTGTTGTTTGTTTCTAAATCCTTGTTTTCAACCCCCTCTACTCTCAAGGTTTACTCTGATACAAGGTCTATATCTTACTTAATATAAATCAAAGGTGGTCTGATTACTCCAAATCCCTAACCCTAATTGCAATCCTAACACCCAAAATGACAAATTTATCCCTGAATATCATGTCATTTCCCTCCAATTTGTTGATTTCCTGCATTAGTCTTGATCCACTCAAACTCTTGTCCACTCATACGTTTTTCATTGGTCTTGAGCCACTCAATGAATAAATGTTTGCTATAAACGATGCATGTAGTTATTCAAGAACTCATTAACCAAGACTTAGGCTCAACTATCAACTACTTCATTAAGTAGATCACTTCTATTCTCTTGCTATTTAAATGAACAAAGTTTGCAACAAGTTTCTTTTGATGCATGTGTTTTGACAGTAAGATAACAATCATTTTGTTTTCAAGCTTTGTAACATAAAGATCAAGATATCGAGTTTAGAGAACTTTGTTATATTTGCAAAGGATCGAGATTTTACTGATGTGCTAATTTACTTGAAAGGTTTCTTGATTTTAATTTTTTTTTTGTTTATGTATTCTTAAGCTAAAGTATCTTTTTTTTTATCCTACTGTTGTTATACACTTCTTTTTATCGAATCTATTTTGTACCATTCACTACTTACATTGCTAATCTTATACTACCAGTTCATAATAATTCACGTTGGCTGAAGAAACATATCTGACATTATTCAATTACAATCGAATATTGTTCTAATTTTTCTGAATTATTCTTTAGGAAACATTGGAATTTGGTGATACATTGCTCATTTTATACTATCAGTTCATAATAAATCTATCTATAGATTTAACATGCAAAATTATGCTTTATTACCTTTAGATTCATATGTCAATAACGAATTCATTATTGATTGTAAGAAAATATAATGATATTCATTTATAACAGACCCGTGCGATAGCACGGGACAAAAGTCTAGTTTATAGTAAAAGTATCCCTCATAAAATTGGAACAAATCCAGCCCATAAAAATACAAATTATTTTTATGCTGTTTCGCAGAATTGGCCTTTGATATTCACCAATCGGGCGCCAAAAATTCACGTAACAGAAGGCTGAAAAACACTGTCAAATTCGGCCACCGATTTTTCCAAATCGGGCCCCAATTTTGCACTTCCAGAAATTCAATTTTGAGTCACTTCTACAACAAAGGGTACCATAGAAGAAGCACCATACATAATTTATCACCTTTGGGAAATATGCACTATGACCAAGAGCTTATCAAAAACCATCACTGACATTGTTACAAACTAGAGAGAAGATGAAGCAATCCAAAAATGGTGCAGTAGAGAAGCAATAATGACTAGGAAGTGGAATCCGCGGTATCTTCCTTCCACCCCTTGTCAACAGTAATGTTTACTCCATTTCTATATGTAACTTTATTAGTGTACCAAAACTTAAATTATGACTTATCTAATCTTTTTGTCTTTCCGTCCACTCATTGAAGAAGATGTCAAGATCTTCACACTTACGAGTAGGGATCCTCTTCATTTTCCGAAAGAAATGGAAAACTCCATTATTAATGTTTTGAATTTATATAAGTCAAATTATACAAAAGACTTGTCCCCAACGCCAAGAATATATTTATTTCTACACCAAAATTTTAGTAATAGAACTCTCCATTTCTTGTGAGAAATGGAGATGATCTTAACTTCTTACTTAATGTCTTGTAGTTACATAAAACTGATTATACTTCTAATAATATGTCTATTATTTCCATTGATTTATTTCTATTAGAATGCATATATTTCATATTTTAAAATGAATCTTACTCGTATGAACTATTAGGTTCTTTACCCACACCTATTTATGAAAATGCGGGTAACCCTTGTTTAGTTGACAATATCATTGAGTTACAACAACACAATGTTTTTGGACAAAGATCTAGAATTCACATTATTACGTATTTAGTTCAGGTTATAAATCTTCGATAAAATTTTACGTTGATTGTCGTCTGTCTAACACAATCATCTCCTTACTGAACGCCCAATAATGTTTCACATGACTACACACCTTTACACGATAGTTTGACACGTGTGCAGGTGGCAATAGAGAGGAAAGTTATCTTGGTTTGTGAAGGAGCCGGTAGATTATTTACAAGTGCTTAGTGCACGCCAAGAATCTTTTTATTTTAGGCCTGGGACAGTGCAATTGCTTGATTTTGAAGCTTATGTTTATTTATTATACAAATTTTAGTATACTATGTATTTTTTCTTATTTAGTTGTATATAAAATATATCATGGCTATATCTCTTTCTAAAGTGACACGTGCACGTGGTCATGTCCTAAGTTTTATTTCGATAAATTTTGTATTGGGTGCTTCTTTTAAAGTGAATTAATTAATCAGATCTAAAAAATACTTGTTTGATCCAACATGTACTTTACCTTTCTTTGCATTTATGCAATTTCATTGGAAGACATCTTTTCTATATACAAGTGTTATTGGTTAGTACCGAAAAAAGTGTTCCTATTGGTATACGCTTGTTCTAGGAAGATTTTTATGTTATTATTATCTCGATAGCAAAATGACATAAACAACTCCAAATTAGTTCGCAATGAAAAGCAACAACATTGAGAGAGGTCAGAATTTTGTTTCTTTATAAACTCTTTTGGATACCTAGATCAATTTTTGTCCTCTTTTTTATTTTGTCTTGTTCAGCTTTCCAACGGAATAGAAAATTGACCATGTATTTATGCTAGTACAAGTACTACATATCTATTGTTGTATTCTAGTCTTAGAATTGAGTGAAAAAAGTATTTTGGCCTAATTCTTATAATATAGTAAGACATTAGAATTTATCTGATAGTCCAAAAACAAATTAATGTTTCGGTCCCTAGCTAGCCATCTCCATGAAAGAAACTAGGGGTGGGCAAAAATACAACTCCATGAGGG
>Ga0228711_1003106_pt1 | contig 25813 bp, 14 predicted proteins | sample MedpolnodulmetaG_2_FD_177996 | JGI IMG/M metagenome (GOLD analysis project Ga0228711, IMG submission 177996) | Root nodule microbial communities from Medicago polymorpha collected in Santa Monica, California, United States - brown nodules | ecosystem: Host-associated > Plants > Roots > Nodule... | reverse complement strand
TGATACAAAAATATCAAGAGCTTGGTAAAAGACAAAAATATCTAGGGTTTTGATAAAAATATCTCGTATGTAGGTATTTATCCAAATAAAATATTTCGTTTCTCAAAATATATCAAACACAATTTTTTATTTCAAATTAAATGTGTAAATATAGTCTAAAAATATATTGAACCAAAAACTTTCTTCAAATTAAAGTTGTCAAATTTAAAACAATTTTAACTTTTTTTATAAACAACAAAATTTCATTGATTTATTCCTTTTTACATATATTAAGATTTGTTATGAAAATATATTGAACAAAATTTTTATTTCAAATCAAAAGTGTAAATATATTGTCTCAAAATATATTGAAAAAAAAATTGATTTTTGAACTTTGGTAACCGGTTACACTCATTGTGCAAAAATCAAAAATCAAATTTTCAAGGTGAGACATGGTGTAATCGGTTGTTATTTTCATCAAAACATACCATTCCAGTACAACACAAGCATATCACATATACATTAACATATTTAGGGCTACTAATCATGCATGGTTAAACTATTCAATAGTTTTCTCACACAATGTAAGTATTAACTACCCAAGAAGGTGGGTTCTATCTAGGGAACTCACCTAAAAACTCTGGCAACTTTCAAAGCTCCAGCTCAAATCCTTAGCACCCAAGCACTAGCTTCTGCATCCTCTTCCAAATCTTGCTTCCAATCACCAGTACAAACCACCATTAATCAATAATTCACACATGCAAACCACAACTCATGCTTGAAAATCAAAAACTTCCAACATGAGAGAGGGAGAGATGGAGTTCGGCCAATGCAAAAGGGAGAGAAGAATTCAAGCTTGCATTTGCTTCCAATCACTCCAATGATCGCCTATACACCATTGCATGTTGTTTTTAGTGAGAATTGACACATGCAAGTGGTGGATTTGTGGAGGATGAGAGGGTAGCCGAGGGAGAAAAGAGGGAAGGAGAATAAATTTGTTTGTTAATTTTGGTGTGTTGGAAGAATGAGTGAATTGTGAGGATCTTGCATATATATATATATATATATATATATATATATGAGTTTTTGCTAGAAGCCACACTCATGAAGGTGTCTTTTAGCAACTCAAACCTCAATGTGTGATTTTCACTTTTTAGTTAGTGGTGGCAACTAGAATAACTTAATTGGTGTCTTTTAGCAAATGCTCATAGAATAACTTGCTAAAAGACACCTTCATAAAATGTGTCTCCTAACAAAACCCATATATATTGGCATGGCTAAAAGACATAAATGGCCTCCTTGAATTAATCTCTTCAACATAACCTACACTAATAGGTATATATTCAAAATTGAACTTTGTAGGAGATCTTCTTATTTTCATGAATTTCGATGTAATTTAATTTGGATGCTTTATTATCCAATCTCAACTGAACCGTCGATTTTAAATTAAAAGAAAACTAATAAACTAAAGAGGTAGTAATTAAACAAGGAGATTAATAATTCTAATTAACTAAACATAGTTGGAGTTATGCATAACAAGTGAACATGGAAAATAAAAAACTGACATAATAAAGAAATCTAAGAAGACAACTAGACAACAACAACGATTCTAGAGTGTAAATGCATAATCCTCATCAATTGCATGATAGAGACGATAAGATTCAAGACACATGCACTTGTTGAAGTTACAATTGCACTGCATACCAAGGTATCTGTCTTCGTCTTCGCTGGAATCAAACAATTTGAGCGATTTGAATTTGGTCACATTTTCCAATAGTTCTTCAAAACTGACTTGGTTTGGAAGTACATGTGGTGTGATGTCGGTGATAAAAATGGTAGCTCAATATTAACAAGTAACGCAGTCCATCTAAATGTGATGTAGCCTAACAAGGATTGTATTTTTTTATTTTTAAAATAGTAGTTATAATAGTCCATGTACCTGACAATCAAAGGAGAGTTTGATATATTCAGATTGGAAATAGTTTCATGGCTGCGACAAAGAAATTACATTACAGCAGACAAATCCTATTTTTAGTTGCCTTTATCGTCCTTGAAGTACTTGTACATTGTTCTACTTCAAGATTTTCAAGTCAACGCCAAAAGGGGTTAGGGATCGTTGTTCTTGCTAGAAAAATTTACTATTGTAACTGTATGGTCAATTTGGAGTTCTAGGAACGACCGTTTATTCAATGATAGGGTACTTTCGATACAAGAAGCGATTGAGAAAATTAAGGTGTTTGTGGCGTTGGTTCCTTGGCTGAGGAGTTTCATTTCCATGTATGTGTTACAAAGGGGCGTGAGATCCTCAAAGGTGTATGGTCAACTAATTTATCTCGCTTTTGGGTGTGGCGAGGGGGTGAATTCTTTGGGAGGTCTGCTGCAATCTGTTTTGAGCTTGTTTATGTCAAGGGCTGCTTCTTTGACTGGTTCTCGGTAGTAGTTCTATGTGGATTTTAGCATTGTTTCATAATTGTTAGGTGCGGAGGCTGCTGCTTGGTTGTTCTTCTAGCCTATGTTCGCGTTTATGTTTTGCCCTGGAGTAATCTGGTTGGTTCGCCTGCAGTTTGTTTCTTCCGTTTGCTGCATCAGTTTGTATTATTTGAGTCAGTGGTGTTCTGCTGCATTTCCTTTTGTGTTCTGCTGTCATGGTTTATCTGTCATATGCTATATTTGAACACCGGCTGTTTATCGGCTCATGTAGTTTGTAATTTTGAACACAATTCCAGTTCGTCTTGTGCTTGGATTGGATTAATTGAGATATTATTTGCCGTTCAAAAATAAATAAGTTCAAGTCAACGCTAAAATTTGTGTACACAAATAAAAGTATTATGTATTGATAATTCAGTTTTCGATACAAATGATGAAGTGGTAGAAGCATTGAACATCATCTTAAGAAAGGAAAAAGTATATCTAAGGAAACTCATAATACATTCTTCTATACTTATGTGGACTCGTTTTTTAGTCTTAACCCGAACCCTAGCTGGTTTCCAAGATGATGATGATGGAGTTGTTCCTGCTACAATTAATCAAGAACTAAATTAGAAAAGGCATTCATTAATTAATTATAAACACAAAACGATGCGTTGGTTGCATTAGGTTAGGGTTTCAAATAAAGAGTTAATTAACCTGGTGCCATTGAGAAGAAAAGAGATCGCAGAGTTTCTTAGTAGGGTTCCTTCCATTTTCGTCAAGAATCCTTACTTGAAGAAATATAAAAACGGGAGGGAAATAAATAAGGAAAGCAAATTGCCTTATATATTTAACCGGATTTCGTTGTTGTTGGGCTTTTTACTCCTTAAATAGTATGTTATCTATTAAGAGTCGGTTTGTTATGAATTAAAATAAAAATGATTTTAACATAAAATAATTTAAAGATTATATGATCGTGATAAAAAAAAAAATTTTTAAAATAAATAATTTATTGTTTGTATACAACTATATAAAAGGGATCTTTTTGTTACAAATTTAGTTCAATCTTTTGAGCAATATAAAAATAGTTTAGTTTGTTTCTATACAACTATACCAAAATTTATTTTTTGAGAAGCAACTCCTAACAGTTTCTCATTTGAAGCTGTTTTTAAATTTATTTTTTTTAGATTCTAATTTTTTTAAAAATCTGTAACAAATGGATGCATTACTTTTAAAAGTGATTATTATTTTTAAAATAAGTGATTTTTTTCTTAGAAAAACTATAGCAAACGGAACTTGAGTCTCGGATAGCTCACATAATTAAAAAGTCTTAAGAATTATATATATATAATTAGGAAGCTAATTACTAAAGTAAAAATAAAGGTGAAAAATTCAATGAATCACCACACTAAAATAAAAAAAAAGTAATAAATATTTTACTTACTCGTTTCATTACTTAAAATAGAATTTATTTTGGTTAAAAATGATTCTAACAAAAAGTTATGTGTGTTTGGATACATTCATGTAAAAGTGAGTTGAACTATAATTTTGTGCATGAAAATCAATTCTAGAATCAAAAGTTACAAATCCTAACTTAACTTAAAATAAAATCAATTTTGAATATATAATCAATTCTACTCGACAACAACCAAATATGTCAGAATCAATTATAGTTCTTCTAGAAGTGGAACCAAACATACACGTATAGCTTCAAGTATAATCAATTTTAGAGACAACAAATTAATTCTACTCAAAAACATACAAACATATCAAAACTAATTCTACACTATTAGGATCAATTTTTTTTTTCTTTATTAGTGAAACCAAACATACATTAAATAATGTGTGGAGGGGAGGAGGGAGGGGCCTCAACCCCTGGTTGCTCTCCCCTAAATTCATCGCTGATTTGGATATGTTAAAATCATAAAATTATGAAGTAAACATTTTACACTTTAAAATTGGTCAATCCAAATATGTAAAAACTAAAAAAAAATTGACGTGAGCATTTTATATCTGGATTGGTCAAACTAAAGATGTATAAAAATTTGATGTGAGAATTTACGCATCTAAACAAATTATATATGGAATGGTTAATCGGTGTTTTATGCAAATTTGAATATTTGTTTCGAGTTAGTTGGCAGGACGAATAGAGAACACTTGGATTCCTAGTAGTACTAGATACTATTAAAGCATTAAAATCATCACCAGCAATGGTGAAAACCAAATAACAAGCTCTGAAAATGTGGGTATATTGCCAAAAGAACGTAAAATATCAAAATAACTAACATGGTGACAGACTCCTTCAAAAACAAAAAAAAACATGGTGACAGAAACAATGTACAAATATTTCAGCCAAAACTGATAACGTTTTCTGAGACAATATCAAAAGTAAAAATGGAGGGTTTTGGTTCATATGATCACTGAAGTGTTTAAATGATTATCTCAAAGAATGAATAATCTTAATGACACAAATATAGATACGTTTCGGAATCTAGTGATTGACTTCGGTTTAGAACCAAAATCCAAGTTAAAAATAGTGAACTGTTTATTTACAAACGAGTTTAATCTAATCAATTAGATTAAGAACTAACTGACTAGCAGAAGAATAAAAGGTAACTACGCGCAAAAACTATGTTAGTCGATTAGCAGACCTTGTAATGCAAAAACTATATGTGCATGCAATCTTGACATGAAACACATTCCAGACCGTCCTATTGAGGGCTATTACATGAGTGTCGGATGTGTGTTCACGTCCCACGTTTCATGATTTATATTGCTTATCTACTTACAAAAAAATGGCAAGGCTTGACACTGGTGATTATGTTCGTTAGATCGGCAAATGTGGTTGACAAAGGATAGAAAATGTAAAACAAAAGGTGAGTGTAATTATCTACAATGACTAAGGTAACCATTGATCATATACACCAAATAGAAATCCACATCAATCATGCATTATCCAATGTTGAGTCCCAATTTCTCCTTCCATTTTTTATGTTCCCTTCTCTCCAGTGTGTCTGCTGTAAAGGGCTCATTACAGGCCTGCTGCTGATTGAGAAAGATCAGCTGTCAAGATCTTGCCTCCTTTTAGTCATATAAGAACCAGATAAAATGTGCTTCATGCTCAGCTGAAAAGTTAGAATTTCTTAATATAAACATTTCTATTCAAGAATAAGTTCATAGGATGAGGATCCACTTGATGAATCGCTGTCATATGTCATTGTCTCTTTTGGAGATGATGGTTGTTCTTCGTTTTGTATTGAGGATGAACCTATAAAAATTGACTATTAGTCCTCAAGCAATCATGTCAACAAGAAAGGAATTGATGATCATAGATAAGTTGCAAGATTAGAAATAAAAATATGAATATATGCCGTCAATTTATTTGTAGACAATTTTAATAGTATTATATTATGATATATATTATCCTCGATACTCTGTTCCGATCAGTAAAGAGATTTGAAAATTATTGAACTTCATGAGCTATTTTGGCTTGCTTTTCTGTGGTTTTTCTTTAAGGGGATTTATTTACATCCTGATAATAAAATTTTGACCCAAAAGTGAATTATCTCCAACTAAAAAAAAATGTCCACAACTCCTAATGAATGTTAAGTAGCCAAAAAGAAATAACATAGGAGTGGCAAGAGAACAAACCTTTTTGTCCTTTAGAGTGGGGAGGCTTCTTAGTGTCCCGCTTAAAAAGCTTTTTAGCTTTTATTATTGTGAGCTGCCTAGCAAAATGTGTGGTCTCTACATCATTCTCACTCAAATCTCCATGACCTTCATTTTCTGCTTCATCTTTCTTTGGCTTAAGCAATTTCTTTGCCTTACGGCGTTGAGAGTTAAATATTCCTCTAACGGATGTTACAAATCCATCGCCTGCTCCATCAGTAGGACGCTTAGGCCAAGATGGTGGAAACTTATCAGGTTTGCCTGCATGGCCTTCAGTGTCACTAAAATTAGCGTCACCTTCCAGAGCACCAGCTCCACTTGGCTGATTCTGACCTTTGTCTTTAAATTTCTTCCCCTACATGATCCATGAAAATAAGACATTTAAATGAATTCATTATAAAAAGTTTAAGATTCTCACCACATAGGTCTAGGCAATTAGCATAGTTTGCTTTTCTTGATTGGAAAAGGTGTTTCAAAGGAAATTGCAAAAACAGATTCACTCAAATTTGTTATAATGTCTTCGTAATTTTGCACTTTAAGAATAGCATGTCTACAATGGAAAATATCAGGGATAGTTAAAGCTACTCATCACCTGCATGCCAGTCACAGACTTTAGGACTCCCCAAATGATGTGCTTCTTAACTCGTGAGAAGAGTCTTTGCCAGGTCCCGGTAAACTCAGCTCGGACAAATTGATCCATCAATAATTTCATATCGTTTACAACAAACCTTTGCCCTTCATACGTAATACACAATTCCACCTGCAATAAAGTAGATATGAGTTGCCTGAAATCGGCACGATTTCAAGATAAACGATAAGAGAACTACTAATAAAACTTGCTAACAAGTGACAACTTCATCAAATGGTACAAACTACTAAAAACCTGACTAATTTTGATGTTGTGAAATTCCATTATCTTTTTTGGCCTAGATCTCTTATCGTCTTGTGGCTTAGCCACCTTCTTTTCTTCAAGAGATGATTGACCAGCTTTTACACCTTTCACATCTTTTGATTTATTCTTAGACACTTCATCTTTCTGCTCAGTTGAGCCAAATGGGCCATTTTCATCAGCTACAGATTCTGCCACAGTCTCTTCACATTCGGGTGCTTTGGATGTCTGCATGCATGTTACCAAACTTCTTATGGAAGATCTATCTTGCAAATTAGTCTATTATAAACTCAAAAAAGAAGAAAAACTCAGGGGAAAGAAGAAACTAAATTCCCCCGTATGAGGCTCTTAAATTCAACTTAAATCAAAAAAACAAATCATAAAAATATTCGGAAACATGATAAACAACCCGAAGAAATCGCCCAAGACTCTAGCAAGATTATGAGATATTTTTCATATATTTCTCAAAAGGAATGCTAGCAACACACAATTTATACTTGTTTTTCAACACCTTCCCTATTACTTGGAATCACTTCGTGATAATGAGGCTAACATGATATTTCGCCCACAGTATAAAATGCATTGAAAGAGGAGTGTCAATTAGTGTGCGGCTAACATTTGTTGTAACAGAGAACTTTCTGATATTCATTCAATACAATTCAGTTATTCCAATTTAGATGTACCTAACAATTCAAAAAGTACTCACTTGTGCAGAACCAGAAGGCTGATTGGTTGCGGGAAAAAGCAATGCAGAGATGCCAGATTTGGACGAGGCCTCAGACTCTTTTGTCGACTGATTACTTGAAGTGGAAGCTTCATGCGCTGATGAACCTTTCTTTACACGCCTTGCACCACCTGCGGTTGAGACCTTCCAAACTTCCTGCATAAACCACCATTATTTTAACATAATAAATCAGTGAACCTTAGCCTTGGTTGTGGAAACAAGTCGCTGGGGGATTTGAAATTTTAAACCTACCTGCCGGCGTTGTGAATCTCGTTCTTCCTCTGGGAAGAAATATACCCACATCATTCTGTACATTGTCTCTGTTAAATGGATCTTAAGTGGATATATCTCCACCTATGTGTAAAGTAAGTTCATGTCAGGAAACAAAAGACACAAGTCATGACATTCCAAGCTAACATAGGTGACATTTTATAATGAACTCCCTTTCTGCTCATCAGATTACCAGTGCAATATGATAGAATTTAGAGAAAATTAGTATTAATGTTATTAACAATTGTGCAGGATGTACTGTTACTGCCACCGGTCAATGTCAGTGACAGTTACTCAGTTAATCATTTTAGAGCCTTTTCTTATTTACATATCCACATGTAGGTGATATAATACAATTAGTCGTAGTCTCTTCCCCTCATTTAGTAGCTCATAGATTGTTGGGTCACCTAGACCCATACCCAAGTCGAAAATCCAGCAAGCCCATTACCTCAGACCCAAGAGAAAGGAGGCACCATTTAGCATGCCTGTTAGATGAGAGAAATAGAGACGGAGATTGGTAAAGATCTTAGGGAACATATTCATGGGACACATGCTTATTTATCTGCTAGTGGCTTATGCCTTGGGCTAGGAGAACTCCTACATGGGATCTCAATCTCTGGCTTTTCCTTTTGTAAACACCAGCAGTTTCTATATTAATAATATCTCCCTCTTTGAGAAATTGTTCCCATCTAGATAAACTACATTCAGTTTTTACTTTGAAGCAACTTGACAATCTGGACTATTTTTTGGAAATGAGTTCACACCTTCACGATGGCTCCTTAACATTATCACAAGGAAAGTACATCGAGCATGTATAGGTTGTTAAACTAAAAAATCCTCAAAATCAGAGAACAAAAGTACAAAATAATTTTGATACTAAATAATACGAAAAACCTACATATGGTCCAAATTTTAAGCAAAGAAACATAAAAAAATATATAACAAAAACCTTAATTAGAAAAATTGAATGGATTCTATTGATCTGCTCCGAATTATCCTGATTTGAAGAAACAAAATAACCTCAAGGAAACGCTTACTTGGAAAAGTTCAAAGGGAGAACTTCCATCCTTTGGAGCTCCCTGTCTCGCATCAACTTGAAGCATGACTTTACTAGAAGAAAAAAAATGCAAAAGAAGAAAACATGCAATATCAAGATATCGAGAAAATAAGGGAATAGAAAAACACACCACTCTTTATAACAATGGAAAAACCTACACATCAACCTAATAATCAAAAGTAAAAAAATTGAAAGAAATAATTTTCTAAATATTATTTACTAGGAAAATATGTATATAGGTGATTTACAATTTATAAGATTATGCTAATAAAGGGAAATAAATGCTAAATCTTCCCTAATGATATAAAATGATATAAAGCTATTATGTCCTAAAATAGTGTTATTTACATTATTCTACAACACTTGGAAAAACAAACCTCTCAAGCTAATGAATGGATATCACTTGGATCGCACACACTTGGTTAATATGATCCTGAAATCACTTAGTTGACACACTCTTGGTTAATAAATCAACTGGCTGGTTCCTGGAAGGAACTTAAACTGTTCTCTCAAACCAAATTCTAACTTTTACTTAATAAATTGATGGTCATGTCAAGGTGCTTAGGAATAAAAATTTACACTGGATGTAGATGGTTTGTGTTATTTGTGGATGATCATTCTAGATACCCTTAATATCATTGATATTATATTAGATTAACATAAGTTATTTCTTACGATCAGTTTAATCTGAAGATTAGATTTCATATTACTATAATTAATTATGATTTGTTCTTGATTTACCTATTTATTTAGGATTGAATCTTTGTATTTCTAAAAATAGAGATTAGTGTTTAGTCTTTTGTATCAAGTCAATTTCTTTTGTATCAAGTCAATATCAAGCATATTTCACTATAATTATAGATCTTTTTAATTCTCTCATCCTTTTATCTAAACTCCCATAACTTCAGCAAACAAATACCAAAAAATCAATCTAGAAACACCAGTAAATTCAAGAAAAGGGTCAGGAAAAATTACATACTTTCCCCATTCATCTGGAGGCTTCCACGCTGAAACAATTGTATCGGATTTGGCATTGGGAAGACAGTTTTTGAAAACAATATATTTTGTTGTAAACTGAGAAATACCCACATCCTTATAATCCCGGTCGAAGTCATAGATCTAAGTGTTTGGTAATTAAACTGAATTAGTATATTATTACAATTTGATACAAAAAGTAAATGAATTAAAAAGTTACAGAAGTATGACTATAAAGGAACCACTATATGCTCAGGCATAGGAAGGAGAAGAAAGAACAACAAAACCAAAAAAAAAACAATAATTTGTTCCTTTGTCTCATTAGCATTCATGAATAAGAAATTTCCAGATTCAATAGTTTGGAAATGGTAGAAGAACACTATTTGAGGTGTTGCAAATGCTTTTGAATAATAATAAAAAATGGCGAAAATTTGAGTTTTCAAGTAAGAAAGTTTTAGAACCCAACTGATAAAACTGAAACCAGGCTCAGAATTGAGAATATTTTATGTTGGAGTAGCAGTTTATACTTTGTGCAAACAGCTTTTTTTAGTGGACTAAATAAATTTTGGAAGGAAATATGATGAAAGGGTAGGATGATTTAGGTTTGCTAAATAATTCTTACCATGTCATTGATTTCGGCTTCAGCAAAGGATTTACCATCAAGAATCATGCTCCAAACAACTTTGTTAATTTGCAAAAATACGCGCATAGCATAGGAAGGACTTTTGTTTTTCTCCTTCTCCATTAGCCGCAGCTGTGCAGCTTTTTGCATAGCCATTCTTAACTCGGAATATGCTTCCTTCCTGGATTTCTGTGCACTTACAAGTTCTCTCTTCAGTCCTTGGACCTGCCAGGGTTTGACTACTTTGATTACAAATGCACATTTGTCGTATTAAAACTATCATGTAACCATAACTATAAGTAGTGAGCAAATATCAAAACAAGTTTGATCACAACAAGTATAGAAAAAAGGAAAAAGAACTAACAGGTATGTTCCTAACTTTAAAATTCCAAAATTATTCTTAATGAAATTTTTTAAATTATGTTATCTCTGTGTTATTTTTTACGTGTCGATTTGTTGCTTGTTGCTTCTACGAAATTTCTTGCTTTCTTATTCTTGCCTACAGTTTTCTTTTTTCTTATTCGTGTCACGTACTTTCATGTTTATGTTGCTATATTTTATTTGTTTCCAATATTTTGTTTTTATGTATTACTCCTTCCATCCCAAATTATATGACGTTTTGAACATTTCACACGTATTAATAAATGTAATCAATTTTATATGGGAAAGAGATATTATGAGTTGTTTTACAAATTTGTCCTTAATAAATGGTATGGGAAAAATATATTGAAAGAATAGAGAGTAATAAATAGTTAAGGTGTAACAGGAAAAGTAACATTAATGTTTCATTGGTATTGTAAAACGACTTATAATTTATGACAAAAAAAATTTCGAAAGCGACTTATAATTTGGGACGGAGGGAGTATATTCTATACCTATGTTGCTATGTCCTTTCTTTACAGTATGCATTATTTACAGTAGACATTATTTGGAGTATAAATATATTATGTTGTATATTTACAACAACCAAGCCTTATCCCACTAAGTGCGGTCGGCTAATATTCTATATTTACAATATACATTTTTTGTGTTGTTTTTTATGTATTCGAGTTTTTGTGTTTATTCAATTTTATGTTTAATTGATTATGATGTTTTCATGTTTGATATATTATAGTGTATATTCGCGATTATGGATTATATGTTATTGTAATTATAAAGTGATTAGTTTTGAAATCATGAGAGTATTGTAAGATTATAAGGATAAAAGTAAACTAGTTTTAAAATCTCCCTCTTCCCTTTGTGAACCAAACATATATGTTATTAAAATTAAACTTTCTCCCCTCCCCTCTTTTGAACCAAAACATATACGAAATTAAAATCACTTCGCTGAACCAGACAAACCTTGAAACCCTCCTAAACCTAAAGCAAAACCTATTGCCCTATGGTTCCTAATGCCACAAACTCCTATTAAATGATGGATATGTTTGGAAGATCTTTGGGATTACTCTGATCTTGTAATTAAGTGGGATCTCCTAAATAATGATGTAATTAAGTAAATAGAGAGCTTAATGTAATAGAGAGATTAAGAAGCAATCTCATTTGATTTCAGTCTTAATTAGCAAGATCTTTTCATTTCTTAGAATTCTTATTTCGTCTATAAAATCTGTTTATGTGCCAAGAATTTTTATGAATGAGAAATAACTCATCACACTTTGCCTTTTCCTATAATATGTTATTTTGGATCTTGAACAATATAGAAAATTGTTGTAGCTTAACTACCTCAATTACACTCCTATTAGTGCTTGTACTCTAAACCCAGAATTCAATAATACTTCAAAATTCATTTTACACACTACATACTATTTCCTTCTAAGAAAAACTTTCCTTTTATCATTAATTAGCATTAGATACAAGATTTTAAGAACCACAACCAAGCTAGTATCACTATGTAAAGTACTAGCCTGATTAGTTTTAGGCAGATAGAATCAACTAAATTCAAAGAACAGGCATATATAGTTGGAATTAAACCATCCAGTTACATCATTTAAAGGATAGTTTACAAAAAATATTCCTTACCAGCATGGCTATTCCACCATATATCATCCACAAGTCTGGTTCCTTTTCTGGTTCCTTTCCGTTGGAAGTGTCACACCAAAAAGACAACTTTTTCATATCATCAAGAAGCAAATTTTGTTCCCTCTCTTTCTTTTCGAGGTTGATTTTTGCAAGTTCCACCTCTTCAACACCATCAGGAACCACCTCATCTGCTTCCTCTTCGACATTTTCATCATCTTCAACAGAAAGTGTCAGGCTACTTTTTGGAGGCCTAAGTTGTGAATAATAATACTTCGTTAATTTTAAGGATTCTTCGTATAGAGTAGAACATCTTGGATTTAAGTTTCTTGAAGGGAAAAAAGTGACTGCATCGAGGTGGTATTCATACAATCTAACTACCGGGATTATCTAAATTAAAACAAATCTTAATATATATGACTGATTACTAATTCACAGTTTGAACGATAAACTTAAATAGGAAACTATTGTGGTCAACAAACATCTAATACTGCAGTAGAAGGTATCCAAAATATTAAAAAAAAATTAATAAATAAATAAATAGTTTAGATGTTTATAATTGTTGAATTCCACATTAGAGGGGATATAATCTAAAAAGTGTTTATAAGTAGTGGGCATCCCTCATTTTACAAGTATATTTGTGTTGGGTTCGCAACCCAAATTCTTAGACAGAATTAGAGCCTATCCAAGATTCATCGGGCCACCCGCTTTCAAGCCACCTGAGTCACACTTCAAATGTCCAGTCCTTGGCATGACGGGTGTGTATTGAGAGTCTTACATGAGGGGTGGACATCTCTTGCCTTACAATCTGGTTTTGTTGGGATGAGTTAGGCTCAACCCAAATTATAAGAATAACATATAAAGGTTACTGCTAACTACATGTTTTGAATATGCTAAATAACCGGCTTGATCCATCATATTCATATATAACAGCTAATAAAGCAGACTCGTTAACCCTTGATAAGAAATCACAGTGATATTACCTATAGTCTTTTATGATAGAACGACGAAATGCCAAACTTACATGGTCTTGTTAAATTTGATAGAGTACTAAATGGTGTAAACATATGTGTGCTTTCTGAAGAAAAACAGATAATAGTAGTTTTGTAATGTGCACATAGCAAAAGGGTTCATCCATACTTTGGAAGCCGTGCAAATAGAAGATTGTTTAACACATCCAACATGACTTGAAACTGGCGAGATGTCATTGTTGCTGCAATATTATGAGAATTGAACTTGAGCTCCTTCAAGGGCTTCACCTGCAGATGTGACATATGGATTTGAACCAGGCTATTGACTACCATAGTCATTAAAAAGGACATTTAAACCATATAAACATACTCTTTAGAGATACGCGTATCAGGAAACACAAGTAAACTATGCATATGTATCCGTTACCACCACACAACTACCCTAGGATTAAATTACTCAACCGACAATATAATACGAGAACTCCATCCTTAGAGTTCATTTCTAAGGGTGTGTTTGTTTCAAGTTATATTTGTTGATTCCCGGGAATAAATTGATAGGAATATATATGCCTATGTTTGTTACAAGTTTACTAAATTTTATTCCTGGATATAAAATGATCCTGGGAATAGAAAAATTTCCCAAGGAAAAGGGTGGGAATAAAGTTCCCATGGAGATGAGAATAAATTCATAAATAGTTACCTATTATAATCTCTATTTTTATGGTTCCTAGGAATATTATAAAGTTAACTAAACATATTTTTCCTAAATACCTTGGAATAAAATTCTCATCTTTATATTCCAAGGAATGTTATTCCTAGGAATAAATTTGGTAAACTTGAAACAAACACACCCTAAAAATGTGGTTTTCATACATCAAAAGCTATGTTTCTTTACATTTTCCTTTATTTTCCTTCACTTTCTCATAACACAAACTTTTCATACCACAAAAAGAAAAGCCATGTATGGAGATGTAAGAGAAGAAACTCCCTGTGTTTTAGTTAGTCTTAGAGTTAGCTAGTACGTGGATGCCAGCTGGCACTTAACAGCTATTGACAGCTGTTAGTGACTGACTATTGCAAGTCATCCATAGAACAACCTGCTATAGCAGGTATCACACCAAGCTACTATAAATGCTTGGTTGTAACAGAATTTGGAATATAGATGCTAGGTTGTAACAGAAATTGGAATTTATGAAAAACAGAATTTGAGATCGCAAAAGTTAGTTACATATTCTGAGTTCTCTCTGAGGAGAAGATCACAGTTGGGGTCTTTTTTTTCAGAAGAGGAGATTCATTAAGAAGAGACTCCAAAAAAAAAAATATTAAGAAGAGATATATAAAAACATATATAGAGGGATAGTATGTAATCTATACGAAAGTTAACAGAAATGAAAAGAATCAGCAAAACAAAAATTAAGAATAACATTGAACAGCAGTAGCTCAGGAAGCAAATCAGAAAATAGAGTTGTGTCTATTTTGACATACGATTTTGACAACAAATTTCGACAACAATTTAGATGGTTAACACAATTCAAATACATAGCTAATGGATATGTTTAATGGATATAATCTACTGAACACAATTAACCATGATTTTCAAGTGTAAATTTTGAACACAAATCATTCAGCAAAGACTCATATATCTCTGAACACAATTTGGATGGTTAATAGATTAATGTATATTTGACAATCTAAAAATTTATGGTTAATGACGTTAAAAACATAGTTACTTACATTCAGTTGATGGTTAATGGGTTAAAACAACTTATTATAGTCATTAACAATTTCACACATATTTGAACTGCATTAACCTTCTAAATTGTTGTTGAAATGTGTTGTGAAATTTGTGTGTCAAAATATCATTTCTCTACCATGGACAAAGCACAAACAAGAAGGCAAAAACCTTATTCTTAATAAAGTTTCTAAAGACATTGAAAAAAACCTAAAAAATTCAAGCATTTGTCTCCAGCAAGATGCTAAAAACAAGTATGGACATAGAGCAATTCCTAGAATCTTAACCTCCTAACTTTTTACAGAAAATTACTCCCTCAGTCCATTACGTTTTTAAATATTAACATTGTTATCCTATTTTACAAAATATGTTACACCTCAGTTAAAAAAAACACCTATGTGGCCATTATGCTTATGTGTCAATTTTAGTGATCATGTGGCAAATCCAAGTAGGCATTTAGTCAAAAATATTTTTTAATTTAACTTGAATTTTTCATAACCAATCAATTTAAATTTGGGTTCATCTTCTCCATCACTATTACTCACTCAAGGCTTATTATTGTTTTAAATTTAAATTTAACTTGGTTTTAATTAAAAAAATTGACTAAGTTGGTTTTTAATAATTAAAATTTAAATAATTTTTTTTTTACTAAATACATACTTGGATTTGCCACATGATGACTAAAATAACACATCATCAATGTTTTGTTTTGTTTTGTTTTCTTTGTAATGGCCACATAGGATTAAAAAAGATAAATGTCAAATCGTTACTTGAAGTTAATTTAAGGAACCGATGGAGCAATTTTGCCGTTTTTTATTAAGCCCCTTAAACCTAATTCCCAAGAAGGTCTCTTAAGATTTATGACAAATCCAATATTCCCCACTATTTATTGTATTTGATGATTAGTCATAATTAGGATTACTCAATTGATTTCCGTTGATATAGTTTGCTTAGTTTCCTATTTTTTGATGCTTGAGATTCTCTCTTGTATGTAAATTTGTATAGCCTTATTGGGTAATGCAAGTTATTCATTCTAAATTATTCAAGATGGGAACATAGTACTTTGGTTCGTTCCTCCTTTTTCTTGCTCGACTTTTCTTAAGGTTCAAGCTGCTATGAGCATTAACACATTTGTTTAGTCATCCGATTTGCCAAACCATCACTGGAGTCGCCAACTTCTGGCACTGGATCCATCACCAGAACCTGCGCCACCACGTTAACCTCAAACTCTGTTGATCAGCCAAAGGCCAAAACAATGTCACTGTAGCTGCTCTCAAGCGCCAACGCATTCCATCACAGCCATGCAGCTCCTGCAGTGCATGAGAGCCATGCGCCAAATTCACAGTAGTTTAGGATGACTTTTCTTCCTTTGTGTTCACTAACCTCTTCTTTTCCATTTTTAGCTCTATTTGCTGCTTGGTTAGATTTTTTACTGCCCTATTTTGGTTTTTGCGTGGCTGATTTTTTCCTTTGGCATTAATGTGTGATGCCTCTCTATACTGACTTTTACTCACTCAAGGCTTATTATTGTTTGTAGTTTGATGGCAGTCTAACAAGTTTACTCATCAGTCATTTTGGTTTCTACATTGTTCAACTCCTTAAGGTTTCTACTGGTAGCACATGTCAAATCTAGTTGTCCACACATGCCACAGAAGAACAGTGTCGCTAAACAGAAACATTGTCATTTACTTGATTCAACTCCAACCTTATTGATCTATATCCGTACACCTTTAAAATTTTGTGGTGACAAACATTATTCTCTCTACCTGCTCATAGTTCTCTGCAGTCACAGTGTCTACGAGTTTCATTGTTTAAGTATTACTCATTAACATCATAGTTTTGAAGCTTCAGAGAGCGATCTGGTGATTTAGTTTCAATCCATTCTCCCACTATGTTCCCAATCCTTCTGTTGGCTTACCTAGTACTCTTTGTAAAGGTAAATGGTTTACTTATAATAATCTATGTTTTATTTATAAATTTCAAGGTATTGAATTGTCTTCTATATGCTCTATCTCTATTCCTAAGATTGTTTAAGTAATTTCAACTTTCTGAAACCACCGAAAATCACAATACCATCCAGTAATTCAGTTCAGACAATAGGCTTCAACTTGCACGCAGTTCCAGATTTGAAAATAAATATTACAAACTATGTTATTACTATTATTGAGAAAAAAAGAAACTTGCCTTCACTTCTGGAGTGCCCCCTTTGTGCCTCGTGAACTGAAAGTACATGTCACAGGGCATAAAAACTCTCTCAAGAAGTGCACCTGTACGCATTACTTTTGGAGAGCCTCTAATAATTTTTGGTAGCCACTGAACCCCAGCCCCTAGATCAACATCTGTTGGTGCTACATGCGCCTGCACATGCTCCAACATAACAGATATTTCCATTCTTTTCCATGCAATTTCAGGCTGGTATTGACTAGTATTTTCATCTGTTGTACCAAGTGCTTGCTCAATCATGTCATGGCCAACACGAAGAACTGAATGAAACGATTGGGCTAAAACGCGTCCACTTACAGCAGCAAGCAAAAACCTACCCTGTAAATTGTATACATGCATAATTGACACGGTCTTTTGTAAATTTCATATCTGATCGGATTATTCCATAGTGAATATTAAGTGCGATAGAAAATATCAAAATGAGAAAGAACTTTAAAGCATATTTTCAGAGTGGATGTTGTATTTCATTGATACTGTTCTCTGATATATGAACCAATATGCATAGCAAAGGAAACACAAGATCGGTCACAATGGTTAGTTACAATTAGAAATCTGAAACTCCTAACTAACAGAAAGTAGAATCTATAGCAAAGCTGTTAGACAGTAACCCAAACATCATAAGCCAATAAGCAGAGAGCTAACTAAACAGAGAAGCTAGAGTTGTACGATACAACTTGAATGAAGCATGCTTTAACGTTGAAGTAGACTTTTGTAAGTTTGTCAACAAATCCCAAATAACTGGGGACAAAATATAAATGGAATAGACATTAACGTATTCCTAAGAAACAATATTTCCAATTTTATATATAAAAGAAGAAATGTTATTATTAAAGAGTATAAACAGAGAAGTGCCAAAGCAGGGGGAGGACTTACAGAAGAACAGAGGTAAGAAAAAAATGAGGAGGATAAGATATGCTTCTTATAAAGAAACGAAAAAACTAAAAAGACAAACAAATTCATCAAAATAATAAGGCGTTTTTTAACCCATTTATATGGAACGTTTGAAGTTAGGAACAAGAAATTCAACTTCCAAATTAAGCAGGTAAGCCTAAGTAACAATAGAACCCCACCAAATATCTTGTCAGTTGCTTTAGAAAGAGGTGGATCCAGGTCATGTTAAAACAAATCAGCAGAAGTTAAAACTTCCATAATTACGGTTGCTAGAAGTATTGTAACAAGGGTAAGCTCTACCTAAAATGAAAAAATATACTTTTTAAGCTTACATTTGCGCCCTCTGAGTGAAGATTAAATTGTGGTTCAATAACATTAACCATGAAGTGTCGAGTCCCCTCCTTCGAATCGTCTGTATTTTCATATTTAGCTGGAAAATACACAAAAATAAATTAAAAATAGAGGTTGAACAAACCTATCATTAAAAGTTCTTAACAAAAAATTGAGCTTAACAAAAAAGGTAAGCAGTGAAGATATTTGTTATGACAAAGCATATTTACAATATTTTATTTGTGATTATCACTAATCTCTGATCTGCATGTCCAAATTCATAGAAGTATACGAAATTTCTTAAACCATGTGACATACCAGATGGTAAGCTGTCCAGCTTAAGTGAATGTGATGGGAATGAAGGGATCTCTGAGGTCCTGGCAGCCAGAGAAGAGGGGGAATCTAAGATGTTACCAGTAGGAAGGGATTTACTAACTTCATCTTGATGGGTTTCAACTCCTTCATCTTTATGGGTTTCAGCTCCATCATCTCTATGCGTTTCAGTTTCATCATCTTGATGGGTTTCACATGCCTCATCTTGACTAGTTTCAGTTCCATCTTGCTTGTTGTTGTTCTCGTATAATTTTCTCTGTGCATACTGCCGGGAAGGAGAAGGCTTGGCAGGTGCAAAAGCTTTGGATAGACCGCCAGCCCAGAAACAAATTGCATTTCTGTTTTCAATAGTCCACAAAAGCTTTAGGCCATAGATAAACACACGCTGACAACTGTCAGCTATTACCACATTGTACCCATCATCCTCTATCACCACATTGTACCCATCATCACCGCTTGGGTCTGATTCCATATGCTCATCAGTTTCACTCTGTTTTTCACAGTTAGACTGTACATTCGTCTTCTCAAGATTTCTTCTTCCGGCTTCATGCCAGGCTAATAACCGATCAGGATCAGCCTTTGCAGACTGTTTTCGTATGGTAAAGTAATCACAAGAAAACAGAAATCCATCATCGTTATTTTTCTGTGTAAAATAACCCTTTTCAGAGAAAGTTTTCTCCTCGGATGCAGATTGTGAGTTTTTTGGCATCACATTAATTGATTTAGCAACATTTCCGTACTCTTCTTTAATTAGGAAACCCTTAGGCATATAAAGGTCGATACCTTGGTAAACAAGATCAAGAAGGTCACGTTTGCTTTCAAAAGTATAATGTTGGCTGCCCCTACTAAAACATAGTTCAAGCTTCAGCTTTGTCATCATTAAGGTCAGTCCTTTAGCTGGATCATCATCATGTAAAGGCATGTTCTTAATACAGATTGGTGTGCAATCAAGACGCAACATAAATTCGGTCATCACTCTATCAAGTGAAAGATTGCCTGATCTGATAAGTCTTGGAACTCCAAAACGAGGCCATCGTGAGAAGGAGCGCAGTTTATGTGGAGGAAGAAAGTTCAAGTTCCAGAATCTTAGAATCCATGCTAGATCATAAGCACCGAATTTCAATGTTGGAGAAGCAGGTGAATCATTCTGACAAATTTTAAGAGGATGAGGTACATTAACATCTCCTATACTATCTCTTGCTGTGGACGATGGATGTTTTTTTTCTGACAAAGGAAGACCGGATCCAAAAGAGATGTTCCATCGAAGGGAAAGAGAAGTGGATCTGAAGGGATCAAATACTATTTCACGAGATTTCCCTTCAATTGGAAGTGCAAATAAATAATGGTTCAAGGGTTTTCCAGAGTCACAATCCCAGTCCATTGTAACTTCAACTGTAAAGACTGGGGCTTCTAAAAATGAACCAGAGACGCCGGCTGGAATTTTAGAACCACGTTTGTTTGCCAAACTTTCCAAACTACTCAAAAAAATCTTGAAATCTTTGGAAGAAAGTAAAACACGACCATCTGACTGGTGAATTTCCATAGAGCTAGTCACAATTTGAAGTTTATCAAGATTTTCATATGGATCTGCAGTAGCCAAAATATTCCATCTAGTTTCAGAAAATAATAAGGAAGTTCTTCCATGAATGTAATTTCTCATATCATCCCACCATGGCAAACTCTTCTCCTTTTTCGGTGGCAGAATAAGTGGGCCAGGATTCCTAATACTTAGATTAGCCCTCCGCATCACCACGGTGAAAGCATAGCTCAGATCCGTTAAAACTGGTTCATAACCCACCCCAAATGACACTTCGCCTCTCTGAAAATGTATTGGTAAATCTAAGAATGTCTTCATTGGCGGTGTCGTACCAGTAGCTGATCGAAGCATGCACACCTTTCTCCATTGCCCAACATAGACATCTTGAAGTATTTGAGGTTGAAAGCTAGTTGCCTAATGGAAATAAATAAAAGAATAATGACCAAGAAATGTCAGCAGGTTGAACATCGTGTAGTTAATCCCTTATATAAAGTAAAACAAATATGAAATTCAGTTTGATTAACAGCCACTTCTTCATTCATGTGGACATCTACAACACAATTAATAATTTACTGGGTCCCTTAAAAATCATGTTTTTGAGTTAACCGGACCTTCACAAGGATATGCAGAAAAATTAAGGCAAGTCCTAATGGCATAGGCTGATTTTGGCCGGGTTCTGTTAGTTGAAGAAATTAGAGCAACTGGTGGATCAGAATTTGCAGAGATATGTTATACAGAGATAGTAAATCATTATAGACAGTTGAGAGATTTCTCTAGGAGGGACAGATCTCGGGCTCTTTGGCCGGGTTCTGTTATTTGAAGAAATTAGAGTAACTGGTGGATCAGAATTTGCAGAGATATGTTATACAGAGATAGTAAATCATTATTGACAGTTTAGAGATTTCTCTAGGAAGGACAGATCTCGAGCCCTTGAAATACCGAGAGGAATAGCAACAGTTTGTATTCGTCCTTCCTAACATGAGTTCATGGATGATCTGTGGCCAAGAGATAAAATCATTTCTTTTCTAATTTTCTTCTTCTAAATCTAAACTAGTATCTATCAAATATGCAATCAAAATAAATAAGAATGAACATATAGAACAACGAAAGAAATTATGATTTTCAATATTACCTGCTGAGCCAACACAAGACAGCCTTTACATTTGCCAGAACTTCCAGCAAAAAGAGGAAATGTATAATTTCGAAGCTGAACCACAAGAGAACTCATATTTAAGAGAATATTTGCCCCATACAATCGGGAAAATGGTATATCGCATTCAAGACAAACAGGGTCAAGTTTCCTCAGAAACTCAATCATCCCAGCATCTCCACCATCAATTTTTGTCAAGCTTAGATCCAAGTCTGATACAGATATCGAAAAAAGAGAAGACCTTGAAGCACTAGGTTTGAAACCAGCTTGAAAGCCATCCTTACAAGCACCTGAGCCTTCAGAAAACACTATCTTCTGGCATGCCTCGTAATATGATCGGAATGACCGTTTATAAATTTCTTCTCGCATGGATTCAATAATTGAGGAATTATTTACATCAACCTCAACATCATTAAAGTAAATTTTTCCCTCTTGAGAAGAACTATTTAAGTCATCAGAAGTTTTTGGATCTTGCTTGGCCTTCAATATAAATTCATCTAGAAAGTTTAACCGGACAACTAATTCACCAGCTTCCTTCTTCAACATCTTGTAGTGTTCATCAAGCCATCCTTGGATTGGTTCCTCTTCAATGTCAGCAGTTAACTTGCGTAAGAAAAACTTTATGCATCCAAATTTTGATGAACTAGGTTTTTTGACCTTAGAACTGTCCTTTTTCACAGGAAAAATCAAATTAGTTTTTGCTGCCACAATAAGCTTTAACGCTCGCAACATATCCTCAAGAGCATCATCAATAGCACGCAATTCCAATCTGTATGGCAAACAAATGTGAACATAGAGACCTTGAATTACCCAGTCCCATGTTGTGGCTGCAGGTCCCTTTGCATCAGATGCACTAGCAGATATGCTAGGAATTCGTGAAATTTGCATCCTACTACTCTTCAAGATTCTGGCCCCATTAAAATTGATCATTAGTCCTTCAAATAGCACTCCTATACTAGCATTCTCAGAGAAAATTGACTGCACTTGAACCATAGCTTCAACTCCATCTCCTAACCCAGCAGATATATTCAACATTTCAATATCAACAGCAAAAATAGAACCTTTCTTCTTTTCAAGATTCCGTGATTCCGTGGTAGCTTCATTTTTTGAATTGGTATTTCTTACTTTAGATGAATCTTCCACATGTTCATTACCACATTCCTCAAGCTTCTTATTGTGTACAATTAGTTTCATCTGGAGAACAAGTTCAATTAGTGATAGATGAACATCAGGCTCCCACCTCATTGTAATGTCAGTAGCACTGAAAAGAGAACAAGCTGCATTCTCTTTGACGCCCCCCAAGCGTTTCATAAATTTAGTATATTGCATATCAAATAATGCCACCTTTGTCATTGGCCTATTTTCTTCCACATATTCCTGATAGATAGATCTGGCTGTTTCAAGTTCTATCTGTGTAGACTGTTTCACCTTGTTTACAGATAACGTGATTTGAATGATTTCAAGAGAGATACAGTACTTTAGTTTTCGGTAGTCATCAGAAACAGTGGACACTATCTTTGCATTGCGTGGGGTACCGTCTGCCGACACATCTATTATAACTCTGCCACCCTGTGAACCGTAATTAACTCGTTTGGGATCTAGAACAACTGTATTTTCCAATCCAGTCTCCCCCAATATATATACTGAACATTGTACAAGACTGCATTTCAACATTTGAGTTCCCTTACCCGATGTTTTTGATGAACGCCCTCGGCTTTGAGTTGATTTTTTCTTCGAAGATATGCTTTTCATTAAAGCTTGAAAAGATATCGCTGCTGATATTAATGATTCTAACCGCTTGAAAGTTAGATAAATTCCCATGCTAGTAACATCAACTGATAAACCTAGCATACACCTTGGACCATCTTCTTCAGACGATTTCATGTCCTTTTTGCCCCAATCCAAACTAACCTTTGTAATGTAAATAATGGAGCCAAAATCTGATTCCACACCAAAAATGGTTTCTTTCAAGCATTCTTTATTTTCATCAGCCAGCTGGAGATTAAATTCACCAAGCTCAAAGTGTACAGTGGTCCCCATATTTGAAATGTTTTTTGCAAAGAGATGTGGTGATTGTAAGCAACCCTGGAGTTGGAAAGCAGAGTAAAATATTAGAAATATAATGACTTTACAAACAAATTAGTGTCAAGCGTACCAAACAAACCACCTGTTATTAGACAGCATATTTAATATGTAAATAACAATTACTAGTGTTGAATAAGAGAAAACAAAAGATGAGAATGAGATGGTGAAACTGTATTCAACTACACCACGGAGTCGGTTTTATAGGAAATACCAATTCAAGGAAAAAAATAAAAAATATGTATAGGAGATATTAGTCCTATTTCCATGATATGACCAACCACACAAAAACGTAATTCTTGCAGTAAATGTTTTAATCACACAAGCTCACTTGTAGCATTAGCCATAGCTCGATACTCGGCTTCTGCACTTCACCGAGCAACAAGTGTCTGCTTTTTTTGCTCTTCCATGAACATTATCCACTGTCTTCTTTTCTCTCTCCCTCCCTCCCTCTCTCTCTCTCTCTCTCTCTCTCTCTCTCCTATCTCTCCTTGCCCTCTCTTCTATTTACATTCATAAACATTAACATATTTATATATACTATACTATAGGTCCTTAAACTATTTGTGAATTTCTAAGAAAATCTCTAAACTGAAAATATTATAATCAAGTCCTAAACATTTTTTATAATTAGGTCCTTCTATTACAGTTTAAGGAACAGTTGATTAATGCAAGTTTAACAGAAAGACACAATCACAAAAAATTCAAGGGCTTGGTTATAAAAAAAAAAATTAGTTTAGACTAGAGACATATATAAAAAATCATAAACAGTTTAGGGACCAAAAGAGTAGTTAAACATCTAAGTTTCAATTCAATTAAACTTTTAAATTTATATCAATCGCAAACAGCACAATATTTAATATAACTAGAATCAAAATTATTTTGCAATGTGCACGGCATGGCTTGTGATGCAAGTTTTTGTTCATAAAACAGTGACAAGTTTTATACATATATAAATAGACACACACACAAATACTTACACGATACACCGGAAAACCAGCCATATTATAAAGCATGATTGTCATCTCAGGAGTTGAAAATTTACATGTCCATGTGATTGTCTTGTTATCATTTGATTTCGGTTTTGCAACCGAAGCTTCCTCTCGAAGTACAACTTTTTTCTTTTTGGAGGAGTGGATGAGCAACCAAGGCTTCAATCTGCTCAAAATTATGTTGCATTGTGAACGTCCAAGCTTGATTTCGATTTCAGCTCTAAGAAGTGAGATTGACTGGAGGAAAGCACCCAAATAAAAAAAGAAATAAGTTTCTAAGGACAATTCATAGTCCAATACAGGGCTGTTTCTAGGGGTGGGCAAAAAAACCAAAAACTGAATTGAACTGTTGAACTGAACTGAACTGAACCAAAAAAAAAACTGAACTATTACTAACAGTTCTGAAACTGAACTGAAACAGTTCAGTTCAAAACAGTTCAGTTCGATTCAAAACAGTTCAGTTCAGTTCAGAACAGTTCAGTTCAGTTCGGTAACTAAAATTCAATTTCATTTGTTTTTTTCATATTTTTTTCAAAGGTATCAATAGTAACAGTTCAGTTCAGTTCGATTTGAAACAGTTGAGTTCAGTTCGAAATGCAAACAGTTCAGTTCAGTTATTTTAAATTTAGCAAACAGTTCAGTTCAGTTCGGTTCAGTTTTCATCCCGAACTAAACCATGCCCACCCCTAGCTGTTTCTAAGAATTTGGTGGCCTAAGGGCGAACCTACAATTTGGATACTAACTAATAAATATATATAAACATCAAACTTGATACAAAAAACTAAACAAATATTTTTAGGCCTAATAGACCCCCAAAAAAAGAATTTGGGGCCCAAATTCCGTACTTATTTTATAGGGCCTAGGGCGGTCGCCCTATTCGCCCTGCCTCAGATACGGCCCTGGTCCAATAATCAAGACCAAATGGACAATCTCCCCCGATGCCAATTTTGGTGGGCTAGTTTAGC
>Ga0228711_1003102_pt1 | contig 25814 bp, 23 predicted proteins | sample MedpolnodulmetaG_2_FD_177996 | JGI IMG/M metagenome (GOLD analysis project Ga0228711, IMG submission 177996) | Root nodule microbial communities from Medicago polymorpha collected in Santa Monica, California, United States - brown nodules | ecosystem: Host-associated > Plants > Roots > Nodule... | reverse complement strand
CAACCAAAAATGGGTTCAGTCTACCCATAAGAATGTGCAACATGGGAAGAACAATGTGGTGAAAAGAAACACGAGTGTTGTAAATAACAGCAAAAATGGTACTGCCTTTGAGTCGAGGAAGTTTGCGTATAGCAAAAATGCATGAGGAAGAAATTAAAAAAAAAAAAGAAATGCAAAGGGCCACCGGATCTCTTTAACTCTGTAGAGTAGCCACAACCTTGCAATTGGAATGGAATAGAACAGCCACGGCAACACCTGTCAATTGATGGATTCTCTAAATAAAATAAGCAGCAGTGGCCAGAAACAATTCAAAGCAATTGGAAATGGAAACCAAACAGCCACGCAGCAACAATTAGAGTATATGTATAATACGACAGCAGTAGCAGCAATGATCCACAATTGGAATTTAAAGTAAGAAAGTGTATTGTATCAAAAACAAAAATAAATGAGAAAGTGTAATAATATGAAATAAGGGAATTGGGTAATAACATGGCAGAACAATTACATCGGCAATAAAGAATTTTAGTTTGAAATAGAATGATAAAAGTATAGCAGGAGCAATCGAAAGTAACACTACTAAATACTTAATAGATTTTGCATAAAAATAAAGGATATGAAACTTATATTATGGAATTAAGCAACAACAACTATGACAGCGTGAGTGCAAAGGATAAATAAAGGAAAAACTGAAACTTGGGATTGAAAAGAAAATATGCTTCAGAACCCTATTGTAAATTACGGCGGCTAGGTTTTGGTTTGCAGGTTCTTTTGGAATGTTTGTGTGTGAAAATTATGTTGTTGGATAAAATTGTGTGTCAATTGTGTTGTTGCAGGTTGCTTTTTATAGGACTAGGATTAGGATTAGGGTTTGTTATAAAAAAAGCAAAAAAAATTTGTGGGTTGGGGAGGAGGAAAGTGTGTTTGTTACAGATTGCATATTTTGGATTTGGACTATTTTGGAACTTATCATCTAATAATATAAATAAATAATAAAAAAGAGATAATGTAAATAAAAAAATAAATAAATAAAAAACAGATAAATACTAAAATTAAATTAAAAAAGTGAAATAAAAATAAAGGTAATGTATGATAAAAAAAATGAAAAATAAAAGATGGAAATGAATTGAAATAAAAAAAAAAAATTAACAGGACTAATAGTAATAAACAAAAAGGGCCCGGATCAGAACAAAAATGAGGCATTTTAAAATACCTCTTTGCCGAATTTTTCTCTGAAAAGTCAGAGACTATTCAGGATTAAGGGACACGTGTTAGTGGTATCTTAGGTCAAAAAATGGGGTATGACACAAGACTCTTTGTAAGAATCAGCCAATTCCACATATGAAACCCCTTCATCACTAGACTAACATCTTCCTATCAAGGTTGTAACATGTTTGGCATTTTCATCATCTCGTTCACTCTCAGGCTCATCATCGTCAGACCAGGAAACATATAGGCCTTTCTTTTGTTTTTTAAGATGAGTTGGACATTCTGCTTTGATATGACCAAATCCTTCACAACCATGAGACTGAATACCTTTACCTTGATTTGATTTATCATCATTTTTATCCCTTCTTTGAGATTCACTGTTTCTGCTAATATCGAACGACATGTTCTTGACATTAGGTCTACGTCTTCTATCCATTTTCTTCAGTATATTGTTAAATTGTCTCCCAAGAAGCACCGTAGAATCAGAAATTCCTTCATTAGTTTACAAGTCACCTTCAGTTTGTTCATTACTAGTGTTAGACACAAAGGCAAGGCTCTTGTGTTTCTTTTCAGTCTTGTCACTGATAGCCATTTCAAAGGTTTGAAGTGACGCACTAATTTCTTCAACTTTCATGTTCTTAATGTCTTGGACTTCTTCAATAGCAGTTACTTTCATATAAAAATTCTTGAGCAGGGACCTAAGAATTTTTCTGACCAGCTTTTCTTCAGTCATCATTTCTCCCAGAGTACTAATAGCATTTTCAATGTCAAGGATGTTCATATGAAAGTCTTGGATAGATTCATCATCTTTCATCTTGAGATTTTCAAATTTAGTAGTGAGCAGCTGCAACTTTGACATCCTAACCATGGATGTGCCTTCATGGGTAGTTCTCAAGATATCCTATGCATCCTTGGCCACAATACCATTATTTATCAATCTGAGCATGTTTTTGTCAACCCCATTGAATAAGGCATTCAAGGCTTTGGAGTTTCTAAGTGCAAACTTATCTTCTTCCTTAGACCACTCTTATTCAGGTTTTAACTCAGTTGTGTCCTTCCCATCCTTATTCTTTATCAAAGGGTGATCCCAACCTTTGAGAACAGCTTTCAAAGTCTTACTATCAATAGACTTGAGAAATGCTACCATGCGTACTTACTAGTAATCATAGATGCACCCATCCAAAACAGGTGGTCTGTTAACTTGTCCTCCTTCCTTTTCCATAGTACCAGAAAATATCTTCCCTGGAGCCCACCTACAAACAAAACAGGGTGTCAACTTTGATGCCAATTGAAATTATGGCACGCAGTAAATATGTTGAGCACGATGTCAAGACAAGCGAAATGTCAAGTAAGATGTCAAGACATCGTGACAACACAAATAACAACTTTAATGATAAAGGCATAAAGTAAAAGGCACAAGTTATTTGTTAACCCAGTTCGGTGCAACGTCACCAATTTGGCAGCTACCAAGCTAGGAAGGAAATTCACTATAATAGTATTAGTTTAAAGCCTGCATAAACAACCTCCGGTTTACTAGCCCTGTGTAACATCCCGATTTTCGCTAGATTTATTTTATTATTTATTTATGTGTGTTTATAAGTGTTTGTTTGTGATTAATTGTCTTTGTGTGTATTTTATACGGGATTGGTAGCGGTTGGCTTATGAAGGGTATTTTAGTCATTTTGGACTCGAGGGTATTTTAGTCATTTTGGTGGGCAAGGGTAAAATAGTCTTTTGGTTATGGGAATTAGTTTTAGTGTGTTGACTGACAATAGATATTTTTACCAAGTTACTAGTCGGTTAGAGTAATTAATTAAGAGTCGGTAACTATTCGTTATTTTTCTATCCGTTAAGTGAGTAGAAACTTTGTGAGTTAGTTAATGAGAACTTTCAGCCCATTAAGACATTTGAGAGTTGAGCCCATTTATATAAATCCTATATAAACTCTAGTCTTTAGAGAAATTAGGTCATTTACACACTTCACAAACTTTTGGGAGGTAGAGAGAGAAAGAGCAAGAACAATGGTTAGATAGGAGAAAGCTTTGGAGAGGAAGAAAATGGTAGAGATTCAAGAGGTTGGAGCAAAAGTGAAGCCAAGGCTAGGATTTTCTTGTTGTGAGGTAAAGGGGATAGTGTTCATTCATAATTTCAGTTATAATCATCTTTTTCTACTTAAATTCATAAGTGCTTAATTGTGAAAAGTGATTATGGTGAATTTATATGTTGAAATCCGTGTTCCTATTTTGATGCTAAGTTTGGGTATGTGAATTTGATGCTAAACATGTTGTTGTTGTTGATTTTACATACTTGAATTGAGGTTATATGAAACTTTGTTGATTTTTGCTCAAATTGGTATAAATTAGTGTTGTTGTTGTTGATTGTGATGAATTCATGTTTAAATTAAGTTGTTGTTGAATTGGATATGTTGTTGTTGCTGATTTGTACCATGGGTGTTCCATTTTGTGATGTTGTTAATTGAATTGGTGAAGTTTGTGTTGAGTTTTTCATATGGAGACCAAAATGAAGTTTTGATATAAGAGGTTGTTGACTGAGTTTTTAATGTTGTTGGGTAAGTTAGACCTAGTGGAATTTCTTTTTTCATGTTGTGGTTGTGTTAGTCGAGTCGTTTGGGAGAAAACGGAAATTTTGTCTGAAAAGTAGATGTTTAAGCGTTTTTGCAAATAATTTATTATGTGAGGTTTTGGAAATATGTTTTGGGATGGTTGAAACTTGAATTTCTCTGTAGAATATGATAGAGCTAAGTGTCAGGAGCGCGTAGGCGAAAACGGCATAGAAAACGGATTAACGATTTCAATTTTACGCGCGAAAACGTGAAAGTTGAAAAATCAAATGTTGTTTGTCAGGCCAAGATCGTGCCACGATTCGGGACCAACATGCCACGATTTTGATCAGAATTTTAGTGTTTTTGGCGCTGGAAAAATCGTGCCACGATTGAAGACCAACGTGCCACGATTTTGTCTGACTAGAAACCTTAAAAATGCATTTTTTTTCTTCAATCCATTTGTTTCCAAACTTATTCCAAAGTGTAGGGACTTCATCCTAACTATCTAGGAGTGCTTTTATGAAAAGAATAACTTTGTATAAAGGTTCTAATGAGTCCTTGTGTTGCTTGACATTGAATGAAGTAATTATGAGATGAACTACGTGATTTTTTCTGGGATTTGTCGGAATTGGCCGATGAGATCGATATGAATATGCAACTGCACATAAATGTGATTATTGCATATGTTTTGTCAAGGCAGATGAACATGTTTATCTAGTTTGGTTGAATTTTTAGAATTGGTTAAAGTTGTGAACAATAGACGGACTTTATCGGATTGTGTTCTAATAATAATGTGATAACCTTAGGAATGTCTTGTAATCATGTGTACATGATTGAAGCATAATGAATTAAAGGTGGATTGATGTTTGTTGCGTTGAATTTATACATGCTAAATGTTGATAATTGAATGTGGTGATTGCATGTATTGAATTATGTTGTTGAATCATTACATGCAAATGATGGTGATATTGATGGTGAATGCATGTATGAAATGATGGTGAATTGTTGTTGATCATGTGTATAGTGTGTCATATGTTCGTGCATCATAAGTCGTGGGATATTTATATCCAGTTGAGGTGATTGAATACTTTGTATTCAAAATGAAGGTGATATGATGTTTTTGTTGCATCTTGAGGTGACGACCTTGTTGGTGATGGTACCACATGCATGTAGGAGTCGTGTCTAGTCGCATAGCATAATTTGGCATGAGTCCTAATTGCTTATGTGCTTGGTGATTGATGTGATTGATGAAGTGCATACTTGTGATTGTTGTGAATTCATTTGTGTTGATGAATAATGTTGAAGTTGAATTCTCTTTTGTTTAATCATTTGAAGTTTAATTTGATGAAAACCTTTTCAATTGTTTATGCTTAATTATGATGATTTGAAGCTAACCCTCAGTGGTCGTTCGGTTGACCACCTGCCTATTTGTATGAATAGGTAGACGTCGTGCAGGAGTAACTTTGTTGCTTGCTTGGTGAGTGCTTGAGGATAGCGGTAGCATCCTTTGTTTTCTGCTTTTGGAGTGTTAGTTTAGGACTCTGATTTAGGATGTCGTTCTTTCTTTTATTTCGGTGTTGATTATGTTGTTGAGATTTTACTCACATGTTGAGATTGGAGAATTATTTGATGATGTATCTTGATGTTTATGACATGACTAGTTGGAGATATATGCTATTTATCCACTGCAACCTTTTGTGAAATTTTAGTATGTATGTTATGAGAATTATTGAAGACGTGACGTCTATTTCTTGAATATTTGTATTATTGGTGTGTTTTATCGCTTTAATAGAAGTAGGACATTACACTCCACACCTAATCACTACCTGTGTAATTTCTATCTAAGACACACCTAGATATGAGACCCTTCTCACTTCCCCTCAATCACTCACTAGTGATAATCAACAGTTACAAAAGAGACGGAGACACACTCCGTGAAAAACATAATCCACTCTTACTTAAAAGCTTACGAGTGATTCAAAGCTTACAACTCAACGAACAGTTCAGCTCTAGCATCAAGGTGATACAAGAGTGACTCACAAATAACAAGGACATACTAAAACCTTAATAGACACTTTTGTAAATGACGATTTCAGTAAAGAATTAGGTCTTGAGTCTTCCTTTATATAACCTGAATGCAGAATGGGCTTGATGCACAAAACAGGCTAAAATGTTACAACATCACACTTAAGAAACACGACAAAGTTAAACCGCCTATCACTGCTTCTAGAAACCGCACACTTATTGGTCAATGTCCCACGTGAATCATATCTTCATAGAATCTTCAGAGGTCTCACATAAAAATAAAAAAAATCCAAGAAAGCGGAGCAAGGTACGCTATGATGTCGTACCAACATGTCAAGACATCTTGCTAGAACACTTGTTTAAACAAAATGCGGCCAACTACAGTCTACAAACCTAACAATTACAACTATCAAAGACAAACACCCTACTATCAAAGTATGTTGAACCAACAAAATTCTCAAGTGGATAGAACTGAAAAACTTGAAGATACCTTCAATCAGTTTATCCATATTTCCATGAACTATCAAAAGAATAATGAAGCCACAATCAAAGGCTTATAACTTCAAGTCAGCCAAATTGCCAAGCAACTTGCTGACAATCAGATAACAACCTTTGGTGTGAATACAATAGATAATCCTAATAAGTACTGCAATGTTTTGGAAAGTGAGGGAGCTGAACAAAGTACTAAAGAAGATATTAAATATGCTATTTATTTAAATTTATTTTCTGCGTTCCACCTATTAAGATTTTTTTAAAGGACTTATTAAGAACGTTGATGTTAGTAATTTATGAAAACATAAAACGTCAATGAAAGTAAAAATACTCCATTATTAAGAGAAGTTAAATATTCTAATTAAAAAAAACAACAAACAACCATTGTAAAGCTTCACACAAAGCAATCTCCTAAAGTAGAAGCAACAAACTTGTCTAGATCCAAACTAGGCGACACATCTTAACGTCATAGCAATGGGAAAGTGCCAAGCCATAACCAAGTATCAACCCCACCCTTTCTTTCATGAAGGTAGAACTTCAGTGGCATCACTTTCTGTCACCTTGAAAATTTGCAATATTTTTGAAAATGGGACCACAAAGGAAAGGCTGTGAAGGAATGGAACCCCACAAAAAAACATTCAAAGAATTGCATGGCCTATGGAATTCCCTACCGAAGGGCACCTTTCCATTATGGCCCCATTCCCTTCTTATATTACTTTCTTTCACAATGTGCCCACAAGCCCAACAGACTACAAATATGCCTACACTACACCTTAAAAAGAAGTATTTTTAGGCCGTACACCTAGCACCATTGCATATTGATATGGATGGTAGGACCCTAACTAATGACTACACAATTTTACATTTGACTTCTTACCTATGTCTGGTATCAAATATATAAAAAAAATCATTTTTCTATATTGAATAAATGATCTATCTGATTTATATTATAGACCAAATACGTTATTTATTGAATGAACTTTAAAAATGAATCTTTTTCTTATAATTAAGACCAAAAGGAGTATGTTATTATAATTCCACTTTAAAAATAAACTCCAATTTTGCTCTTAAATTTGGATATCGAAATGTTGTTTTTGGCATTAATAAAATTTTCAATTATTTACTCTAGAAATGAAAATTATGGATAATAATTCATGTTAGTTCTTTAGTTAAGGGTTATAAACATATTTTTAATTCCCGTTAAACTACAACTTTTGAATTTAGTCTTTATAAAAAATATTATTATTCAATTTTATAGTACCTAGTTTTATTAATTTTTACAAAAGAATGAGTACTTTTTTCCTCAAAAAAAAAAAAATAATGAGTACTTTTAGTCCCTTCATTTAGTCTCCATAAAAGCAAAGTAAGGACTAAAAATGAATAAGTGACTAAATTAAAAAATTCATGATTTTGTAGGAAACTAAAAATATATTTAACATTATTTGGATCAAGGCAATTTAGTCTTCAATAAAATTGTAAAATAAGTGCACCGTTAATCATAATGATTTTCACTGTTAAATTCTTAATATCATTCAAAAATTCAATTTATGAATCATTTAAGATTATATATCAAATTGCCTGACTCTAATAATTTGAGTAAGTAAAGTGAAGATTACTCTATTTTAAAATTGATTTTTACAGATCTCCTAAGTGTAGTTTTGATAGTAGAAGCTCCTTTAAAAAAATTAAAAATAAAATAAATATGATGGTTTGTCCATTGACCCTTCAAAATTGTTAACATTTATGAAGAAAAAACAAACGATTAAATTTTCTATCCGATTGGAGTTTACGACCTAATCGGTTAAACAAATTTAAAAGAAGTATAGAACAACCATAAAAAAAAAATGATTATCATGGGTAGCGCCCACAAGATTTTGGTTCTAGTCCTGATCAAGATTTCTTGTACATCATTGCGACATGCTTTGGAACTGTTCGTAGTTCCCAATGATCTAGTGCTCATGGACTAGAATCCACTCCACTATGAATATGAAGTGTCAAAGGTAACAAAGGTGGAATAACAATAATGATCCTAAAGAATTCTCTGTACAGATGGGACAAGTAAAGTTACTTCAGTGATTTTAGTTGTTAATGCACTGTGGAATAATATCATATCGTATAACATTGTATTAAATCATTCGTGAAGTATATGCAGAAAATAATTAACGAATTATTGCATAAAAAATGTTCTGAGAATATTCTTTGGCTTTGGTTTGTTCTATTGTTAACCTTTTAGAGTTAGGTTGTGCTTCTGAGTTTAGGTGGCTCATGAGTTATGGTTTTCGGTTTCTGTCTATCATCTATGAATAGATTTGATAACATGATATATGTAATATGTTAGTGATGTAATGTAAAGAGAGATGGAAGAAAAATAAAATGTTAAACGAGTGTATAAAAAATTAAAGATGTATAAATAAATATTATTGTAAGACTTGACCAAAAAAAAAAAAATTGCAAGACTTTTTTTCCTTCTTAGGTATCAATATTATAATATTTAAATTCTGTAAATCACTCACATGCATAAAGATATTATGGAGCTAAATATGCAACATTTATTTCATGATCTTCTGCTGGAGTATATGCATCACCTCTATATTTCAAAGGGCACTATCATTCGTATGAAATAGTTATCACTCTTTCACTTTTAGGAACATACCATATTCATGCTCACTTTTAGGAACACACCATATTCATGTTCATGGGCGGATCCAACTCATGTTTTGTTCATCAGATTTTTCTTAAATAAAATTTACACATAAAGAACCGTCTATAAGAATAATGAAATACTAGAGAAAGTCGACGGATCATTTTGTTCTAATTGGTAATTGTTAGGATTATAAATAGACTAGTGTTAATAAAACTAGTTCAGATAAACCTATTAAAACTTTTATTTTAGGTGAAATAATACGGTCTTTAATTTTATTGAACTTTTTTTTTTAACTATTATTTTTGCAACACCAAAAAAACTAGTCATGGATCCATGCAGCGAATCTCTTACTTATAAATGTTAACCCGTTTCGCTATACTTAACCTAATTTTTTCCTCCACACTTTTGCATTTAATGTTTATCTAAAGTAAACTAAAACTAGACTTTTGACCCGTGTGACACACGGGTCTTCTCGACTATAATAGAGACCAATAAATAATCTTTAACCCGTAAGATCATGGATCAATCAATAAACGCAAATTAGATTATTAGAGATACAATATTACAATCAAATGATAATAAAAAAAATTATAAAGAAAAAAGATAAAAAGAATACAAACTTATATTGTTGCACGGGTCAATTTTATTTATTACTTTTATAGTTAAACATAAAAAATTAATGCAGTTCATGGTTTCTAACAAATTATTTAGGGTAGCCAAATTTGCATGGAAATTAGGGTATTCTGTTTGTAAACGTATTAAATAAGTGTACAACAACTTGTCAAAAAAAAAATCTACAGAAACAATAGGTTAAGTTGCTGCAGACCTAATAAAATTAATAAATAATAAGGATAAGAATTAAGATATCTATTAAATTAAAAAAATCTACATAAACAATAGGTTAAGTTGCTGCAGACCTAATAAAATTAATAAATAATATGGATAAGGATTAAGATATCTATTAAATTTTTGCTTTGAAAAATATTCACGGTTATTAGAGAGAAATGAAAAACATATATAATGCAAATTTAGAGCCAAAATTTTAGGATAGGGTTGTTGCAAACCTAATAAGGGATTAGTGGCGGAAAAAAAAATTAGGTTAAGTTGCTGCAGACCTAACAAAATTAATAAATAGCCAAAATTTTAGGATAAAGTTGTTGCAAACCTAATCAGGGATTAGTGGAGGGAAAAAATTAGGTTAAGTTGCTGCAGACCTAACAAAATTAATAAATAAGAATTATATTCCTAATTAGATGCTATTTTTTCGGAAAGTAATAACCGTTAACCCGTTTCGCTATATCTCTTATTTATAAATGTTAACCCGTCTCGCTATACTTAACCTAATTTTAACCTAATTTTTCCCTGCAGACTTTTACATTTAATGTTTATCTAAAAAGTAAAATAAAATTATGTTCCTAATTATATGTTATTTTTTTGGAAAGGAATAACCGTTAACCTGTCTCGCTATACTTAACTTAATCTCTTACTTATAAATGTTAACCCGTCTTGCTATACTTTATGTATTATGTTACGTTACGGTACCAAAGACGATGTCATGGAAATATTATGTTATGGTACAGTACCAACGTCTATGCTTCCTAATATTATGAAATACTATATGACATTCATCTAAACTATTTTGTTACCTATTACAATCAAATATTACCTTCGATAACGTACGGGTCGATGGTCTAGTGAACATGAAATATTCAACCGGGCATCCTAAAAAAAACCTACAAGAGCTTTTCAAGGAGTTTAATTGATGCCCTTGCGTTGAAATAGTAAATACATATTTTTTAATAGAAGCAATATATAGCTCTCTGTCATTGTTTAAAAAAAAAAAACTCAATGTCATAAAATAAAAAAGGTAAACTATCCTCATCTTTTATGAGAGATGCTTGAATTACACTCCTCTTATGTTTAAATGTACAATTCCCTGCCTTGAGAAGTAAAAATCTAGAGTTATACTTTGTTCTCGTATGAGATGCTTAAATTACAATTTCCTCCTTTAATAATTAAATACGCACCACACTTTAGTTTATTTTAACATAAATAAGTTTTTAGTGATTTATTTCCTAACTTTGAGCCAAGATTTAAAAAGAATAAACATATTTTTTTATAATGTCAATGATAATTAAATTTAAATGTTTTATTAATACCTTTCTAATTTAGAATACTAAATTTACTTTTAAATAGCCATATTTTATTGGCTTTGGTAATTTTTCAAATATTTTAATTTTACTTTGTTCTTTTTACTCACCTTCAATTGGTATCTAGAGCCTTGATTTGTTGTCTTAACACTTCACAGTGTAACAGATAAAGATCTGAGAAAAACATGGCTTCTGTTGATAGCTCAAGCTCTAGTCAGAACAATAATGATATTCATTATGATTATGGTACTTTTGATGACAAGAAGTCTGACTCCAGCAAAGCTCCAAGGTTTAATGGAAAACCTAAAGAATTTTCTTGGTGAAAAACCAACATGTATTGTAACATCATGGGATTAGATGAAGAACTATGGGATATTCTTGAAGATGGTGTTGGTGACTTAGCCCTTGATGAAGAAGGAGCTGCTGTTGATAGAAAGAAACATACTCCTGCTCAGAAGAAGCTTTACAAGAAGCATCACAAGATCAGATGAATCTTTGTTGCTTCTATACCTCGCACATAGTACATGAAGATGAGTGCCAAATCTACTGCAAAGGCAATGTTTGCTTCACTTTGTGCAAACTATGAAGGTAGTAAGAAGGTTAAAGAAGCAAAGGCTCTCGAGCTTGTTCATCAGTATAAGTTGTTCGAGATGAAAGATGATGAAAGTATTGAGGAAATGTACTCAAGATTTCAGAGTCTAGTCTCTGGACTTCAAATATTGAAGCAAAGCTATGTTGCTTCTGATCATGTGAGCAAGATACTGAGAAGCTTACCTGCTAGATGGAGACCTAAGGTTACTGATATTGAGGAAGCTAAAGATTTAAACACTTTAAGTGTTGAAGATCTAGTCAGCTCTCTCAAAGTTCATGAAATGAGTCTCAATGAGCATGAGTCTTCTAAGAAGACAAAATCTATTGTTCTTCCATCTAAAGGAAAGTCATCTAAAGCTCTTAAAGTCATTGAATCTGAAGAAGAATCCCCTGATAGAGATTCTGATGAAGACCCTGCTGTTGTTGAGAAAATGGCTATGCTTTCTAACAAGCTTCAGTATCTAGCTAGGAAGAACAAGAAGTTTTTGAGCAGAAGAGGTGGTTACAAAAGCTCCAAGAAAAAAATCAGAAGGGTTGCTTCAACTGTAAGAAGCCTGGGCACTTTATTATGAAGGTGATAAAAACACAAGAAGGGGGGTTGAATTATGTTAGCTTTTTATTCTCCTAAAACTGAAGACACTATTCAGAACCTAATAGAGTTCAGCTTCTAAAGAAGTGTTTAGATTCTAGTTCCAGCGGATAAGTCAAGAGTAGAGAGAGAAGAAAGACACAAGCAATTATACAGGTTCCTTCCACAAACCGGAAGTAGTCCTGTCCCCCTTGCACTTCCAATGAGAGTTCACTTAAAATCAATATCTGATTACAAATGTTCACTGCTCAAACTAGCAAGAGACTTCAAACTACTAAAGCAGAACTGCAAGAGATTTCCTATTCTCAAGAACAAAATCAAGAGACATTTTGTGCTAAAGCAGAACTGCAAGAGACTTCTATTTAACACTTGATATACAATCAATGATGTTATCAATACAAAACAGATACAGACTCTTAAGACTCTAGAATTTCTAAGATATGAAAGTTGTTAAGAAATTCTAAGTGAACTTTGATGTGGTACAATTTCTGCAGAGGTTTGGCTCTAGTAAATTGTAGTAAAATTCTTGCAATTCTTCAAGTCTTCCATCCTTTATATAGAGGTGTGAAAGAGACGTTGTTGATTGCCAACACATCAAAAGAGTCGTTGTTGAAGCTTGATCAAATCACCAATGATCTGTTGCTTGATTTGGTTATTTTCCTAAGAGGGAACAATTTCAAATCCATTCCAAGTATAGAGGAATACTAGCGTAGTCACAACTGTTGTTCTTATACTGTTGCAGACACAAAATAGAGTAGTGGAGAAGGTGGTTGTATAGAGGAATAAGCATTCAATGCCTTCAAAATCCTCTGAATTATCCGTTGCTCCAGGCTTTTATTCCTTCTGCAATGATAGGCGTGTTAATAACAACTCTTTGACAAATTCTGAAACTTCAAGTCTTTCAGCTTCTGATGATCTTCAATTGCTGATGATGTCAACTTCTGATGTTCTTTAGCTTCTGAAGTTCTTCTGATGACGTCAGCTTCTGATGATCTTCAAAACCTCTTGTCTTCAGAACCTCTTTTCTTTAGACGCTTCATTGCAACACAAGCTTCCTTTTTGTAGATTCCATTGCTCTCATTTGTTCTTCCAGAACCTATACTTGATTAAAACAATTGTCTATGGTCTTGCACACTTGAACAAATATTAGCATATCCAATTGACATTTTTAATACCTTGTTATCATCAAAACTCAAAAGTGGTATTGTCAAACACATTTTGTTCCAACAATCTCCCCCTTTTTATGATGACAAACACTTGTATTTAAAAAGTTCAATTGTTGTTAATCTAATTAACAGTTGACTATATGGGTATGAGGTTTGTAAGCTCCCCCTAAGCCCAATAGCCCTTTAAGGTGAAGTTTGTAAGCTCCCCCTAAGTTCTATCCAAGTTAAATAAATTCATTTAAAAAAAACGTAGTAACACTCAGAAAAATCTCACATTAAATCAATAAACTAAGAGATGAGAAACAGGTTCTCCTAATTCAATTTCAATTTTTGAATGAAATTAGTGGGGCTCAGAGCCTATAAATACTACATCTACTCCTCCCTTTTGTCATCAACAAAAAGTTAAAAATAAAGACAAAAATAAGAGAAGTAAGAAAAACATTATGAGAAAATTTTATAAGAGTAAGATTATCATAGCACATAAGATATAATCAGAAGCAGTAACATGTCAGAAGCAGTAGTTAACAAAACAGTAAAACAAATGGTTCAGAAGCATAAATAATGACAAAACATAAAGTAAACAAGCTAAAAGTGTGTGCAATCTAAGGCTTGGCTTGTTTCTTCATCATTTTCATCATCTCTTGTATCATGTTGTTTGTCTTGTCAGATTGCTTCTCCATAGCTTCCTTGAGATTATTGTAATTCTTGATAAGTGCTTCTTCTCTGACCTTTGATTCTTCTTGCAGGAGAATTAACTTCCTTTGATGTTCAGCATATATCAGTTTCTGTTCAAAAAGTTCTTTCTCCAACTTCTCAATTCTTAATTCTTGTTCAGAATCACTCTTCAGCTTCTCAAGAATTGGAGCATCAGCTTGAAACTTCAACTTGGTTAACTATTTGAGATCAGGATTCTCATATTGCACACTGGCAGTGATGATACTTGAAGCATCCAAGTAAAAAGGTGTGTCTGAGATGTATAGCTTTCTCTTATCTTAACTACTGGTTATTTCCACTTTCTTCATACTAGAGATGACATCCTTGAACCAGGTCTTGAGAGTGTTCAGAGCCTAATCATGTGCTTCTAAAGATAACTTCTGAAGTTCACACATCACATAATCAACTCTCTTTCTAAGAGTGGTCCATTCAGTAGTATAATTCTTCTCATGAACAAAATTGCTTCTGGTCTTCACCAATTTGTTCAAGTCTTGAAAAATATTCTCACACACCTCCTTTAAAATAATATAATCTAGTAAAAGGGTAGGTGGGGGTGAGACATTTGTAGTTAAGGATTGAGGAATAGTTTGAGTTGAGGAAGAAGGTTCATTTGTATCAAGGATTTCAGTAGCAGCTGTTGTGTTAGGTACAATTAGTGGTTCAGATGAGTTAAGTGTAGCTTCTGAAGAGACAGCAGGTAGTGCTACACTAATTGGTTGAACATTGAAAATATAATCTTCTGATAATGAAGGATTATTATCAGGTACATATTTTTCAAGAATGAAGGATTGTTTGTTGGATAGGTTTCTTAATGCAATTCCAAAAGAAATATTAGAGTGATTGGCATTAAGATGATATGGCTTAAAAACAGGGTGAATGATAAGATCAGAACATGTGTTTAAGGCCATTTGTGAGTTTGGTTGATGTTGTTGGGGGCTTTTTGAAACGGATATATCATGAGCCATTCTTGCATCAACTTCTGAACAGCTTTGTGTTCTTTCTGCATGTCCTTGTATGTTCCTTTAGGATTACCATTGAACATAGTATTACATACAATTGGTTTCCAGGAGCTTGCTTGCTATTCAGGTTCCATTGGAAAGGTCCTTCAGCATCTCTTCTGCAGGCCTTTCCAATTACTTCTTCAGTAATGGTGACTGGAATCCCCGTTATATTAGACCGAATTTTTGTCCTGGTAAACTTCTTCAGATCCAATATGGTCCTTTTGATCTTCTTCAGCCGTAGCAGCATATTTGTCGTAGATTTCTGCTCTAACCAAGAAGTACTTTACCAAGTTCTCATAAGTTGGACCATCTAGCATAGTAAAGTAACCTCCCAAATCTTGATACCTTAAATAACTTCTGAGATCACAATCATGATGAGTTAGTGAAACGAAATCCACTGGATTCTCAACTTGAACGGTTAACTCGCCTTCATCTATCTTCATAGTTCATCCTTTAATCTGAAGCGTTTCTCCAAAATCTAATTGCATGGAAGTTGCTTGACTTGAACTAGATGTTGCCATGAAAAATGATGAAGGTTTTAGGGTTCTAGGTTTTGATTTTGAAAAAGGAGAGATTTTCAGAGAATATGGTCTAAAATCAGAAAGTGTAGGTAGTGAAGTGAAAGGTGTGTTTTTGTCTAAGTGTTTTTAGCAAAACGTTTACAATTCAGAAGAGGACAAACAAACACAACATTAATGACATAGGGGGCGCGAGATAGTACATTCAAAGCAGAAAAAAAATTCAACATTGCTCTCTTAAGTTATACACCAATACAAATAAGCCACGTCAGAAGTTTCTCAAAGTAACTCCCATTTTAGTGGGACAGTTGTTACATAAAGTAACTCCCAACGTTTCCACTATCACTGTTGTCGCTTCATTTTTCGGAGATTAAGGCTATTTGATTAGCGTTTGACTCACTAATTCATTTCACGACTGAACTTTTAAATTTTTTAAGAAAAGGGGAAAAAAGTTCAAATTACCCATTTTGAAAAGATTTAGGGTTCGGGGATTAGTTACATAAAGGGAAGGTATTACCACCCTTTATATCCATAGTATCCTACGGGAACCTCTTGATTTTATTTAATTTATGTGCTATAGCTTACTTGCTTTTAAAAATGAATTAAAGTGATAAAAAAAAACATTTTTTATTTTCATTTTTTTTTATTTGGAAGGATGAGTGTCCTTTGCCTACGTACCCTTAAGGGATCAAAACCTCGTAGTTCGGGGTAGAAATTGACGTTTGATTTGTAATGTGTTTTTTATTAGTTTTGAAAAAGGTTTTAAAATAAAGGCCAAGTGGCAAATAAGTTTGTTTGTGTTTTTAATATTGAAAATAATTACTCAAGGTAAGATAAAATTAATTAAACATTTGATTTAAGAAAAAAAATAAAAAATAAAGGAGTCACTTGATTTTTGACTAAGGTTTATTCATACAAATATTTTTTTGTGAGTTTGATATTATTTGCATGTTTTTTGTTGTTTTTGAATAATAAATAAACTAAGATTAAAACTAACAGAGCAAGAAAATAAAGCGTAGGTATTTTGTGGTGACGTTGGATCACCACAAAAATACCTTGGACCTAAACTAGAAAAAAATAAAATAAAGGCATACACACACATGCATGATTTACATTAAGCCTAATATACATTCTAGGGTCTGCATGGTAAAATAAAGGACAGGAGAATAAATAATTTACATCAAGCCTAATTACACATTCTACATCAGTGCAAATAAAAATAAATGACATAAACATAAATAAATATGCAATGAATAAATAAATGATTAGTCAATAATTAGTGTTTTTAATATAATATTTGAGTTCGTTTTATTTATATTTGATTTTGTTTTATTTAATATTGTTTCCTTTTTAGAACTATTTTACTTCAATTGCAAGTTATTTAATTTCAGGAGCAAATAATTGAAAGATTCAGTCTTGGAGCAAAAGAAAGGGATTTGGAGCTAATTCAGGACGAAAATACGAAGATCCAGTACGAAAATATGACGTCCCCCAAGTCAGAAGCTTGGCACGGCCCGTGCCACAAGCCACACGGTCGTGCCAGCTCACAAGATTCTCTTTTCCTGCTTCTGCTTCAAAGACAAGCTACCTAATAGTTTATTTCTGACCTAAAAGCCCGTGGTTTCTTGTGGAACATTCTAGTGATGTATTTCTTAGGGCTTAAGTCATTTTAAACTATAAATAGAGTAGCTAGCTATCACAACAATTCATCTTTTGTTCTTGGAATTCAATAGTGACAATTGTATTTCTTAATAAAAGTTCTTCTTTAACTTTTTTGTTATTTTATTTATGTTCTTCTTCTTCTCTTCTATGTCTACGATGAACATGAGTGAGTAGACTCTTCTTTTATTGGGATTGTTGGATGAGTCTAATGACCTAATCCTAATCAAACCAAGCCTTGAACACTAATTTTATATAAATCTACTTTCTAATCTAATTTCACTGTTTTTATAATGAATTAACAAATACAAAACTCATAAAGCGATAGCGGAGGGTTAGTATTTGTTAATTCATCATCACAAATATCAAAGTGAAGCATCGAAAGAAGAAGTTTTGATATTGGAACAAGTGAAATTAGACTAGGATTGCGAAACATGAGAATAGTCTAGCAAACCTTGAGAAAAATAAAGTTTCGTTCTTCAAGGATTCTAATAACAATCAACCATGAGAATAGGCGTGGTTGCTAGAGGAGCACACTCAATGATTTCGAGAGAAACTTTGATACGCTTAAGAGAAACTTGTCTTTAGAAAGTATGTCTAATATAAAGTTTAGGTTTAGGGTTTGGTTTGTGAAGGGTTTGTCACCAAGATGAACCAATAATCCCAAGGCACTTTTTATTATTCTTTTTAAACCGTTAAAAATCCAATCTTTACAACTGAACTTTCTTCTAATCATCAACAAAAGTTAATTGAATTGAACAACTCCCTGTTGGAACGATACTCTCTTTTTACTACTTCGGTAGAACCGTGCACTTGCGATTTTACTCATCAATAAACGATAAATATGCAGCCCTATCGAATAAATATATAGAAATAATAACGTGCTAAACAAATAAATAAAAAAAAATGCAAGAGAATTTAAAATGCATAAAGAACGGGAAATAAAATAAAAATGATGCAAAAAGGGGTGCAGGCAGTAAGCAGGGGGTGTGTAAAACTTAAAAAAAAATGGAGTTTAAGGCTGAACTGGGCTGGGCTAAAGGGAGACAGATGGGGGGCCAGTGGACCTGAGGGTTAGACCGGTTATGTTCAAGCCTAGGTCGGTTTCAGTAGAACCGAACCGGTCCAAGGAGTATATATATGTTGTAGGACCGGTTCTCTGTCATCTCTAAAGCACCTTTCTCTCTCTTTTCTTCTCACCTCTCCTATGCTCTCTTCTCTCTCTTGTTTTCTTTCTTCTTCTCCGATGGAGAATAGTGGTGGTCGGAGGTGGTCCGGCGGTGGTTGGCAGTCATGGACGGTGCCGCCGCCACCGGAGACACCAAACAACTTTTTTTTTGTTTTTTTTTGTTTTCTACTCGTTTTACTCCCTTCTAATCGTTTTCAACATCAAAAAATCTAAGTATCTACTCAACAGTCCTAGATCTAGAAAACAAAAACAAGAACAATTACCTTCTGATCTTTTTTTGAATGATTCGGCGTTGAATTGTTGGTGTTGGTGTCGTATGCTGCTGTGCCGTGGTTGATCCTTTTGGCTTCAGTATTGGGTTCGAAAATTGCCTCTTGTGTATGTGGTGTTGTACGGATTTCGTGACTGGTGTGAGGTTTTGGATCGGTGGTGACTTCTTGTGTGACTCCGATGTGTGTTCGTATATCGAGATGTTATTGTGTATAGGTGGTTGTGCGTGTTATAGATTTATGTTGGTTTCTTGTTTTGACTGCAGGTTCTTGTGCGTGTATAGGTTATTGAGAAGGTATTCGTGTAAAATTGTTGTTGGTTTTGCGATGAGAGTTATGTTGCAGGTTCTTGGGTGAATTTGTGCGTTATGCGATTTTGGCTTGAAAATTGTTCGATGAATTTTTAGGCCCCCTCTAACTGTGTTTTGCAGATTCAGACTAAAAAATAAAATAATAAAAAAAAGGATAAAACTAAAATAAAGAATAAATATTAAAAAAACGAACAAAATTAAAGTTAATTAAAATTTTAAATAAAAGATGGAAATTAAAAATAAAAAATAAAAATAAAAATAAAGAGAGAAGAGGGCCCAACTCGGAACCAAAAAATAAGATATTTTAAAATACCTCTCTGCCAAATTTTTCACTAAAAAGTCGAGGACTAATCAGGGTCAAATGACGTATGAATGTCAGGTATTAGGTCAAAAATTGGGGTATGACAGATGCCCCTATTTAAGTTTCTTCGTCCGGAGATTTGAAGATGAAATCTTTGATTTGACGGGCTGATGAGACTTAAAGATGGTTTGACTGGTAAACTCAAGTTGTCCATTGTTTAGGACTTGCCACTTGGCACATTAGTAAAGGTAAAAAGGTAGGTGCAAGTTGTTCGTTTGTTAGGACTTGCCACTTGGCATATTGGTAAAAAGGATAAATGATGAATGCAAGTTGTTCGTTTGTTAGGACTTGCCCTATGGTAAAAAGGTAAATGCAAAACTGTTCATTGGTTAAAACTTGCCACTTGGCATAATGGTTGATTGGTGACATCTCTTGACGAGAATGATGATTACAAGTTGTTCGTTTGTTTGAATTGGCCGCTTGAAACGATTAATTAGTGACATCTCTTGACCAAACACACTGGGGATGACACTTTTGAAAGGGTTCAAGCTGTTCGTTTGTTGGAACTTGCCGCTTGAAATGATTGATTAGTTACATCTCTTGACCAGACACACTGGGATGACACTTTTGATGAAAATGAGGATTACAAGTTGTTCGTTTGTTGGAACTTGCCACTTGACATAAGGTAAAAAGGATAATGTCGGTTGTTCGTTGGTTAGAACTTGTCATTCGACATGTGATAAAAAGGATAGATGGATACTGCCAGCTGTTCGTTGGTTGGAACTTGTCACTTGGCGTACAATGAAAGTAACAGGATAAATGCAAGCTGTCCGTTGGTTGGGACTTGCCACTTGTCATAAGGTAAATGGTAAATGCAAGTTGTCCGTTTGTTGGGACTTGCCACTTTGCATAAGGTAAAAGGTAAATACAAGTTGTCCGTTGGTTGGGACTTTGTCTGTTGGTTGGGGACTTGCCACTTGTCATAAGGTAAAAGGTAGATGCAAGTTTTCCGTTGGTTGGTGAAGGTGAGAAAAACACAAGAAGGGGGGGTTGAATTATGTAAGCTTTTTCTTCGTTTCTCCTACTGATGTCATAGTTCAGAAGCAGATAACAATCAGCTTCTGAAGTAGTGATCAGAGACTAAATGTGCAGTGGATAAAAACAGTGTAAGAGAGAGAGAGAAGAAAGACACAAAGCAATTATACAGGTTCCTTCCACAAACTGGAAGTAGTCTTGTCCCCCTTGCACTTCCAAGGAGATTTCACTAACAATGTAATCTCAAATTACAAGTACTCAAGCACACAAGTAAGAGATTTCCTATGCTCAAGCACACAAGTAAGAGATTTTCCTATGATATAGTACAACTACAAGAGACTTACATATGCTCAAGCACACAAGCAAGAGACTTACAAACAAACAGATTTACATAGAAAATTGTTTGAGTTTGAACACTTGATATACAATCAGTGGTGTTCACAATACAAATCAATTACAGACTCTTTAGACTCTTGAGACTATAGAATTTCTAAAATATGGACTTTGCTAAGAAATTCTAAGTAACTTTGAAATGCAAACAAAACAGAGTATAAACTTTGAAATGTTTAGAGAGTCTAGCTTTTGTATATGTGTGTATTGCTTTCTTGTTTGTATATCTTGTATTATCTCCAACTAGAAGATCTTCACTCCTTTATATAGTGGTGTGAAAGAGACGTTGGAGAATTGCCAGCACACATGTACAAAAGAGTCGTTTGAAGCTTGTTGATCACCAATGATCTTTTGGCTGATATGGTTATTGTCCTATGAAGGATCAATTTCAAATCCATTCCTTGTATGAAGGAACATTTCTGCAGGCAGAGCTGTTATCCTTGTCTTGTTGCAAAGCACGACCAAAGTAGTGGAGAAGGTAGTTGTACAATTCGTACATTTGTCCTTTTTTTTCAACGCTCTTGATGGAGTAAGCACACAAGGCTTTCAAAATTCATTTCAAGGTCGTTGTTACACTTCTTTACGTCTTTAGAAACTCTTAGGCAAGATTAAATGAAATTCCAGCCTTTAAAGCTTTAAGTTCTTCAGCTCCTGATGAACTTCAGCTTCTGGTGATCTTGTTTCTGATGAGGTGTTTCTGATGAAGTTGCTTCTGATGACGTCATGACTTCAGGAGCGCTTTGAACTTCAGGAGCACTATTCTTCAGACGCTTCAAGCTTCCTTTTTGTTGATTCTTTTGCTCTCTTTTGTTCTTTCAAAACCCTTTAAAGATATAAAATTTTGTCTATGGTCCTGTACACTTGAACAAATATTAGCATATCCAATTGACAATTTTTAATACCTTGTTATCATCAAAACCTTAAGGGTGACATATGTTAAACATTCTTTGTTTTAACAATTTCCCCCACTCTAAGGGTAATGTTTGTTAAAGGCATTTTGTTCCAACAGTTGGGACTTGCCACTTAGCATACATTTGATTGGTGAGAAGGTAGATGCAAGTTGTCCGTTTGTTACGACTTGCCACTTGACATAAGGTAAAAGGTAAATGCAAGCTGTCCGTTGGTTGGAACTTGCCACATGTCATAAGGTAAAAGGTAAATGCAAGTTGTCCGTTGGTTGGGACTTGCCACTTGGCATATGTTTGATTGACGACATCTCTTGACCAGATACATTAGGGATGACACTCTTGATGAAAATGATGATTACAAGCTGTTCTTTTGTAGAATTTTCCACTTGAAATGTTTGATTAGTGACATCTCTTGACCAGACACATTGGGGATGACACTTTTGAAAGGGCTCAAGCTGTTCGTTTGTTGGAACTTTCCACTTTAAATAATTGATTAGTGACACCTCTTGACCAGACACACTAGGGATGACACTTTTGATGAAAATAAGGATTACAAGTTGTTCGTTTGTTGGAACTTGCCACTTGAAATGATTGATTAGTGACATCTCTTGACCAGACACGCTGGGGATGACACTTTTGAAAGGGTTCAAGCTGTTCGTTGGTTGGAACTTGCCACTTGAAATGATTGATTAGTGACATCTCTTGACCAGACACACTGGGGATGACACTTTTGAAAGGGTTCAAGTTGTTCGTTGGTTGGAACTTGCCACTTGTATTGATAAAAAGTTAAACTCAAGCTGTCTGTTGGTTAGGACTGAGCACTTGAAACATGATAAAAAGGTAAACTCAAGTTGTCCGTTGGTTAGGACTGACCACTTGAAACATGATAAGTAAGAACTGAAACGGAAGAATGCAACCAGTGACTAATGCGATCATGTATGAATGATGTGGTGTATATGATGTGTGTGAATATGTGAGAGTATTAATGTATGAATGTATGTATGAATGTAACTTATATGACTGTAAAAACTGTAGATGACGGTACGACTGTATAATTGTATATGACAGGTGAACTCGATGAAACGAGACAAAACAGGTAAGATGGGAAGTGGACCGACATTGCAGCACTAACACTCGACAAACTTCCTTGGAGATGATATTACTGTGAACAAATTGAGCCGTTGAAGGGGTGAATCCCGGCATAAGGTAGAAACTGATGCCTCCTGGGAGAAAACCCATTGTTTAACCAAAAGTTTGGAACAAGTCACCATTTGTAAATCGGCAAAGAGTGTCTTTCCACTGGTACACCTCAGCAGTAATGTTTTTTTGTTTTTTTTTTTCTTTTGAAAATCCCTAACTTTTGCCTAGACTACCCTTTCGGGTTTTTAGTCCACCGGGAGTATGTTCCTTTTTTATGCCCCTAATTTTTGCCTTGACCGCCCTTTTGGGTTGTTAGTCCACCGGGACGCTCTCTATTTCCTAAGCCGCCTTTTCAGGTTTTCAGCTTAGCGAGCTTTTCTTTTTTTGTATTTTTTTTGTATTTTGGATTATTACAGCATCTTGCTCAAAGCAGAGGTCATCTCCTTAGTGCTTAGCCATGTTTCTCTTCCAGAATGTGAGTTCTAGAGGCGGATGCTGATGTATGTTTCACCTACTCACGAGTTCAAAGAGAGTGTGTTTGTTGTTCACACTTTTCCAAAAGATGTAAAAAAGTTTTGTATTTTGAAATTTTTTGCTTCAAGTATTGCCATCAAAAATAGAAGAAATTTTGTGAATAGAATAAATGAGAATTCCAAGTATATGGGAAAGGTACATTGAACACAATAACCGCTATTCTCCCTAACAACTTTGAATTGCCCTTGTTTCGCGTCTTTGATATACAGATGCTTTGAATCGGAGGTCTTCTGATAACTGGATGCCCCAAGTGGATCGTGTCTGACTGATGCAGTTACTTTGTCATGATCCCTAACTTTTGCATAGATCGCCCTTTTTGGGTTTCAACCTATCAGGATTTTTTTTTTGTCTCTAATTTTTGCCTGGACTGCCCTTTTGGGTTTTCAGTCCACCGAGACGCTCATTTTAGCATAAGCCACCTTTTCAGGTTTGCGACTTATCGAGCTTTTATTTTTGACAAGGTATTTTTTGATTGCACTGACATTCATGGGACGTGTGAGTTTGTCACCATCCTTTGTAATCAGGCATCTGTTTGCCCTTGGAGTCTGGTTGTAAAGATAGTACATTTTTGGGCACAAAGTCTCCTTCTTGAAATTCACGGGGACGAACCTTCTTGTTGGAAGTTTGTTTCAATCTCTTTTGACATAGTTGTACAAGGTCGTCATGTATTTTAAGTTCAATCAAGCTTGGACTTCGGCAGAACTCCTATTGACGGGACTTCGATCTCCACGGGAAACGCGGCCTCCATGTTGTATACTGAGGGAAGGAGGAGGGTTGCCTCTGTTGAAATGTGTACTGAAGCACGATACTCATGTAAGGTAACGGTAACATCTCATGCCAGTCTTTGTAAGTGAATGTCATCTTCTGGACAATCTTCTTGTTTTTTGTTTGCAGCTTTGACGGCTAAGATGCCCCAGTATGTGAGTGATCTCATCGGGAGTCTGTTCATTCTCTTCTTCAGATTTGGATACAAGGAACTCAAAGTTGGAAGAGAGTACATGGTTAATGTGTTCAACGGGTTTATTAATGTTTAGATTTGCATTTATGTTTGATTTTAGAAAGTGGTTGATTATATGCAGACATTTTGAAATGATTAAAGAAAGAGAAAAAAAAAAATTTTGGTTTTTTGTGTTACCATTTTTCAAGAACAAGCACAAAATGAAAACAAAGTCAGGATCAAAATAACCTTTTTATTAAGGATGGAAAATGCCTGAAGCAAAAAGCCCTACACAAGTTCGCTTTCGTCTCGGGTGGGACGAAAGGATTTTTTTGAAAAGCAATAAACAACAAACAAAGGCATTATTTGAACAGCTGAGTAGTAGAAGTAACATCAAAAGCGACCCAATTGCGGCTATCCACTCCATGTGTCGTAACACGAGGTAATATAATCAGGCAGTGGATTAAATTTTCCCGTCCGAATTCAATGTAAGAAAAGCAAGATATTGGCTTCAATCAGCTTCTGGACTTCAATCTTCAAAGAGAAACAGTTCTCGATGTCATGGTCGGGTGCTCCTTGATGGAAGGCACATGAGAGGTTAGATTGATACCAAACCGGCAACTCGTTAGGCACCCGAGGAGGCGCTCTAGTATGGACAAGGTTCTCTTTGAGCAAGATGGGAAGCAGCTCCCCATATGTCATTGGGATTGAGTCAAAGTGCATCCTTGGATCCTGTTGTCGAGGATGCTGTTGATATTGGCGTTCGGGCCCTTGCTGGAACTGCGGCTGATAATGTGAAGCTACCAGTGAAGCCACTAGGGTACTCAGTCTCTCTAACTCGGCCTGGAGTGTTGTTACCTCTTCACGAATGCTCGTGGATTTCTTGTTCAAACTGATATGTTCTCTTTTTTGTTTGCACGAGTGTCGTAGGTGCGAGTTGGCTTTGGACGAGGGCAGTCGGACCACTTTTGGAACGGGTTGACCTTTTATTGGAAAAACAAGGTGTGAGACTCGGACTTGAAAGACTTGTCAAAGTAATTGTAAACATCGTAAGGAACATTGTTTTATTTGATAATTGAAAATATTACAAACAATTCCCTTTTTGAGAGCAAAAGTGTAACGCCCCAATTTATTATTTAATTATTTTTGGTTGAGTTTAGAGTCTTTTATATGACTTATATGATTTATGTTGACTTATGACATGTTGTGATGTTTTAATATTTTTTTAAGTGGCTTTATATTATTATTTAGTAGAATATGTTGGATATTTAGAATAAATATATTTGAGGGGCTGGTTTGGATTTAGTAAGAAAATACGTGGTTTGGATTTAGTTAGAAAATATGTGGTTTGGATTTAGTTAGAAAATACGTGGATTTAGTTGGAAAATATGTTGAGGGTGTGAGATATAAAAGCTAAGAGCCAGACACAAATTAGGTTAGAAGCTTTTGGAGAACCAAGAGAAGAGGAGAACCTAGAGAAGA
>Ga0228711_1003101_pt1 | contig 25815 bp, 11 predicted proteins | sample MedpolnodulmetaG_2_FD_177996 | JGI IMG/M metagenome (GOLD analysis project Ga0228711, IMG submission 177996) | Root nodule microbial communities from Medicago polymorpha collected in Santa Monica, California, United States - brown nodules | ecosystem: Host-associated > Plants > Roots > Nodule... | reverse complement strand
AAATATAGGAAATTAAGGGGGCACAGAAGATTTTGGGGGGGCCGATAAAGCAATGACCATGAGCTTGATTATGATATTTAAAAATGGGCCTAACTTTTCCCACACCACATGTCAACTACGGGAGGCCCAAAACCCGATTCGATCCAAAAAAAAAATAAAAAAAATAGAGTGAAGTAGTAAATATCAATTTGCAAGAGAAAGAGTGAAGGAGAAAGACTATGGTCAAGAAGCGAAGTTGAAAGCTTGAAGCATAGCAGAAAAGTTCCAAAAATGACACTGGACGATGATAGCTCCATTTACGTTGGTGGTCTTCCCTACGACGCCACTGATGAAACAATTCGCACTGTCTTCAATTTGTATGGTGCCATTCTTGATGTCAAGGTTGTCTTTCACTTTTTTTTTTTTATTAAACCCTTGTTTATTTATTTAATTTCTTTAGCTAATAATTGATTCAAGTAATTGGTTTTCATTTTTATTGATAAATTTTTTCTTTGTTTAATCTCAGATTATCAATGACCAACGTACATTTGGGAAATGCTATTGTTTTGTTACTTTCACAAACCCTAGGTCTGCAATTGATGCTATCAACGATATGAATGGAAGAGTATGTAACTCATCCATGTTATTGTAATCTTTGTTTTTTCATAGTATGTAGTTTATTTGTGTTAATGTTTGATAATTATTGCTGTGGTGTAGTTATGATTTGAGAGTTTTTGGTCTTTGACATTGTTGTTATGAATCAGACTATTAACGGCCGCGTGGTTAAAGTTAATGGGGTGAAGTCTCGTGGCGGTGGAGGTGGTGGTGGCAGATCGAATTTTGGGAGAGAAAGGGAACGTTATTATCATCATAATGATGAAAGGAATGGAGATTGGGATCGTGGCGGCAGAGATCGAGAGATTCGAGACCAAGATTATGATCGTGTCAGAGATAGAGAGATTCGAGACCAAGATTATGATCATGGTAATGAGAAAGATGGATACAGGAATAGAGGCAGTGATTGGACCAGAGGTGGTGATTGGACTCGACAGCATCAGAGGTCTCGAGACCGTGATAGGTCCCGCGACCGCGATAGGTCTCGAGACCTTGATAGGGATAGGGATAGGGATAGAAGAGTCGAGCATATGCAAAATTATGATGGTCAAGCTAGAGAAAGCATGTTAGTCCGTGATAGGTCACGAGACCGTGACAGGGATAGGGATAGAAGAGTTGAACACATGCTAGATTATGATGGTCAAGCTAGAGCAAGTATGTTAGGTCGTGATAGATCCCGAGACCATGATAGGGATAGGGATAGAAGAGTTGAACATATGCAAGATTATGATGATCAAGCTAGAGAAAGCGTGTTAGACCGTGATAGGTCCCGAGACCGTGACCGTGACAGGGGTATAAAAGTTGAGCATTTGCAAGATTATGATGATCAAGCTAGAGAAAGCATGTTAGATCGTGATGGGTCTCGAGACTGTGACAGAGATAGGAGTAGAAGAGTTGAGCATTTGCAAGGTTATGATGATCAAGCTAGAGAAAGCATGTTAGACCGCGATGGGTCCCGAGACCGTGACATCATGGTTAGGGATAGAAGAGTTGAACATTTGCAAGATTATGATGATCAACCTAGAGAAAGCATGTTAGATGATGATTGGAATCGTGACGGTGATAGGGCTGAAAATGAACTAGAAAACAGCAGGGTACATGGTGGAGATGTGGATAAGGACCGTAGCTTAGATGTGGATCCAGACAAAAAGATGGATAGGATTAGTGATCCTGATAAAAGTTTTGACGAACATAAAAAAGAACAACCGAGAAGAAACATCGAGTGAGATTTCCTCTGTTAATTTTCTGACATTAGTTAATTTCCAATTGTTCTTCTTTGGTTTACTTATGCTTCATACATATTTATTTTGCTTGATTTTCCTGCAGTTTGAATGTGACAAATCAAAATAGTCCATCAGATTCTATTGGGGACCACAATGATGAGGTAATGTGATATGATTGCGATCATTTGTGAGTTTCTTTAATGCGAGCATTCACGATTTTCTTGTTCAGATAACACAATGTCATAAAATAAACCGAGACTGATTCTGGCACATTTTAATCTTGTTTTTACTTGCTTTTGTGGTCTTCAGGTAGAAGATGAATTAGAGAGGTCAATTCAACTGCTTGATCAACTAAAAAAGGAGGTTTGTAGTCTCTTCAAAACTAAAATGATTGAATAATGGAAATTTGTCAATATGGCGATGTCTGCTCTAGAAGGCTGCTTTATGATAATGTGACAGATGTTCTATTCTGAACAATTTCACTTTCTAAACATGTGCATTTCAAAGGCTTCCCAATATTTGAATGCCTGATAAATGCGTTAGGATATCACATAAAATAATATTCATCTGATTCCAACAAGCGCTCTAGTCTTTAATAAGTTGTTTTTCTCCTCTTTTATGTGTTGGTGGTGCTGAAAAGTGGAATTTTGTCAGGTTTCTAAGCTGGAAGAGGGATTGGAAGAAAGAAGACTTAATGTTATGGAGTTACAAAAGCACTCTAAGGTACCTTCTCATTTATTTCCAAGCATCAAATTTTGAGATTGATTGCTGTACTTCCAACATCCTTACTTTGAACACAAAAGCTGTTTTATATTCTGACCTAGAAGATATTTACCGCAGAAACGGGAGGATGCAGTGATTACTGCAAAGAAAAAATCTTTATATCGCCAGATGCAGTTGACCAAGGTAATGTCTAAGTTTTAACATCAATTTTAACATCAAATTTGTAAATGATATTGCTAACATTGGGCTTGGGCAAATGATCCTCAGCTGCATGAATGTTTTCTGCAAGTGCACGATTCCACAGAAAGACTTAAAACCAGTGAAAAAGAACTTCAGGTTAGTGTCTTATATATGTTTCTGATTTAAAATTGAAGCTGCAAATCACGTCCTGTGACTTTGTATAATGTTTAAATTTCACAATGTGGCTTAGGATATTTTTTCTTTTACAATTTCACATTATTTTGTGAACGTTGTTGAAAAATCTCTCTACAGTTTTGTGGCAAGTTCTCCATTTATTATTAATTTTACTTTACAAATTGTTGTGATTCCTTGAATTATGTTGACAATATAGAATCATCATATAGTGCAGTTGTATGCAGGACATGTATTCTTAAGATTCTTTTTATATACCTTCACTTCGTTTATCCCCTTTTCCAAAAAGTTATATTTTCCATGGAAATATCTCTGAAATTAAATAGTATATTTCTCTTTTGTATGTTTTTCTCTTTAAAGTGTTAGCATGGGTATTTGTATTTTGAGGCCAATGACATGCAATTGATTTTCCAAGAATAAATTTTATTTAAGAGAGTTAGATAAGCATGAATATAGATGATAAGAAATCCTATGAATGATTAGAAAATCAAGACCACATTGTTTTAAGCAAGGTTTCCATTAGTTAAGCTCCATAAAGAGCCTAAAATAAAACCATCTTATGCCATAGATTATGGTGGCGAAAAATTGGAGAAATTTCAATACTTATGTGTGAAGTTGTAATGGAAATGCAAAAGTAGCTATTAGGAAGTGAATTCCTTGTTATCAAGGAAATGGCTGATATAGTTCTCCCCTGAGATTTGAAAGATCTCTGATGGTTGTTCATCATTACTGATTTGACCTTGTGAATATGGTCTTGGTTTGGTGTTGTCTTCTAAATTTAGTGAGTTTAGTTGCTCCTATAATCCAGCTTATTTCTTGTGTTTCTTCATTGTTATGTATTTCATTAACTTGTGCTGGTAGCATATGCTGAGTTAACTTTTGTTGGTTTGCAGGCTCTAGTTGAATCAATATTGTTCGAGAGTGACGGCGATGGCGATGGTGGTCTTGGACAACTTACAAATGGAAGTCTTGATGGTAGATAGTTGTTATTATATTACCAGAAATACCAAAAGTATGAAACCATTTTTGTACCATGTGTTGTCTCTTTAATTGCATAGTGGTTTTTACTATCTTACTGGCTCCATGTATGGTTAGATTTATCTTTGGTTGCTTTTGAAATTCATACTATACTGTGCGGAGATTTTTTATTTTTTTCATCAACAAGCAGTGCTATAATCTTTCGATGTTCAGATTGTCTGTATGATGCTTAAAATAAGCTTAGCACATAGCATATTACCTGGGCTATATGTAGAGAAAAAAAGGCTGGATTGATTGAAAAATTCCTTTTATTTTTTCCTTTTCAATTCCATTCTAGTCTCTACAAAATAGTTTGAATGAATTCTTGATTATATTGTTTGAGTGTTTGTCAAGTCTATTGGGAAAACTGTTAATGTAACTTTTGATTTTGACTGCAGAAAACAAGCTATTCAAATTTCACTCATTGAATTGACCTGTTTATTTGTCTTCTCATCCTCCGACAGCTTGTTTGGTTTTTTGATAATGTATTTGGTTCTTTTTCGAAAGGTATCCAAAACACGTTTGGACAAAAGCTCTGCATATGATTGATTTCAATTTTGGAGGGTCAAATATTGATTTTATCATGTTTGGATAATTTAAAAGTGAATTGGTTTTGTTTGTAAAATTGATTCTACTTTAAGCTAGAATTTGTAGTTTTTGGCTTCTACAATGATTTTAGTCTAAATTTATTGTTAAACCCACTTTTTTATAAACACATTCAAACATAAATCATTTTACATTCCACTCACTTTTATTCGGAATCAATAATAGTGTCCATTTTTCAAGATTAAAAAAATTACATTGTATTGATAATCAATTATTTTGTGTTTTTTTTACATAAAGAAGTTAATTTAGGAAAACACTTGGGTGAAATTGGGGCGCCAATGTCGTGTGACATTGGCCAACCACAATGTCACAAATGTACAAAAAGACAAAATCCTTGTAAGTGAGAGAGAAGAAAACCAGGATTTTTTTGTCTTTTTTGTACACTTATGAGATTGTGGTTGGCCGATGTCATATGATACACCTCAATGTCACCAAGTGCGCCTACCCTTTAATTTGTGCTTGATTGCAATCCCAAAAATTAGTTTAGCGTATCACGTCAAAAAAAGAGTTTTTATCGTTCTCTTTTATCTAATCACTGTTAGATTTTATTTTTTTTAAGATATACACAATAGTTTCATCATATTTAGATTTTATTTTCCTCTTTTCTTAGACCATCCACAATGGGGTTTGGCTTATACTATAAACATTGGTATCTAATAAGTACTTCTATTAGGAAGAAATCCAAAATGATACCTATTGAGTGACTCACATAATCATTTTCTCTTCGTGGATCTCACATGTTTTAATATTAAAATGTGATGATATCTATCGAGTTATTGATAGATAATATAAGATTTTTTTAGGGACATAGATAATATAAGTTATTAGGGGATCTTTATAAGAAATGTGTGACATGGATCGGAGGGATTGAGTGGGCTTCCACTAATTAAATAGATAACTTTGTTTTCTCTGTATTTCTCTTTTTCTATTACATTATCAATATATCACATCTATTACATACTTTTTATTTATTTTCTCTCTTTCAATGTGTTTACAAGCCGTTTGGCTGAAATGGATACTCCTTTTTTTTTCTCATGTTTATCTCAATCTTTACGTCTCAACCATTAACCAACAATCTCTTCTTTATATTTGAATGGTTTAAATCATTCACATTATTTCCTATTTTTGGTTCACATGAGGATCTTAATCATGGGTGTCAAAATAATTTTGTTTTAGAATTTTACATTAAAATGCTGAATAAAAAGGTTGGTAACTTGGTATAGTATAATGTAAGTAACTAGCCAATAGCTAGATGCTTCAAGGCATGTGCTTGGTGAGAGGGAATTTTGTTTCTCAGCCTGCCCTCTCTTTTTATCGAAAGCACTTTGCTCTTTAGGTAGTGTATTTTTGACAACGTGTGAAGGTTGCATAGATTGCATTTTTGCAAGATAGCTAAGCTCCTCTGTATATAAAATGGTTTGATAAAAAAAAGTACTGAATTTTGAATGGTTCAGCTCTAGGCTGGTCCTATATTGTTTCGTGGATTAAATTGGACAAATATGGTGCACACATGCATGTTTTATAATAGGTAGTATATGTCAAAAAAGTAAATTTGTATAATAGGTAAAATATTCGGCTACTCGCAATATATTTAGCCTGAGTTTAGCTCTACGGTACAATTTCCACTTCAAGGCAAAAGCACGGCAGGAACCACGTTTACAGTGAAGCTACATATTGTAGCTTTTTCAAATCACGGCAATTTTTGCCTTGGGACGCGAGAAAGCAGCTTCCACCGCACATCCAAACAAGCTATTAGTGTGCATAACATAAACTCAGTAAATAAAGTATATTGAAATAGAGTTAAAAAAACAAATGGTTTGAAAATAAAATAAATGGTTTTCGACGTCTTAAAAAATCTCAAAATGATGGTTTGAGCTTTGCAAATGTAATTCCAAATATGGTATGATTCGTTAGTTTACCAATTGGTTATGAGGAATCATCTGCAAATAAAGAGATTCACCCATCATAATCACAAGGAAAGAATTTGGTACATTGGAATTGTTTGTGCATGAAATTTCAACAAGTCATTGGCTGAAATGTAGTGGGGGAATCTCAAACAAAAAATGTCTCAAATTAAAATATCTATTATATTAAAATATTAGTAATGACCAAAAAAACTTTGAATAAAATATCAAACATTTGATGAATTAGTTTCTACGGTTACTAACGCGGACTAAACCAACTTTAGACCAAAAATTAACTTTTACTGATTCTGTTGTTGCTAACATTGTTATTATTGATAGAATTAAAGGGCATATATGTCTAGCTGATAAAACCAGAAAACCCCAAGAGTCAGAATCTGATTCTTCCCTAGTGGACCGTTGTAGTAGTACATAACAGAATAGTACAAAATCAAAACAAAACAAATCCTCACTTTTCTGTCCTTTTTAACCCACTAAAAACTGCATGCAATATGCACTATTTACCTGCCACATAAAATCCATCCAAAACTAGTTAAGGATATTTAGTTCTGCAAAGCTTTCGTTTTATTTAATTAATTATCATATCATTTTTTTGTTGAATGATGAATAGTCTAACAAACCAAGATGCATAGAATTGAAAAACAAAACCTTCTATACTCTAATTTCTTTTTCAATAAAAAGACTAATGCAGCACAAAGGCATCACTATAGGCATTCTAATTTTTTAAAATTAAATAATGATAATTATTATTATTAAGGCCTAATTAAAATTTGAGAGTGATTTCACTCCCATTGCTCTCTTCAACAAACCCTTTCCTCTCCCCTTCATCCTCAGAACTCCCCTCTTTCCAGCTACTACTCTCGGACGTCTTCCCATTTTCGATACTCTCTAACCCGTCTCCACATGTCTCCGGTGAACCTTGGCCGTGTGGCGTGGTCTTGTAGACATGATGAATGTGATGAGGCGGCGGAAGTAGCTGCTGCGGCGGTGCAGTAGTGTAGTACTGATCTTGGCCTGGAGCAGTGCAGTAATGTGGCAGAGTGAGATGATGAGAAGTAGGATGGCCACCATAGAGAGTAGGGGTTCCTCCTGCATGAGCTGCAGTTGCATATTCTGGTGGGACCCATATTCCTCCTAAAACTACTAGCTGTGCTGCTGGTGCACCATTTTGTGCACTTGGACTTGGTCTTCTTGTGTGAAGCCTATATTTCTGTTCAATAATAACAAAATACATGTATAAAATTAAATTAAATTAAATTTCTTTTAGATAATAACCAAAAACAAAGTAAAATACAAAAGTTCGTTATAAGTTGTCAGAGGAAGTAATTACTAGTACAGTACAGCAACAAATAACAAAGGTGCTGTTTTGTTTACCTGCAGATGGCTTTTAACTTCATCATTGGTCAAACCATCAACCTTCATCAACTCCCTTATCTGTTTTGGTGTTGCCACTACAATGAAACAAACATATCAAAAAAAGTTAATGATGAATTAATTAATGAGTATGATATATATTTGAAAAAAAATAAAATTAGTCTATCTATTTAAATAAAATTAAAAAAAAAATTCCTAATAACATTTGACTAAATTTCACATCTCTTTTTATTTTTATTTTTATGATTCTAACTAAGTTTCACATCTCTTTTGATTCTGGTTATCATGTGATCCTTGCTAGTACTGCCTAAGTCACAATAAGCCCATTTGAAAAACTATTGTGTCCCTTAAATATATAATAATTTTAAATTACTAGAATTGTTTATTTTATTTTTTTCAAATAGAGCCATAATTGATACTAGTGGTATTGGGATATTAAAAATCAAACCTAAACAAATCATATACCTAAGACTATTTTATAAGAAACATTTATACACAACACACATTAAATATAGTACCATCTATTCTTTATTAATATTATATAAGAAATTGCAAAAGAAACTTATAATAATGATTAAGTTGCAATTATCATGTGATGATTGTGATCTTTAGTACAAATAATTAGTAAGTTGTAATTGTTTACCTTGAGATCCACCAAGCATTTGAAGAGCATTAACAAATCTACGGTGCAAGTCTGGTGACCAGCACCTTCTTGCTTTCCTATGAGTTTGGTTTGAATTATTGCTTGTTGTTTGAGTTTGTGATGATGCTACTGGACTCCCTTTTCCTTGATGATCAACTTCATTCCCTGAATTTGTTTTCCCTTTTTCTACTTCTCCAACATGTTTCTTATCCTCAACTTCTTTTTGAGTAGATGCAAGTGCTAGTTCAGGAAGACCCTGACCTTGGCAAGAGGAGTTATTTCTTTCTTTTGAGAATGGTAAAAACGCTCCACCATTTCTATGTTTCGGACTAATGTTAAATCCAATATTATTATTGTTTTCAATAATTTCTTTTGTGGAATTTTGTTGTTGTTTTGTTCCTTCACTTGTTTGGCTCCATAGTTGTGCACTTGTCATCCAATTTGCCTTATCACATACATTATTATTTGTTGTCTTTTCCAATGTTTCTGATGATGATAATTGCTTCACTGGTATGAATTCTTCTAGGATTGGTTTTGCTCCTTGATTCACTCTAAACGCTTGAAGTTGCTGCTTCGATGCCTCCATCGCTGAAAATTGTGCACGAGAGAAATTATTAATTAAAGTGACACTAACGACCATTTTACAAATATGTCAGATAAGATTTGAACTCCGTCTCTTGAGAGCGGACAAATAATTAAGAAAAAAAGGTGGTTTGAAAGTGTACCGTTTGTGAGAAGTTGCATGCAGAGAGGAAGTTCACGTTTGAAAGCATCGATTTTGAGACGTTCTTCTTCTAAGCGAGAAACAAATTCTTCGAGTTTGTAGCTTTGATCACTTTGTTCTCCAAATGATTTCAGTAACATGGAGTAGCTATGTGGCTTGCAATCCAAGCCTAGTTCAGATGGTGATGCCATTCTTTGTTAAAAAACTAAATAACAAGCACTGTTTTTTAAGATATAGTTATGTTCATATGACAAAATAGAAAAGAAGGTGGTTTGTATGTAGGAAGAAACAAGAGCAAAAGAGAGTGTTTGGCTTCTTGCTTTGTAGTTCTTGTGGGGGAGAGGCAGAGAGAGACAGAGAGAGATATATAAAAGGGAAGGTATGTTGGTTTGTGAACTCAAGGAGGATCAAGAGAGGATCATCTTCTTTTTAGAGGTGAGTTTAGTGGGAATAAAGTTGGTTTATGTGAGAGAAAGAGACAAAAGAAAAAGTATGAGATAAAGCAGAGAGAATTGTAACTTCCTTACAAAGAACCAATGGAAAACAAAGGGCTAAATAGTCTTTTTCATCCTTAAATGTAATATAGTACGTACATATATTAAAATTACAAAATCATATGTAAATTTGTCTTTGTTTTTTTTATTAGTCATTTGAATTATCAAATGTATTTTTAGTTAGTTTTTTCTTTAACCCTTAGGTTCTTAGAGGAAAAATCCTCGGATACTCCAGAATTTTTGGGATAAGTAAAGTATGGTCAATATATAAAAAAATTATAAAATTGTATTAGTTATCTGGTTTAGTTTTAATAAAAATTTATTGGTCAATACATAAAATTATTACAAAAGAGACACTAATGTGTTTAAAATTTTGATGCATTTAAGGATTGTTGTGTAAAATTTTTCACATATTTATCATCAAAATTATTGTTTATCCGAAAAAGTGTAAGAAAACATGAGAAAGAGGGAATCAAAAGAGTCTGACATTAAGGGGTACTCATGTGCTTGTAGCATGGTTTAAGAACCTCTTACTGAGTGTTCTTTAATTGTACGAATTTAAAAATCACCAATACAAAAGATGATTCTCCTTACTGTTACCTCTTTTTTTCTTCTTTACTCTCCTTTTTATCTTCCTTGTTGTACTACTTTTATTTTATGTTGGCTTTCTTTTCATAAGAGATGTGTGTGTGTAAATGAGATTCATATTCTCCTACAATTTCAAATCAAAACCTCATTAATGGTTAATATCTTTTCCTGCCTTTCTTTTCTTTCCTTTATATATTTTTCTTCTTTTCATGAGATCTAATATGCTTTATTACCACACATCCATGAGTTTTTGGTTCAAAAGTCTTTAAGGATTAAGTACAATATAAGGATGCATACATATCCTTTATCTAATAGATAAAATTTACATTACTCTCTCTTGAGCCTCGTATTTGTTAATAAGCATATAGACACTAGAGCCTAGCAGAGCGGAGTAATTTGTAAATTAGACGATAATATATGAATAAAAAATTTATACTATCTTGTCAAAGACGTAAGTACAATTGACCGAACTTGATGAATTTTTGTGTTGTTAATTTATTTATCGGTTTTCTTTTGAGTTAATCTACTTTTCTAACTGTGCTAATATATTGTTTACAAATATGAATGTCGTTAAGGAATAGAGCAAGATAATCGAAATTAGATTTACAAAATATATATAATTGATTAAAAGGTGTATAATTGTGTTGCTTATGACTAATTTTGAATTTGGAATTCTTGTGTTATTTATAATATGAAAACGCTTTACGAGTTTTTGGATGAAAGGATAATATTGAACTCATAAGACATCATCTCAATTGAAGATAATGATGTTCAAGATAGTACCGTCCAATATAAGTTTATTGTGGTTACATCTAAATGACAAAGTACAAGTTGAGAATGTACATAATTTTTTGTGTAAAAGCCTAGCAATACAACACCTAAGTTAGTGGTCCTCTTAAATTTGTTTTGCATGAGTTTTGGTTTTGTCCCCTTTTTTTCAACTTTTTTTTTTATGTTTGTTTCTCTCTTTTTAATTGATAAAATTTTATTTTGTGCTTGAAAAATATTAAAAGTGAATAATTAAATAAAAAGTAACCGTGATATGTTATGGTAGCATATGCATGCATGAACATGAACTTACTATGGCTCATGCTGAAGAAATGAACATATGAAAGCAGCCGGATATGCAGATGCTGGCTACGTGTTATGCAATAATTGTTGTGATTGTCGAAACCCAAACCCAAGTATGCTCTTGCAGTGGCAGCAGGAATTAATGAACCTATCATGATTAATTAATTAATTGCAAAGACTTTATGAATAGTGGGGGAGCATATACCATCAACATAATTTTTACCAACAAGGTGAATAAAGAGAAAGGGAGAAAGAGGAGAAGGAAAGCACATATTCAAATAGGTTTATAGTATCAATCCAACTTGCAACTTTTTTCTTTTGAGTCCAAAAGTTGCATAATTGTCATGAATTTGAGTGCATTCATGAAGAGAAGAGGAGGAATATCTAATCTAAAAAATGAGACATTCACCATATAGAATAAAATATTTGCCTCCAAGGAAGGAATATCTTAGTTCCAATTCTGCGACTCTAAATTAAGGGAACACACGAAGCTTAAAGGGGAGGAAAAAATAAATCACATTGTAAGTAAAAGAATGGTAGTGGAGCCTAGCAAAGGGGAATCTTCTTCTGCTACTCTCTTTTTTGAAGTGGGTAAGAAGCTAAGAAGATTCTCTTTTACATGTTGAACGAATTTCAGTAATTTTATTTGGGTTTTTCAATTTTCATTTATTTAAAACATGTAGTTTATTGATTGGACCATGTATAATTAGCTTGATTCCTTGCTGGTTTTACCCACACAAGCAAGGTAAAACGATCATTATTTGGTAAAATTATTTGCAAATATTAGAGTCGGTTTTTTTATTCAAGGTTTGGACTATTTTTTAAAGAGAAAACTTATATGACAATGTATTTTTATAAGGTTGTCAATTTAATAAAAAAATAATATATATCTTTTAATTAATCACTTTAGTTTTTATATTTTAGTCATTTAAATATCGTGGGGAATCAGGTTACCAACTCTCTCAACACGATATTGGTAAATTGTTTTTGCTTTAATTTTTCTTTTTTTAACCTTTAAACTTTTTTTTTATATTTTGTTTGAATTTACATCACTCATTTAGTTAAATTGTGGTATAATTTGTCTAATACGGTTGGCTTAGTGGAAACAACTTCATAAGTGAGGAGAATTGCATATAAATATGGTGGATTCTTTGGTACTATTATTACCTGATAATATAGAAGGCAAAATATACTCAATAACCTCATTTATTATCCAACTATCCAAGTATAAAATTGATACAAATAATGATACATTAATCAGTTTATATGGGAAGGAGATAACGGAAACTAAAGCAAGAGGGAAAAACTAACAAACTACAAAAAAAAAAAAAAAAAAAAAAAAAAAAAAAAAAACCAATTTTGTTAATTATAACTGATATAAGTACAACCACTATGTCATATCTAATAACTATGTTGATTTTGTTAGGTACAGCCGTCCTGGTACCAAATAAATGAATCAGAAATCAGAGTTAGTTATGTGTAAGTTTAGTACACAGCATTTCATTTTTCTGAAAACATAAACCACCATGACTTTCTTTCATTTTGTGCAACCTCACACAAAAATCAACCCACCAATCATCTTCTCTTTGTCATCTCTTTAAACCTAATTAATTTATTTTTAGATGGGATAAGTTTGAATTTCGGACCGTCATCTTCTACCCTAGTTTTTGGTCGCTATGAAGACTAGCTGGCCATGAAACCACACTAGACCAGTCTAAAGAGGATAAATTTTAATGAACTCTTATATGTGTTATCCATTTTTTATTATTATAAAACATATCTTTGTTATCAGAAATGGTAAGAATTCACATTTGGATCATTTTTTAGAGGCTCATAGATGAACCCTAAATTTAGTTGTGAAAAAAATAACTTAAAACTGATGAAACATACATATTAAAATCCTGAATTGAAAATAGTATAGGCCAACTTCATGTAAGGTCAGACTCTTTAAAATAGGGTAGGCTACAAATTTTTTAGGAGTCTATTAGATAAAAAAAATCAAAATATATGTCATAAAAAGATCAAACTACACGCCATAAAAAGATTAAACTACGTACCATAAAAAATCTATTTCGGCCTACAAAACTGGTCTACTTAAATAAATATGAATAATACTTTTGTTATTATATTAGATTTTATACTTTGAATTAAATAAAAAGGTTGCTAACTTTTTCTAGTAATTTAAGCTTATTAGACTACATTAATATTTAGCTTTTTTAAATGTATTATTATAAACCTAAATTTTTTAAATGAGCGAAAAAATATCTTAAGCCTCAATCCAAGCACAAGGTGTGCAAATAAAGAAAAAGATCAAAGTTACAATCACTGAGAGTTGTGAAAAGGGCCAAAGGAAAAACTCTCTGGCCTTTTCAAAACCAAGACTCACAATCTAACTGATACGACCACCATTGATAAAAATGATAATTGAAATCGAGTAACTTTGCACTCGGCTATCACCAAGAGTGAATCTTCACCTTTTCAACAATGTGCGTTACAGGTGATTTTTTCTGCTAAAAATGTATGGAATTCCTCTCCTTCCACAAAAGCCGAACACAAACCAGCCAAATAACTTTGAAGTATTTCCTTCAATTTCTTTTATTTCAAATGAAGACCTCAAAATTGAAAAGCATGATTATGGAGTTTGTTTGATAAAACATAAGAAATCCCAACCAATTTGAAGGAGAAAAAAAAAGATGTTGCAATGTATTTGCACCTCCACGTCCTCTGCAGAATCTTGAGAATTATTATCGAGGACACATCACCTTACTGAATCGTCTTTTGTCGGTATAATTTGTTCTTCAATAGTCTTCAAGCACATAAAGAGACTCTGAGGGGAGCTTTCTTGTTCCATAATTGAAATATGATATTATATCAAGTCAGATTTTCTAAAACATTGTGTTAAATATCAAAATGATGTTTAATTTCATTGATTATTAGCTTGTTTGTTTACTTAATTATATAGCAGAGTTCATATGAAATAGGTATTTAAGTAGGCTTACCAATCATACTAGACTTTAAAAAATGTCAGACACAAGTCTAAAAATAAATATATAACAGGCTAAAAATGTTGCCTAGGCCTTGAATTTTCTCACCGAGCTAGACTCTGGTCTTACAAAGTCAATATCGGCTCAGCCTATTTTCATTCCTAATTAGGGATGGGAAAATAGTTTGGCCACGTTGAGTGCCCTTTTAGTCTATCTTTTTCGCAGGCAAGTTGAAAATTGAAATATTGAACCTGCCCTACTAGTTGGAAAGTCGCCACCTAACTTGTAAAAAATGGGATAGTATCGGGGTGGGTTGGCTTGTCGGATTAAAATAAAAATAATAACTTTTTTCTTACACTTATTTTCCATTTTATATTTTTCTCTTTTATAGAGTAGAAAAGTCATTTAATTTAATTGCTTCGGTTTTATGAATTTAGCCTCATGTTTGTTTGTAATAGTTTGTCAATGGATGAACACAAAACTCTTTACTTTGGTTGTCTTGTTGGCTTATTATAGATTTTAGATACCGAAACATGGACATTTGACTCCTAATTTTTGTATTTTTAGTGGACTCTTTAATTGCATATTTTAATTTCGTTAGGTTGTCTTTATGTTCTTTTATTACACTTTTTATATTGTTTTTCTTAAAACTTTAATTAATATATTTTAAAAGAAAAAAAAAACATTAACAAGTCTACCCGCCATAAAAAGGGACGGTGTGAGCTTTTATGTCCAACACTTCTAGTTGAACCACCCTACTCCACCTCGTTTTAGATAGGTTAATCGAAAGAGATGGAGCGGGTTGGTCAGGTTTGTCATCCATACTCCTAATTGTCATCCAATGAAATATATCACTATTTTTTCTTTCATGTAATATCATCTGATTTTAAAATATCCATACAAGAGTGGTTGATGTTGTAAAATATTATATTTTCATTGGATATCAATGTAAGCCAATTTCATATTGAATTACGGATACTATGTATTATCCTTTAAGTAATTTTATAAGACTACAAAATATATTTTATAATTGAACTACACCTCATGATTATAAATAAAAATTAAAATTAATATTGTTTAAACTCAATTGAACTACCTTAATTATTGGTTCAAACGTTAACATTCCTAGCTTCGTCGTTCCTTTCATCCTTTGGGCGGTTGAGTTGACGATGCGCATGCATATGTTACCCGTATATACGAACATCATTCTGGCACATGGGCTGAACATAGTGGAACGTATGAGTTAGTTAGACTGCCCCTAACAACATTGTACTAAACTTTGAACACAAATAATATGTAAAACTCACCTTCAAATTAAAATAAAATGTCTGAAATCGTATATTTCATAGGATGCTAAAAACAAAAGAGTATATGATTTTGAAATAGAAAATAAAAAAAGGAAAAGTTAATCAAAATGTGTGTGTGAGAAAGTGAGAGAGCATCGAATTCTCTGAGGTTGCAATAAAAATGGTTGGTTGCTTTCCAACTTCAGTCTTCTAGTACAAGCTACACTCCAACCCACACCTTTTCTTCATATTCTTCCTTTTATTTTCATTTGTTTTTCTTCTTTTCTCTCTAGAAAAGAAAAGAAAAAAGACTCTAAAGAGAAGAGATTATCATCGAGACAAGTGTCAAAATATTCTCACCCATCGTTGCCCTTCTGAATATCCCTTTTATATGGCCCATTTACATAGCCTGTCAGAATATTCTTACCTTCTGACATTGTCCTAATCGTTCCTGCTCAGTGCTCATCGCATGCATTTCCCATTTTTAACTCATGATATTCTTTTCATATATGTATTACTAGACTAGATTATTATTTGCTTAAAAAAAATTCAGTTTGATCGTAAATTTTAAATATAATGATTTGGTTCGTATATCAGTGATCAGTTTTGAATTATGTGAAATTAATATTGGAATTATTAATAGAGGTCGAATTTGATTTATTTGGTTTGGTTGATACTCGAGCATGAAGAAAAAAAATATCAAACTAATTCAATTGGTTTGGATTGGATATTAAGTTTCATAGAGACGTTGATTTGATTCTTACATTTTTACCGATAGCAAGGACTCCAACATATTGTGAATATGCTTTACCTTATCTTAGAATTTGAGTTAGATCTAACTCAAATTTATAAAATCGATTTGTGAAAGAAAAATTGCGCTCAGTTATAGACACAAGTTCATTCAATAGTAGGTGGTATTATAATAGTAGGTGGTTCAATAGATTTTGGATAAACTTTGATATCTTCTTAAAATTTAGATTGTCTCAACTCTTGCAAAATTGACTTACGATGTATGAATGAACTGGCACTCCTTATAAAGACATATTCATATCAGACCTCATTCAAATGAGACTTCTTAATACAAGATCTCACGCCTAAGAGTGAACATTTGAAACATGATTTCACCACATGTCTCGTCTTTTCTCTTTTTTCTCTCTTAAGTTTATTGGTGTGATTTTGAGTACCAAATTCACAACAATTGACGCCCACTGTGGGGGCAGCGGTTGAAGTTTGTCAAGTGAGAACCATTAGTACCAAAGGTTGCATCTTGGAAATGGAAGCAAGCATGGTCCAATGGAAGTATTTGAAAGGTTTGAAAGGTGAGACGGTGATGTCGGCCAACCTAGCACAATCAAAGGTTGCAAAGTGTTAAGAGAGGAAGTCTTGATGGTCAAGTTCGGCAGTAATGTGTGTTCGCAAAGGTCAAGTTCAGAGTAGAGAGACAGAGGTAATAATACTCATGTTCAGCCTACGAGGCAAAGGTAATAATGATGTTTTTATTCAAGTTGCTTTTTAAGCATGCACCTAGAAATATTGAACCGTAGTCAATTGTCGTTTGACGTTTTTTAAATCAATATCTGATTTTAAAAAAATCGAACGCAATTCACTACCAATTTTAAAAATGTCAAATCACAATTGACTACCGTTCGATAGACGTATGTGACTAAATGTCTAAAAAAAGCAATCACCATAACACATATAGAATCATATATTCAAATCCACAAGCCCAGCAAAATTAGGCCATGAGTAGACTACCAAACAAAACAATTCCATTTCATTCGAGATATTTCTTAAATGCCCTTGCAAAATTTCTCTCATTTTCCCAACCAAAATTTGATTGGAAAAATAATAATTCGTACGAGGAAATAAATAAGGGAATGATGCTTTTTGTCTTAGCGTCAAAAGCCTGAAGGAAAAAATATATATAAACAAGCAAAAGGCAAGTTAGCGTCGTTACAAGTGATAAAGTTTTTTTATACATTGAGATAGTGTAGGCAGATCATTGATTCATAATTAGAATGAGAGGTCTCCATGTAGTAAGGGAAATGTTAACTTGTGCCCTTAGGGCACATGTTAAGAATTCCACTAATAAAAATTATGTATTAGAAATTGTGTTAATTTATTGTTTAAAATGTTTAATATTAATTTTTTTCAATAAATTATTACCACTAATGGAATGACATTAATACTAAACATGTACTCTTATAATAATTACCACTAAGAGCACAAGTTAACATGACCCATATAATAATTAATAAAAGAAAATGTTATTTGAACAACATTTTTCTTAAACTTTTTCTCTCTCTCGAATCAAATTGAACTATTGTAAGTTTTTCTTTGATCCAGTTGTATTATATAATATAAAAATATATTGGAAGTTTTTCTTAGGATTAAAACAATTAAATTCAAAGCATGTCATTTAATATAGAATCAATTTAGAAGAAAAACAAAATCATGGAGACTAAGTTTGAAAGTGACCACATGTTTATCATGATTTTTTTTTGTTATCAACAAACTCTATTCAAGGAGCTATTTGTAAGATGAATTCTCTATAAGTCTTCCACCTTCTTCAACATCCAAATCACTCGCATATGCATGTATAAGTTACTTTGTTAGTGAAGATTTTTTAGTTTTAAGAAGTATATCCATGACATTTCTTTCCAAAATATGCTTATAGAGGGCAACAAGTGTGTAGGTTTCTTGGCCAAACTCTAGTCACTACAAGAAAATACTAGATTTGCTACCGAATTCTTACTAGATATATCTTTTCTAGTTAAATCTCAGTTCATTAGCTATGCCTATACCGCAAGCAAAACTACCCTACTTAATAATACTTAATTTTTTTTCTTTCAATAAAAAACACTTAATTTTTTTAAAACAATACAGTTTCAACCATTTTTTTTCATTCAGTTCTAAAAAAACAAAAAACAATCTGTTGTATTATAAAAAATCATTTTCTTTGATATAGATGAAAATAAAAAAATAAATACTTCAATTAAAAAACAATTTGTTCAGTTTCAACCATTTTATCTTTCAAGAAATAATTCTCTCTCTCTCATCGATTTCATCTTCACAAACAAATACGTTCAAATCAATTCTTCGCACCATCAACGATTCACTCAATGGATCTTCATAAATGTCTCAGATCTCGTTCTTCATCACCAAATCTCTGATTCACCATCACCAATTTTGTTTCATTATCGAATCCCTGATTCAATGCCGAATCCATAATTGGTGTTATCGTTCGCAGAATCGTGCTCATTATGAGAAGTTCTAGTTCTCATTGGTTCTCGATTTCACATTAAAACCGTTCTCACCTTTTCTCGATCTACTATCGCAAAATTGTGCTTGTTCTAGGATGTTCTGAATCGCTAATCGATGTTCTCAGTTTTGCAACCGTGGTCGTATTTTCTCCAATCTACTATCAGTCTAAGGTATATGCTCGCTTAATTTCTCTTTTATGATTAATCAATTCAATTTGTTGTTCTGAATTTTTCAATTTAACATGTGTGATTGATTATGAATAAGGATTTAGGTTGTGTTTGATTTTGATTAATCAACTCAACAAGATATTCATTCATAGAAGTTACACTGTTTAAAACTTTAATAAAACACAAAGGCACAAGGAGATAGGGCTGGACAAGAATTTGGTAACCGGCCCAAACCATCCAGTCCAACATGCCCTAAAGCCTTCAGTTCGGATCATGCGGGTAATCAGGTTCAGCGGATTGTAAATAACCAGATTTCACTGGTTTACCACAGTCGGTTTCGGGTACGTGAAACCAAACCAACGGTACACATACCCGCCCGACAAAGTAAGTATTTATATGTTTTTTAATACCCTTAACACCATCTAGGGTAACCAGCCGCCACTTTGTTTCACTTCTCAAACCAAATCATGTTCATCTTTGTTCTTCTCATCTCTTTTCCTCTCATCACCGAGTTCCTCTCATCTCTTTTCCTCTCATCACCGAGTTCCTCTCTTCAATTTTCCAATACCAAAATATGTGCCTCTGACATTATAAGAAAATATGGTGTTGGTTCCTCTCTTGAAATTTCTAGGTGTTTAGTCAACCACTAAATTTAGATTTGATTTGATTTGATTCCATCTCTATTCTCCAAGATCTGATTTCTTTCTTTTATTTCTTTCTTCTGTTTGTATGGGCTTTTGATTTGAAAGATCCATAGTTTGTAAATTTTACGTGTTTTGTGTTGATTTGGAAGTTCCATGGTTTTCTGCGTTTTGAATAAGATATTGTGTTATTATGTTCTTGAACTTCAACTAACCGATGCAACTCGTCCGACAAACCGAATAAACTGAGACCGAACTAACCAACAACATCAAACGGACGGAGATGGACTAGATTTTCACACCCGTCGACCTACTTGGTTTGGGAATTTGAGCCCGAATTCCGACCGATGTCCACCCCTACAAGGAGAGCGTCATGAAAGGAACAAACACACTACGGCAGCACAGAAGAGAAAAAAAAAATAGGAAAAAACATCAAAGGTACGATGGATAACAATCAAAAAGATGTCTATGGAAAAAGCTCTGGGTCTCTTGCTTAGAGACAACATCAAAGTAAGTATTAATCAATATCTTTTCATTCATTATTGATTAACTATTCTATTAGAAAAATACAAGAGTTTCTATAGCTAATGTTATACATCTATCTTGTTACATGTCACAAAGGATGTTAAAAAGTTTTAGAGCGAAGTGCAAGGATAAGGTCAAGGAAAATGGAGATGATAACCCTGTAGAGGTACATATTCTCATATCCTTAATTTACTTAAAATTAATTTCATAGCACAACAGTGTTTTGTTGTAAGGAAGAAGTTGAAGCATATAGACAAAAGTTGGAGGCTAAAAATTGTTTTTTTTTTTTTTTATGTTTTCATTGTATATTATTTATGCATTGTCCTTACCAACTGAGCTAAGCTCACGAGGACTTCATTGTAAATTATTTGAAACGATTAAAAGAAAACCATTTCATTTTTTTTGTCACTAAAATCAATTGTTAGTTGAAATTTTGAATATATCCAAAATATAAATTATGCATGTATTGGGTGTTAGGGTTTACAAGCATGCTCGGTGCAGTCCTCAGGCATCAGGGAGAATTGAAAATGTCGTCACACAAGACCTTGAGAATCAAGAAGTTGGTGCAGAAGATAAGGAAGAACAAGGACATTCCTTACCTGATCCGTATGAAGACCAACCACACCATCAGGTACATTGTTAATGCAATATTTTGGATCTATTTTCAGTAAGTCCTCAACAACTGGTGAGAAACTTATTGTCGTTTATTAATGGTGTTTTACACTCTCTTTTTTAATCAAATGGGATTCTTTGCAAAAGGAAAAAATGAATACATTGAGTAATTAAGCAACCTACTATTCATTTATTTGTTATAACATTTTAATTATAGTTATAACAATAATTATGTTAGAACTTCAGGAAATACGGGAAAAAGAATTCCCGGAAATTTAATCATGTTATAACAATAATTAAAATGTTATAACAAATAAATGAATAGTAGGTTGCATAATTACTCAAAGTATTAATTTTTTTCTTTTTGCAAACAATCTCATTTGATTAATAAAAAAAAGTGTTAAACACCATTAATAGACGACAATAAGTTTCTCACTAGCTGCTAAAAGGACTTACTGAAAATAGATCCAAAATATTGCATTAACAATGTACTTGATTGTGTGGTTGGTCTTCATACGGATCGGGTAAGGGATGTCCTTGTTCTTCCCCATCTTCTGCACCAACTTCTTCTTGATTCTCAAGGTCTTGTGTGATGACATTTTCAATTCTCACCTCTGAGATGCCTGAGGACTACACCGAGCATGCTTGTAAACCCTAACACCCAATACATGCATAATTTATATTTTGGATATATTCAAAATTTCAACTAACAAATGATTTTAATGACAAAAAAAATTAAATGGTTTTCTTTTATGCGTTTCATTGAAATAATTTACAATGAAAACATAAGAAAAATAACATTTTTTAGCCTCTACCTTTTGTCTATATGCTTCAACTTCTTCCTTACAACAAAAAATTGTTGTGCTATGAAATTAATTTAAAGTAAATTAAGGATATGAGAATATGTACATGTACAGGGGTATCATCTTCATTTTCTTTGACTTTATCCTTGCACTTCGTTCTAAAACTTTTTAACATCTTTTGTGACATGTAACAAGATAGATGTATAACATTAGCTATAAAAACTCTTGTATTTTTCTAATAGAATAGTTAAATAATAATGAATGAAAAAATATTGATTAATACTTACTTTGATGTTGTCTCTAAGCAAGAGATCCAGTGCTTTGCCATATACATCTTTTTTATTGTTATCCATTGTACCTTTGGAGTTTTTTCCTGTTTTTTTTTCTCTTCAGTGTTGTTGTAGTGTGTTTGTTCCTTTCATGAGGCTCTCCTTGTGCCTTTGTGTTTTAATAAAGTTTTAAACAGTGTAACTTGTATGAAATGATATCCAACTTTTAGTATAAGTTAAAACTACTCCACCTTTTCCTGAAATTACATTATACTACCTCCGTCCCTATATATAAGACCCTTTTGCTAAAATCACGGGAATTAAGAAAATGGATATTTTTATTAAAGTTGTTTGTAAGCACTATTGTTTTTACAATTTTATCCTTAAGAGAGAGAATTAGTTTATGTTTTCAATATGTTATTTATTGCTAATTGAAGAAAAATGTGTATAATAAACAGGGGCATGTATGTAAAGAAATAATTAATGTAGTTAGAAATAGCAAAGGGGTCTTATAAAAAGGGACCAATTTTTTTTTTCAAAAGGGTCTTATAATTAGGGATGGAGATAGTATATACTTTGTCTTGCTTCCACTTATTTGAAAGTCATACGCTTCTAAGGCATGTCTCCAAGTCTGCGACATCTCATTCAATTCCTCCATCAACGCTTCTAAAGCTTGTCACATCAGAGAGATTGTTGATAAAAATTATTTAAAATCTCTTGTTGACTCTATTCCAATATAATAGATCCAAAAGTATCAACGAATGTAATTACCTCTTAAAGAACAATTTTCAAATTTATGCACGATAGTGAATTTAGGTTCAATTAGTCAAAATAGATATAAAATTACAATATTAACCCTACTTGTAGCTTCAAAAAATTGGTTAAGAGACTTAAAGAACTTTTGTATATAACATAAGATAGGTAAAATCATTCTTTCAAAAAAGAATAAAAGGAAAAAAATTAGGAAATTTGTAACAATCATCTTGCCTCCAAAATTTTGCTTAAGAGACTTAAGAACATTTATATATAAGAAATGCGATTATTTTCTAAGAAATTAAAGAAATAGTAAAAAATGAGGAATGATATTTGCAACAACTTTTTTGCCTTCAAAAAGTTGTCTAAGAGACTTAAGAAGTTTTGTATATAAGATATGCGACCACTTTCTAAAAAAATAAAGAAAGAGCAAAAAATTAGGAAGGAAATCTGAAACAAATTTTTTGGCTCCAAAAAGTTATTTAAAAGACTTAAGAACTTTTATGTATAAGATAAGATATGAGATATTTTTTAAAAAACTATAAGAAAGAGCAAAAAATTAGGAAGAAAATTTGCAATAATTTTTTTGGTTCCAAAAAGTTGTCTAAGAGACTTGAAAACTTTTATATATAAGATAAGATATAAGATCATTTTTTTAAAAACTAAAGAAAAAATGAGCAAAAAAATAGGAAGAAAATTTGCAACAACTTGTTTGGTTCCAAAAAGTTGTCTAAGAGACTTAAGAACTTTTATATATAAGATATGAGATCATTTTTTTAAAAACTAAAAAAAATATTAGGAAGGAAATTTGCAGCAACTTTTCTGGCTCCAAAAAGTTGTCTAAAAGACTTAAGAACTTTTATATATAAGATATAAGATTAGATTAAATTAAATTAAATTAAATAACAAAATAGGGAAAATAGAAAACAAACCAAATGATTATGGAGAGAAGGAAAAAAAATGTACCTAGTAGCTTAGGAAAGGTGGCACAGATTTAGCAAATATTTGTTCAATTAGTTGGCATATGGTGCCAATAGGATTCAATAATTAAATAAATATTAAATTAAATAATAATTATGAGATGTCAATATTAAAATGACAAAATTAACCTCAGTTTTTGGCTCCAAAAAGTTGCTTGAGGAAACTTAAGAACTTTTATAAATAAGATAAGACTAATATTTGGACCTGGGAGATGCAGAGGAAGTTGATTATCTAATTGGCTAATAAATGTGGTAGTTGACCATGAAATAAAATAATAATTGTTGTTGAGCATGAGTTAATGCTTTCAAAAGACAACACTAAATATTATTTCATTAAATGGGGTTGACTGCATGGAACAAAATATGTTATATCGTTCTATCATAAACCATATTTAGATCCAACTCATTAATCTATAAATCTTTTCTAATAGTTTATCTTATTATTTTTCTACGTCTTCTTATACCTCTTGTAATATGACTATCCTCTATTTGATCTACTCTTCTTACTACATAACCTACATGATTTCTCTCTACTTGTGCAAATCACCTAAACCTATTTTCCACAATACTTATACTATATGTGTTACCCCAACTATCTCTACAATGTTGTCATTTCTAATCTTATCACATCTAATCTTACCACACTTCCAACACAACATCCCCATATCTGCACACTTACTTTATTCTCGTGTTGATTCTTAACCGCTCAACACTCTATTCCATAAATCATCGTTGGTCTGATAACAATTAGATATTATTTCACTTCAACTTAAACGATATGTTTGTATCACATAAAACACATGAGACTCTTCTCCGTCTCAACAATCGGATATTATGAATACGATGATTTACATATGCTTTTATTTCTTCGTCTTTTGTATTATGAACCCAAGATATTTAAATTGCATATACTATGTTTTGTTTCTACTCGGACGAAAATCATACATTTCTAAGACTTTTCTACAACATTTCATTCAATTCCTCCCTCGACTCTTCATTTAATATTACATCAATATGCAAAACGCATACATCACGGTCAAATAATTGTTACAAAAAAATCATTGATAATGCTTCCAAAAAATAAATAATAAAACATATGAAGCAATTTAGACTTCATATTTATGTAAAGAAATAATTAATGTAGTTGGAAATAGCAAAGGGGTCTTATAAAAATGGACCAAAAAAATCTCAAAAGGGTCTTATAATTAGGGACGGAGGTAGTATATATTTTGTCTTGCTTCCACTCATTTGAAAGCCATACGCTTCTAAGGCATGTCTCCAAGTCTACGACATCTCATTCAATTCCTCCTTCAACGCTTCTAAAGCTTGTCACATCAGAGAGATTGTTGATAAAAATTATTTAAAATCTCTTGCTGACTCTATTCCAATATAATAGATCCAAAAATACAGATAAATAAATGTAAAAACACATCAACGAATGTAATTACCTCTTAAAGAACAATTTTCGAATTTATACATGATAGTGAATTTAGGTTCAATTAGTTAAAATATACACAAAATTAGGAAAGAAATTTGTAATAACTTTTTTCGCACCAAAAAATTGCCTAAAATACTTAATAACCTTTATATAAGATAAAAGATCATTTAAAAAACCGCAAAAAATTAGGAAAGAAATCTGCATCAACTTATTTGTTTATAAAAAGTTGTCTAAAAGACTTCAGAACTTTTATAAATAAGATATGGAGTGAATCATCAACTTCGTCCCTGAATTTTCACAGGTCGGCCAACTTCGTCCCTCAAGTATGCGAAATATCAATTTAATCACTGAATTTGTTAAATGTCAATCAAGTTAGTCCTTCTGTTCAAACGGAGCGTTAACGAGGCTGACGTAGGCCGTTAACCTCTCACATGTCAGACGCCACGTAGGTAGGGACTAATTTGGCCGATAATAACAAACATTTCGAAGGACTAAATTGATTGATTTGCAGAAAATGTTATGGCTTTCTTCCCAAATGGCTCTTTTCTTCCCCAACAGCTATTTCTTCCCCAATTGTATAAAATTGGAACCCTAATTACACAATCTGCAATCTACACTCTATAATCACGAAAATTTCCTCCAATAATAAGTGGTCCAGTTCTGCCCCAATTCAAAAAACTTCAAACCCTAATTTTTTTCGTATTGAATCTGAAAGCCAAAATCCTCAAAATTTCTTGAAGCA
>Ga0228711_1003099_pt1 | contig 25822 bp, 19 predicted proteins | sample MedpolnodulmetaG_2_FD_177996 | JGI IMG/M metagenome (GOLD analysis project Ga0228711, IMG submission 177996) | Root nodule microbial communities from Medicago polymorpha collected in Santa Monica, California, United States - brown nodules | ecosystem: Host-associated > Plants > Roots > Nodule... | reverse complement strand
TGTCCAAATAATATGGTGACTTCAATTGCATCGTTTAATTGTCGATGTCTCGCACTATTAAACGATCCAAGAGTCGTTCCTATCATTCAATCGATGATTTCTCAATCTCTTGAATGATAGAAAAGCATTAAGTTCGGATACGACGAGTGGTTATCTAAACATCAATTCCATGTCTAGAATTTATGTTTGATAGATGATTATTCTAAACCTAGATTCAAAAGTATTGTTCAATCACAATTAAATCAAACATGAACAATAAAGTGCAAGAATAATCTCAATATCAAATCAAATGCTAGAACCATACATTTATAGATCAATTGATTACATGATTAGCTTAGATCAAGTACCTCTAATCCCAACAATGGAGATTTAGCTTCTCATTGTCATGGAAGCCTTGCAAGAATGAATTGAAAGGAAAAGATTCAATACAACTTTGTGATTTCTCACCAAATGTGGAAGAATCAAACTTCTATCACTCTCACTCTATGAAGACCAAGCCCTATCTCTCTCTCTCTCTCTCTCTCTCTCTCTCTCTAAGTATCTATGTATTTTTTTGTAAATAAAAGCATCCCCACAAGAAATGATCAAGGGCTCTATTTATAAGCTTTCCCATCTTCATCAACTCGCCTCGCGAGTTCTTCTGCTCGCCATGGCGAGTTGAGGTTTTTTCCCCATTGGGTTTGTGCCACGTCATCCTAGGGAGTTTTAACCGCCCTTGCTCGCCTCCCAAGTAACTCCACTCGCCATGGCGAGCAAACATGAGCTTCTGCCTATTTTTTCCTTTGTTAACTCGCCATGGCGAGTTGAGTGCGAGATGGTGGCGAGCAAACATGCCTCTCTGCCTATTTTTTTCTTTGCTAACTCGCCATGGCGAGTTGAGGGCGAACTGAGGGCGAGCAAACCTGTTGTTCTGCCTATTTTTGGCCTTGTTGCACTTTGTTGTTTGTTTTCCATCTTTGCTCAGTGCCTTGAGTAACTTTCCTGCACAATTAGGTAAAGTAAGATAGATAAAGCATAAAAGGATTAAAGTCAATTATTTCTCGGCTTTTTCCTTGATAACTTGCAAAACAAGTTACAAAAGTGCCATAAATCTTCATTAAAATTACTACTTCCTGGCACTTATAAGCGATCTCAGCAACGTAACATACACATCGATCCACGGGAACATGTTGTGCTGCCAAAAAATCGAGAACATGCTCATCACGTCGTCGTCATTCGTTAATTCTAGCCGAACGATATTCTCCCCTCGTCCAACGTTGAACGTTTATACCAAACATATTCCACCATCCTTGTTTCTTCGGGGTTGAGTATTTGGTTGATTTCATTCAGTTGATCCTCCAGACCTTTTAACGTGGCATTAATGTACTGAACCTTGAACAACTGAGGATTTCCACCGTTGAAGCGTTTGAAACATTGAACAAATCAACCATTGTTTCAGATCTACACCATAAAAAATTAAACAATCAATGAAAAACTCATTCAAACATTTTATCAAACACATGAAGTGCAAATTATACATAAACCCTAAAACTCATAACTACAACATAAACATGCAAACATCTAAACATTTAAGCAATATAAGTCATTTACATGTAAACATTGTATCATTTCTTGCAAAAAAAAATCAAAATTTAAACAAACCCCAACACTAAAAAAAAATTCTAATTTAAGAGGAAAATCTAACATATAAACATAAAATGTTAATGGTGTTTGATTATGAAAACTTACTTGTTATTGGAGTGTTGTTGGATTTGAAGTTAAATGAATTTTGGATTTGGTTGATTTGAGTGAGTTTTTGGAGATTTGAGATGAGAAATAAGGAAATGAGCTGTTGTCTGACCTTTAAAAGAACACGCAGCGTCAAATAACTCATGCAGCGTGGGTTAACTTACGCTGGATTATACACATGCGTGACCTAACTCACGCTGGAGGAATTTTCGAAATTGCAGTTGCGAGTGAGCAAAACGTGATGGGAGAAGAGCAATTTCCCTATATTAAATGTCTTGAATACGAATGTTGAATCAGTGACGAGGGCCGATCTAACATACATCGAGGTTTAATGTGAAATCTATTAATGTGATTTATTGATTCAATGATTTAAAGAAATTTATATATGATACAAGATTTATCTCACTTATACATCATAAAATTGCTTTACATTCCTTATATCTTTAACTTTTTTCTTATTCAACTTTCATATTTGCTATACTTTTTTGTGTGACAACGAGTCTAACAACAAAACTCACTGGATACAAAGAAGATGGATATTGTGTGCACCCTCAACATATACAGACGTTCCAAATGGTCTTTTGCTTTTAATTACTTTATTGTTTTCTTTATCTTCGTTGCAGAGTTATTTTTTCTATCAATTCACTTGATGGCGGCATTATTTTCTTGTCCACTTTATCTTGTAGTGCTTGCTAATTTATATTTCATCTTAATTTCTTGTCAACCTTATGAACTTAGTTTACCTAATGAAAGACTTTAACTCAATATTTCAGACGATTAAACTCAAACTTGATAAATATTATCACGCTTGTAGTAGTTTGTCCCTACCAAATTTAATTTAATTTAGGAGTACAATTTAATAAAATTCTATCACCTACGTTGAGTGCAGCCAATGATTACCTTCTTTGAAACCATATACGTGGTTGAAAATATCTCAAGAAGCACCAAAAGTAAATAATGAGACAGGCAAGCAATGTATAATTAACGTCATATTTATTCGTTTTTGAATTTTTGGTCTACACACACAAAGAACTTTATTCGTTGCTTCTTCATCCATGAATCTAAAAAATGTCTTGAATTTGATAGAGACTCCATATGATTTACATCGTTGCTTAAAGCATGCATGCACTTGTATTATCATCTTTGAATGAGAAAAGACTTTTGACATGTGTCGATGCCAAAGAGAATGTAATGGCTATAATTTCAACATGCAGAATATTTTTTTCTTTTGTGGTTCACACATTGAGATAGTAAAGTACAATCACGGACAAATTAGATAAACCAATGGATTTGGAGCAGATCAAAATCCAAGGAATAAGAACATACTCCTCAAAAAGTATCTCTTTCCGTGGTGGTAAATTTTGGCAAAAGGATACATACACTTACAGCCACATGTATATCCCTCGTACTCTCATAGCATTAAATCACCAATAAATGTGCATTTGTTTCCTACCTTAATTTTGCTTAAAAAATAAAATAATCTCACACCTTAGTGATGTGATAAGAAAAAACAAATATGAAACGTGCATTTTATTTTTTCATGGTTTAGCTAAATTGATTTCCTTTAAAAAAAATGTTTTAGCTAAATTGATACCGATTAAGCCAATTTCTTTGTCAATGCAATAAGGAAGACCGTAAATTTGTAATTATATAGAGTTGACAACGACGGTTATGAGTAAAGTTTGAGACGATTTTTAAGTATTGCTGTGAACCAATTATCAAAATAGTTTATTGTAAAACTATGATCTCCAAATAAATCATACCACATAGTTATTGCAAATTTAATTTCTACCCCCACCCTCATTCTTGATGGTGACTTTTAGGGTGCACAAATTGTTAAATTTGTGTACCCATACACAAGCAACCTTTTAACCTTGAATTTACTATTTAAAAATTGAATGGCTTGGATGTGATGATGGTCTACATGTACAAAAGTTTATTATAAGATAATCTTGACGAAAATGATTTTTTTTGGGATTGTTTTGTGTTTATTTATTAATTTTCTCACAAAAAATATATTAAAATTTTAATTATGATTTTTTTGGGATTGTTCTGTGTTTATTTATTAATTTTCTTATAAAAAATATATTAAAATTTTAATTATATGTGAGACATTGTCGGATATTAAAGATGAACACCTCTTTTATATGTGATTTGAAAATTGATTTGTCACTTCAAACTCTAAATTCTTTTGATAAAGTCCAACAATTGGAATTTAATATTAGTTACATATATTTTAGGTATAATTAATAAAAAGTGGAAGAAAAAAAAAGTCCCATAAAAAGTTTAGTAGTTGTAGAGTTAATTGGTTCACGTAATGTCTGGTAAGGAGTAAGATAAAACATATACTTTTTTTCTTCATAAGAAGTTAAAAAAAAACGACTCGTAAAACACAAATATAAGCTCCATAAATTGAACACTTGCATTAATTTTTTTTGTGCAAATAAATATCTAAATAATTCTTTGTAAAAAAAAATCTAAATAATTCCTCAAAAGAAAATGAAAATATTAATTGAATTTAACTGTGAGAAAAAAAAAAGTTGGCAAAAAAACATTATTTATGTTTAAATATATTTTATCATTGAATAAATGCATCTTTTTTTGATATTATGAATAAATGCATCCTAAAAAAATCATATCTCTTTTAAGATTCACTTCATAAAATAAACAATTTTTTAGACCACATGTAAAATATGCCTATACATGAGATCCTAACCATTCATTTTTCAAATGATAGATCAAAGGCTAAAAGAATGATTGTGTATGGGTACACAAATTGAACAATTTGTGTACCCTAAAAGTCACCATTCTTGATTCCTTCAAATCTCGATAACAAATTTAATACTAACATTGCTTGCATTAGAACTATCCATTATTAAGTTCCTATTTAAATACTAAAATATGCTTATGGAAGGCACGTGGTGCTGTCTAATTTCTTGGCCCTACCTCCCCATTCTCAGGTTCAAAAGCTTATTCCATAATTAGTGAATCACATTAACTAAGAATTGGTTGTCCTTTAATCTGTTATTATATAATATTCCTACCAATCTATGTGATATGATCAATTTTATATGTTACCAGGTGATATTTGATTATATACTAGTTTATGAACTTAGGCAATATCTAAGATCAGACAAAATCCTCAATCAGTGTAAGGAGGCCATGTTATTATCACATCAAATTTAACACATTGTGTCAATTTGATTACTGTAATTAATGCAAGTGGGGCAATCTTCAATTTAGAACCGCAAGTTTATGTATGCTATACTATAATAATTGTGGTCCTTCATAATTTACAAATCAAGCAGTAAATCAAAATCATCAATAGTAGTGTCTGTTTGCTATTGAGAAAACACAAACTGTGTTAGGATTTAACTTTTTCTCAAATCAAGCAGTCATATAAAACATGCAGTGCCATATGAAAAGAACTTGATATAACTAAATGATTTGATTTGCTAAGGTGTAACAGAAACACATACATTAGCTAGATTATTTCACATGAAGAAGGAAATGAAAAACACCAATGTGTGAAAATATTTTACATGAATGAAAGCATTTACTAGTTGGTAGCATTAGTTTGCACTATTTGAAGAACAAGAAGAAACTGGTGGTGGAGTTGTAGATTTCCATGGAACCACTTGATTTTCTTCATCATCATCCTCAGTATCATCATCATCTTGATCATTATCTTCATCATTGTTGTTGTTACAGTGATTGCAAAGGGAGATAGTGGGTACAAACTTGGGTCCAGTGCCATGCCAAGGAGTTAGAGATTGACAAATATGGCAGAGAAGAAACCTGTGATGCTTTGTGACTATGAAGTTTGCAGTGTGAACCTTAGCGTCGCATTCCCAACAAAGGCTTGCTTGATCTGATTCACAGAACAACTTTGCTGGACTTTTGCATAGCTCACATTTCTTCTTCATCTCATCAACCTTGAAAATGTTATGCTTTATTGTCTTACACAAAGGCTCACAGTTATTTATATAACTAAATTATTTTAAGGCCAAAATAAAAAGAAATGAAATGTAGTGGGGCAACTTGCTACTATTAAACCATTCAACCTCTTGTTTTTTCTTTTTTAATCAATGGATTTGTTTTCTCACTCCTACGTGGAGAAAGTTGACCAAGAGAGGGAAGAAAACTAGTAGTTGTTTATGACTTGGAGTCAAACAAGTTGGTTACTATGTCTTGGTTTGTTTAAACACATTGATGACCCTCATTTCCTTATTTAGTAATGTTAGCAACATGATTGAAATAGGATTAAGACTTTAATGAACATAAATTGAAATGTACGGTAATAATAAGATATTAGATACTTGCATCCAACTTTCTTTTTACTAGTACATATCTATTAAACTTAACACTAATCAAGTGTGATATAGTTTTTCTAACTAATTGTAGTAGTGATAATTACAGCTAGTCCAAAACTAGTTGACAAATGATTATGACATCAATAACTAGGTTTTAGTTTAGTAGAAGTGGAAGTGTGTTGGGGGAGTCCGTCCGAGAGTCAGAAGCAACAACGAGTCTCGTTGGATGAGTCTAATAGGGTGTCAAGAGTAACAACGAATCAATGCTTCAAAAATACATACAGGGAGACATTACATTTCTATGCAAAACATCAAGACAAATTCAGTAGGAAGCCACTTTATATATTCAACATTTTATTCATTCGTAGTTGATATGAGATTTAATCACTCACGCTTGAACTCAACAAAATGAATAATTTCTTAATTAAGGTTCTAGTTTTAGGTGAAAGATGTATCCATATTTAATATTAGAAAATATCTCGAATATGACTAACTCCGGTGAAAGAAAGACATTGAAAATAAAATAATTATGACATCATAATTTGGTACAAAACTTTAATTTTGAGATTTTCCTTCTTGAGAATTGGGTGTAGAGGATAATTGTTGAAGTGGTATACTTGCTAAGCACCAAGAGCTTATCACATCAAATAAGACTAGTATATTTTTTGAATATATTATCCTCATTGCTGACATTCTAGAGGTTAGGCGTTACCCTTTCTCATGCACTTAATTCTGTCACCATACATTTGAAAAGAAAAATTAGTACATGCACCAAAATTTGCCAAATATTAGACATGAATTTTATTTTTTAATGGGAAGCATCTTGGTAAAGGGTAGCTATCCCTACCCCACATAAGAACACGCGTTCACAAACCCAGTAATCAATGAATTCTGTGGGTACGTACCTTTTCTCTTGAGGTTTGCCCAATTAACTCTCTGACTAAGTAGGTGGTTTTATTTTAGAGGTTGGTATTTTCTCCTTGTGGCATTGAACAGTCCAAGACAAAATTTGTGAGCTTTTTATATTTCTTTTATTCTTTTTGCTACTTGTGGACCTGTCCATACATCAATGTGGAAAGATCAAGCAAATTAGACAATTGCTCAGAGGGGCTCCTCAGTTGTTCAATCTATATCTGAACATATTTTTTTTGGAAGAATGTTATTTGAACAATATTTTATTTATAGGGTTCAACTATACCAACTTATTAAGTAACTAACTTTAACTAATCATAAATAACCAACTAATCCTAATAAACTCCGATTATCTTAACTGATATTTTGAGGGTCTTTTGTGGGAATGCAGGGATATGTTAAGCAATTTCAACATATTAAGATTAACACATAAGGGAAGACTCAATGGACCAATATTTTTTTAGAGGGACAAGACGATCTTCATCAGCGTTTCTCCACATTTATACCTGTACCTCCAAAATACATGAACTACCCTAAGTACTCATTATTTCAACAAGAACAGATGACCAAGAGATGTGATCATGCTACAAAGCTTGAAGCTATTGGTGAGGAGTGCACGAATTTACTCTCATTTTCATTTCAAAGCTTTCATGTGGAATGTGGAATCTTTAAGATGCAAACTAATATGATTACGCATAGCCTATTTAGAATGACCATATACCATACTAGTTCTTAATTTGCTTGTGAGAAAGGGATAAAAACCACAACAAAATCACGAGAGAAATCGATTGGAGAGGTGTCAACAAAAATGACGTGTGTAAGAAAACTTCGAACAAAATTAAAAATCTTACTGCCACTCAATAAAAATGATACCAAATTTAACAAAGGCGTCAACAACTTGATTTCTTTCACTAAAAGTGTATGACTACAAAATGACCTACCAACTAGAGATTTCATAAACAAGCTAAAATCAATGGGGGGTGACCCAAAACCCATCATTAAAGAATGTGATATATTCCACCCTAATGTACGTCACGTGATGTTTTGAGGTATTGTCCGTTGTCACAATTTTGTCCTTTGTAAAAGGCGCTCTGTTAGTTTGAGGAGTGTTAGTGTTGTTTATAAACTATATTTAGCCTCGACTCCCAAGAGATGTGAGACTTATTAAAGTGTACTAGAACAATTAACCCCCGCCGAGGTTAAGGTTTTTTTTTTTACTCGACCCCCAATGATGTCGCCAATGATTCGTTTCGTCCTTAAGTACGTCACACAACGTTCTAAGGTATTGTCCGTTTTGTGTGTGAGCCCTCACAGTTTTGTTCTTTGTAAAAGGCATCTTGTTGATTTGAGGTGTGTGTTGTATATAAAATACACTTAGTCTAGACTTCCGAACAATGCACGACTCTTTAAGATGTATCATAACATAATCTAATAGTCACAAGCAGGGCCGTTCCTGTGTAATCGGAGGCTCGGTTCTCATGTAAAAATAAGCACTTAGTAAATAAAAGCCCTCTCATACTAAAAATATCAATTAAAGAAGAAAAAAAGGAAGAAAAAAACATAAATTATGGGTGATGAGTGTTGAACCCAAGACCCAAACAACACAAGCATGCATTTGCACCACTAAGTCACTCCAATAATTCTAAAATATAAATCACGCACCATATATTTATTACTTGTTTACTAGACAATATTTTTTCTAGAGGCCCATACCTTAGGGAGGCCTAGCTCCATTGAATTGTTCAAGTGAATTAGATTTAACAAAAATCAACGAGAAATTTCTAGAGATAATGTGCGAAGCCTAACAAAATACCCCAAAGCTTTGTATGTGTTATGGAGCACGTTGCAAGATTAGCTACAAAGAGAACAATAGTCAAATGCTTGTTACAATGAGTACCTCCATAAGATAAGATGCAACTTGTAGAGGTAGACCTTGAAATTTTGGCCCCAACCCGCATAGTAAGTGGGTTAAAAAATCCACAAGATTAAAAGACTCACATTCATGCAAGCTCACAAATCCAACATTTTTTAAGACTATTATTTTTTTCCACCCTATCACCTTCTCTTGCGCCTTATTTTATTTTTTTTACGAAAATGCCCATGCTATTTTCGGATTTTAGGTTCCGAATTGAGTTTTTCCTTTGTTATGGGGTGAAAAAAGAAAGAGTTTTTCACCAATTCAGATTTTATAATCCGAAAACCTTAAAAAAAAAATAGGGCGCGTTCCTTGTTTGTTTTTTTTTTCTTTTCGGATTATAGAATCCGATCACCTCCTAAACACAAAACAGTTCGAATTATATAATCCGAATTGTATCAGCATAAATTATGAACATTTTTGTAACATGGATAGTCATTTTTAGGACCATATTAATCTTCCTAACTTTCATTATTTTGTTTTAGGTCATTGTTAGTTGTTCACAGTTGAAAAAACGATATTTGAGCTATTTGATCTCCGAATATCGTTTTTTGTTTTTTATTTTTATCTATATTTTATTAAATACTTAATCTATATTAATTTTCCTTATATTAAATTTTATTATTTTTCTTTTTTGACAAAGATTTATTATTATAAACTAAAATTAAAATATAAATGCTATATTTAATTTAAGCATATTCTCCATGACAAACTTTATTTTTCTCTGACCTCAAAATGACCTTTTTTTCTAAAAAAAAGTCAAACTAAATTGGTCGATTTATATTCTAAATCAAATTTTTAATCAATTTAACACATTTTGAACCCTAGTGTGAAGCACTATAAAACGCTGACACCAGTGCGTTTAGCTTTTTGTATAATTAAAAAATCTATCGAGAATTTAGGGATTCGCGTTCACTCTTGCACTTCACTCTCACGGTAGCTTGCGATTTCGATCTTCACCGTCCGAAGGTAAATTTCCCTTCTTTGCATCGTTTTCTTTCTCATTGCGCTAATCATCGATGCTTAAATCAATCAATTTCATCTCAATTTTGTTGTTTATTTTTTTCACAATATTTATATTGAAATGCTATTGTGTGTTGAAAATATTCTTTATCAAGAATCTCTAATTGATTTTGTTTATTCTCATATACCGTAATTTCAACGCAATTTTATGATTCGGTCAATTATAATGAAAATTATTATTATCTTTGCAGGGTTGTTAAGTTCTTGAATAGATTTGTATTGTTCTAAGAAAAAACTGAAATTTGAATTGGTTTAAGAGGAAAAATGCGGAATAAAGAACCGGTTTTGGATGATGGGGAAGTAGAGTATGAGGCTGGTCCAGAATCTGCGTGGGGTAATTTTGAGGATGATGATGTAATGCAGCAGCAATCTTCTATTCAGTATGATGAAGCCAAGAAATCTCCGTTCGTGGGTGATAAGGTAAGGCCCTAAATCGTATGAACTCTTTGCAACTGTTTCCTTTATTATCTAGTCGTTTAGGGTTAATTGATTTACTCAATTTGATGAAAAAACTATTTGAGGGAAGTGATAATTGGGGTAAAATTGAGGGAAAAAATTATAAGCTGTATGTAACTTGAATTAGCTCTAAAAAAACACTATAAGCTAGTAATAATAAGCTATAACATAAGCTTGTGAGAAAATCACGGTGACTAAATGGGTCTTTTTTAGTCATATGAGCTTATAAGCTATCACCTATAAGCTAGCTTATTGTACTTGCCAAATAGACCCTAAGTCGTTTAACCATTGCCTTTAATATGGTTGATGCCCATACAACCTTCTATTAAATGTATGTTTTGTATTTTAAGGTATACTTATAAGTGGATTTGGTGAAAATAGAATAGGAATCATTTGATTTTTATAAATGAGTCAAGATTGCTTGACTATGTTATTACCCCTTTTCAACCGGATCACACACACATTAAATATTGATTCCTAAAGACTGATAGGTGTATTTAATTATTATCTTATTATTCCATTAACTTTTTGGTATATAATATATTGTATGTATGTGCGAGGGTGTTTGTTGTTATGGTTATCTCTTTGAACAACGGTATGGCCTCGAAACCAATACACTAAGCACAACTCTGTTCAACAACGACTATACCTGTGTTGCTTATTTTGGGATACTTGTCGTGCATATTTTGAGACAAGTGTCAACGATCCCCAATGGAGATCAAGTGTGTCAACAAATTTTACCTCCCAATTACTCAAAACCTGATGGCAATTGGTTTGGTTCTCCACAAAAATACTTTGACTTGAGCACAAAGATGTTCACAACTATTACCATTTACCAAGCATGGTCATCCTAGTTCAATATTGACATCAAAAAGCTGTGGTGCTAGGTTTGAGCTTAGTATTAGAATATTTTTAGGGTCTAAAACTGACTGGGCTCTAGAGACACATAATTGGGAACAATTTTGGCATACTGGAATAAATTAATCTAAAGTTATCGCCAGTTGTCCCCAATTATGTGTCATTGGAGCCCAATCAGTTTTAGACCCTTTGATATACACATAAAACATCACCTGCATTGACAACATTGTACACCAAAACCATCAACAAGTAAGGGTTTTCTCTAAGTTCAAACCTAATTCCACCACTTTTAACGTCGATATTGAACTGGGATGATCCCTATTTGGTAAATGGCAATAGGTTTGAACATTTTCATGCTCAAGTCAAAGTGTTTTTCTGGAGGATTACATCAATTGCCACCCAGTTTGTAGTAATTGGGAGGACAATAATTTGTTGCAGTCGCGGTGATTGATTTCACATCCTTCTTGCACCATTACAGATTGTTGGCAGATATGCACCACAACTATAACAACCATTGTTGAATAGAGCTGTGGTTTCAAGGCCATATACCCTTTCTCAAAGAGATCACCATAACCACAAACACCTTCTGCGCATACATACAATATATTATAAGCCAAAAAACATTAATGGAATAATTAACCACATCTGTCTTTATCAACATTTAATTTGGTCAAAAAAATAAGAATCAACATTTCATATGTGTGTCTGTGATCTGGATGAAAAGAGGTAATAAAGTAGTCTATTTTATAGTAATCAGATGATTCGTATTCTATTTTCACCAAATCCACGTATAAATATACCTTAAAATACAAATCACCTGATTTTGAAAATACCCACAACAGCCTTACTGCTAGGAATCCAAATCTTTTTATGTATGTGTATAATCAATCCAAAAGTGATAGTCACATAGTTGAAAATGACTTGTATTCTTAAATCGACTTCCAAATACATTTCAAAGTAAGAATCATCCAAAAGTGATAGTCACATAGTTGAAAATGACATGTATTCTTAAATCGACTTCAAAATACATTTCAAAGTAAGAATCATTTGATCTTCATTGAACATTTAGAACCACTACTACTTCCTTAGTTGTTGAGTGCTGACCATCCTAATTTATGTATGTACAATCAATCATAAAAAAACCAGGCTTTGGTGAGAATGATGATAAATTTATTTGAAGAGAGAAAAAGATGAGTTTATTTTGATACTTATGCATGGTTTCACCACCTTGCGTTACTTACTATATATATATATATATATATATATATATATATATATATATTGGATGAAACCTTGCATCACTCTTTGAAACCTGTTTCCTTGCTTATCTAGTCATTAAGGTTTGTTTTGTTTACTTTACACAGTGCTAACATGTTTAACTAGAGGAAAGTGTCATAATTTGTTAAACTAAAATAGCATTACTTTGCGTGCTTATTGTTATCCTTTGGGATTTTTTCACTGGGGGGATGGAGAGGATGGAATATGATTTTAGAAATGATTGAAAGAACAAAGGTTAAGGTTTCATGTGTTCAATTGGCAGGAACCATTATCTAGCTTGGCTGCTGAATATCAATCAGGCAGTCCTATATTACTGGAGAAAATCAAGGTTTGATTGATCAACCTTTTATCTCTATTTCCTTTTGTGCCATGTCGTATTGTTTCATTCCCTATTTTCATGTTTCTTGAATCTTTCTGTTATTTCCTTTAATGCAGGTGCTTGATGGGCAATATGCTGCCATTCGGCGTACTCGTGGAGATGGAAACTGCTTCTTTCGAGGCTTTATGTTTTCATACCTTGTATGTTTTATTGTTATGTTTTCATACCTTAAATATTTTACTGTTACGTTTTCATACCTTGTATGTTTTATTGTTTCCAGTTTAATTGCTTATTCTCTACTTTAACCTTCGATGGATATATTCTGGCTTGGGTCTAGGGAGTATGAATGAAACCTTCCAAATTTCCAATAATTTCAGCCCATAAATTATCTCTATCTCATTCTCTAGGAGCATATTTTGGAAGCTCAAGACAGTGCAGAAATTGATCGCATCAAAGCCAATGTTGAGAGAAGTAGAAAAGCACTTCAGACCTTGGGTTATGCAGAATTGACTTTTGAAGATTTTTTTACGGTAACTTATCAACTGGATTCTTCGTTCTTCGTTCCTTGTGTTTCTGGGCTTAATATTTTTTCATATTAAGTATCTAACATATTTACCAGCCAAAATGAATGTACCCACTAATCTTATGAAAAATTCTCTAAACATAGGCATACTGTGTTTGGGTATACATAGTAATCTCTGCAGGCCTTTAGGTTAGGCTAGTAATTTGCATATGTGCTATCTGTCTATCAAGCCTTGAACTACAAGTACTATTTGAATATCATGACTTGATAATTACGAGTAGTACGAGTACAGCAATGTATTTATTTCTTTAAAATTCAGAAAACTGAAGTTACAAAAATGAATTCAAATTCCGATATCAATAAATTCACCAGACTCTCACACGACTTGTAAAATCGTTAACAAATCAAAATTCCATAGCTGACTGGTCACTTTTTCTTTACATACTTTTCTCCCTTTCAAGTTTTAATAGAGGATATTCATTTTGATGCGGATTTATTGTGATATCATATGCTGAAAACCAAGAACTACAGTAGTTTAAATTTAAAAATTTAGGCCTGTTAATATTACGATATGGAGCTATTGAAGTGCTTTGCATCAGAAATTGGCAGACCAGAGCAATGTCATAGGGTGTATTTTGTAGTGGAAGCTATTCATAAACTTGTTTTTATCTCTTTTAACTTTTCCCAGGAGAACTGACCAGAAATGGTAATAAAAACTTTTGATTGTTCAAAAAAGTTGGAAAATCATACAAGAGAAAAAATATAGGCTTAACAAAGGTTTCTATTTAATGGAACAATGTGGAAAATTTTCTGGCATATAGTTATTCTATTTGTGTTGGTGAAAGTATAAACACAGCCACAAATACATTGCTTTATTTTTTTATTTTTTATTTTATAAAAATGCTGTGAATTGGACATCTGGACCCCAGACAGATGTACTAATTCTATATCTGTAGAAGTACTTGTTTTCCTCATTTAAGAATATTAATTTACCATCACACTGTAAAAATTTCAGTTATTCCTTGAGCAGCTGGAAGACGTTATTCAAGGGAAGGAGAGTTCCATAAGGTGTTAACCAACTCCTTCACTATGAATTTTCATTGACAATTTTGAACTGGAAGCATGATATATTTTCGGAATATTGAATTGTCCAATTTGCTGTTCATCTAGCTCTAATTATTATATTTGATTGAACTTATATATTATATGATCACAGTCATGAAGAGCTTGTTCTTAGAAGTCGAGATCAGTCAGTTTCAGATTATGGTGAGTGACTTAGCCCTGTCCCAATGCCCAAATGTTTTGATCTCATTTCTTCCTTTTTTCTTGACAAACTGTTTCTCTTAGTTGTTATGTTCTTCAGATTTGTTACATCTGCTGAAATACAAAAGCGCTCAGAATTTTTTGAACCTTTCATTATGGGCTTAACCAATACAACAGTTGAGCAGGTTAGTTTCAATGCTAAAATTTTTGCATCTCTCCAAAAGTTGAGTTTAAAGTTAGGATCTGAGTAGAAAGAAAGAATATAGCTATTAGGTTATTGCAGAAAACCTTGTATATGGATATTGTCATCTGATTTTGATATAATATTCCCCATCTCTTTCATGTTGCTGTTTAGTTCTGCAAATCAGCTGTTGAGCCAATGGGTGAAGAGAGCGACCATGTTCACATTACTGCCCTTTCAGATGCATTGGGCATTCCAATCCGTGTTGTGTATCTTGACCGTAGCTCATGTGATGCTGGTGGTGTCAGTGTAAATCATCATGATTTCACTCCGGTTGTTGGTGATCTCCCAAGTGCTAGTGGTAGCTCTGAAAAGAAGAATCCCTTCATCACATTACTATATCGTCCTGGTCACTATGATATCCTCTATCCAAAGTGAGGATGATCTATTGGAGATACGTTTTATTTGATGCTTTTTCGGCTCCACACTGAGCTTGGTTGTTAATGAGGGCACATGTACTCTGTAACTTGTCTTGTTAATGTTGAAAAGGTCAAATATGTCTAGAATGTTATACAGATTTTGAAAGTTTGATCAACAAAGTACGCCGACATTAGTGCATTAATAATCAAAACTCGCCATTTTATGTTGCTTTGTTATTTGTTGGCTATCATTAATTTTATTCTTCCTAATATCTTTGCATTTGGAGCTAGTGAGTTCTGTGAGGGCATGACCCCTTGCCCCCTTGTAGCCTGAGTAGATTCTGCAGAATGAAGCAGATGTATTGTCTCATTCTTGCAGTTTCAGCATTGCATGTCTGCGCATTTGTTGCAACAATAATAGTAACACAGAGTTGTGGCAAGGATCTATGTGATAATGGCCAATGCAACTGGCAACTGATGATTTTCTCCTGATGTTTTTATATTGTAATGTAGTTAAAACCTATTATTATGTTGATGATTAAAAACTAGTAAGTCTGCCAATGGGAGTTGATAAAGATGATCGGATTTAAAATTGCATGTCAAATCTTTGCATGTAGAGTTCATTCTCTAATCTATATTTTAGCCTATATAAAAACTACAGTTCAAAGTGAAATTTTTTTAGGGGGTCTGAATGGGAGTTTAAGGGAGGATTTTGGGAAAAAGAAAAGGGGGAATGGAAAAGGTAAGGAATGATTGGTCTCCTACTTGAATGGAGAGATCTTTTTTCTGAATACAAACATCCTTTAACCCACAGGATCTCAATATATCGAAGTAAAATTTTGGATTGTTTTTACACATTAAGAAAAGCAATGAATGAGTGAAAAAGTTAGAGAAAAAAAATCAATTATTCTGTCTTAAGAATAAAATAGATAATCAAATTAATTTATATTGTCATTGTCATATTGTTCATTTTTAATTGGACGAAATTGTATTTGTTGGGCTTCTGCCCTCTTTTATAATATAAAGATTTATGATTTATATAATTTTAAGTATTTTGTAAATGGTGTTTGAACTTTGAGATATTCTCTGTTCGACTTGGATGCTTTTTAATTTCAACTTTATTGAATTAGAGGGACTAAGTTTTTTTTTTTTTAAGGAAATTTTAAATTGTTACTTTTCAGTCATTCCCTCAAAAAAAGAAGTTATTTTTCAGTCATGTAAAACGTAAACGCTTCTAGTCATCACTACGTGTAGCAGCCACATCAACAAACAAATGCTGCCTAGTACACGATCTGTCACATAATATTGTTTTAACAATGTGTTAAATTAGAATTTGATGCAGTGGACTAAAACAGTGGACCATTTGTAACGTGATGAATCAAAGTGAAATCTTTAATACATAAAGGATCAAAATGAAACCTAGAATAAATACTAGGAATTAGAAAACTTTTTTTTTCTCACTCAAGGGACTCAAGCCTAAATCAACAATTTTTCTTCTTATATTTTGATGATGATGCCTACTAGTTAGCATGACATACTCACCAACATACTGAAAACAAACAAAAAGAAGAGTGCATTGTTGAATAATATTTTCATCAACTAACTAGAAACACGCAAACACACACTAAAGCATGCTTAGAAGGTAATTAAGATCAAGGACATTAACAAAAGGAGAAAAGTCATCAATGGCCAGTGAAAATAGCTTCTTCCAAAAGTTGTTTAGAGTCATTCATCAAAGCAGGACTCAACCTAAACATGAGGGTGCAAAACTCCATCTCATTAAGAGCTCCATCTCCATCAAGATCACCTTCTCTTAGCATGCAATTAATCTCATCATCGTTCATACCTTCCAACCCAAGCAATGCAGAGTTTTTCTTCAAGCTCTCAAATGTTATCACTTTCTTTTCTCTGTCCATTAACACATTAAAACCATTTGCCAACTCCTTCATAAACCCTTCACTTCCCAATTTCTCCATCATTGAAGGGAAGTAGTCCTCAAAAACAACCGATCCACCATTCTTCTTGGAACTCGATGCCATTTTTGCTCAATTTTGTGAAGTTGTAATTTAAGCAAAAGAAAACATGAAATTTTTTAGCTTTGCCTACTGTTCTATAATGAGGAGCAATGATTTGTTGTTGGAAATATGTATGTGGAACGAGCATTTATATATATAGTTAGACGAGGAAAAGAACAAATTAATATGAAGGAAATTTGAGGAAGGAGTAAATTTTAAGGTTGTTGCTATGCTAGGCATAGTTGTAATATTTCGTGGCCTTCTTGGAAGGTGCGTGGGAAGTTCTATAATGTGAGTGTGACTTACCATTTACCAAAGTACAAAATGGTCATAATCAATAATCACTTATGTAGCTAGCATTTTCCTTTTGCATACATCAATTTTTGTCACTAACCATAAGTAACAAATTAATAATTTTAATTTTTGTGTTGTTTTTCATTTTATATTACATTTTTTTTTGGGTGTATAAACTAGTTATCGCATATCCTGAGATGAACAAAGATCATATGAGCAACAAATTACCCCAAAAAAACTTTTTGAAGTAAGAAAGTTTAAGTGAGCTCGATTCTGGAGCTCACTAAAATTTGGGCAGACTTCAAGACTCAAAGCGTTTATTGAGGTGTAGAAAAATCACCAACCAAAGAGGTCCGCACGCTAACAACTAGGAGTGAGAATAAACTAGGCTGAACTAGCTTTTGTAAGGTTTAAGCCTGACCTGTCAACAATTTTAAGGTCTAAGTCTGGCTTGCGAGCTGTCATAGACTTATTTTTTAAGCCAGAGTCTGACCTTTTGAAAGTTTGATATGACTTGCTAACATGTTCAAAAGCGTACTTCATATGAACATATTTAAATAAATAATGTGCTATAAGTTTAAATAAACTAGCAAATATTGCAATGAGATTGAACCCCCTTTTGATATTAAACATGAATATTTAGAGAATTTGACTATACATTATATCATATTTCAATTTTAGTTTATAGTAATACATTTAAATATGCAGAAACACTAATGTATACTTGTAAGTTTAAATTACCGAAAAGGTTAACAAATTTATAATTTATTTTGAGGGGGAATTTTTAATTTATTTATAAGTACAAAATATAATATAATAATATTATTTATATTTACTTAAGTAGGTTGACTTGAGAGGCTTGAGAGGATTTTTTTATGGCATGTGACTCGGCCATTTTAACTAAATAGACTTCTAAAAAACATAATCCTTCTCTATTAAAAAAAAAAGTTTAGTCTGACATGACCTGACTGTCATAGGCTATGCCGTAGGCCTGCTTGGCAGACCCTAATAATTTTGAAGCTACACTTTAAATGTTCAAACTCTAGATCTTTAGTTGAGCTGAAAGATACTTGTGTGTCGTTTCCTCTCATCTAACGAAAAAGTCTTAGTTGGTCAAAAACACAAATCTAAAATATTTAGGCAAACACATAGGTAAGAAAAATTAAACAATAAAAGTAAAAAATGATATAAATAATTTATTTCTCTTTTCATTTTTTTCTAATTGTATGTGTACCAAATATTTTTCATCTAGAATTGTATCCATAGAAGAGTTGTTTCTCATCTAACTACATGTGTTATCATATTTTTTATTTTTTTTCCTCTCATCTATACAATTTATTTTATCACACATTGTAAATCATACAATTATACAACTAATAGAGAAGCAAATTTGAGAGATCACTATTGGTGCCGTGGATCTGACTTCACACTCTTTCGATTTGACGGCGTCGAAAGGATGTTTCTATGGGTCTAGATGATCTCTATATGTTCTAATTTTTTTCAATCTTATTCATTCTTGTTCAACAATTATGCCATCAAGGATTTCACCGTCGTCTTCCCCATCGATTTTTACAAGGAAGATAATGAAACATAGGTGATAGAGTGTGACACAACTCATTTGATGTTTTAGTGAAGATTTTTAATCTGTGCCGTTTAATTTATGTTAGCTGTTTAAAATTACTTTAAATATTTTTACAATTCAGTCTTTTTCATTTCAAGCAATTTTACCTTCAAGTCTTTTTAATTTGATTGTTTTTACCTTTGATTTCTAAGCGCTTAACCTTTAAAACTTTTTTAAACCAATTTTACCCATAAACTCGAATCTAATTCAAAAACAAGTTCAAAACAATCCTACACAAACGAGAGTTTATCAATTTTATTTTTAGTCAAACTGATAAAATATTTAGTTCTGTTCTAGATTTAGTAAACTTTCCTTGGACAAAAATACCGGTAAACACATATATACTCACAAGAAAATAATTACAAGTGTCTTATGACAAAATTTAAAATGAAAATTTTATCTTGAGTGTATTCAACACATTGAAACATTAAGAAGTAATTTTTTCGGTATTTTCTACACTACCCCTTAATGATTTATTCATTTTTTTTCATAAAAGAAAAAATCAATTTTTTCATTTTTTTCTTACAATCAAATACCATTTTTATCTTCGAAACATCAAACTTCTTCATCTATTTTATTCAACAAGTGATCTCCATCTCATTCGTTCCATAATCGAATCCTACTTATTATTAGAGGTAAATTATCCCCAATTTATCAAAGGATAATGTAGGCTTCACCATTTTGGTTTTTTCTTACAATCAATTACCACTTTCATATCAAGAACATCAAACTTCTTCATCTCCTTCGCTCAACATCTAATTTACATCTTCATTCCAAAATCGAATCATCTTGTCATTAGGGTAAATTACCCTAATTTATTATTTTTAAATTGATAACAAGTGTCCTTAAACACTTATCAGTGAGATCCATATTCCTAAGAGTCGAACCTTGCATGATTTAACATGATAGACAACTTCCTTCATTCAAACCTATCGATTTGGAATTTTGTGTTTAACAATATCGATGAACCATTCTACTGTACGCACTAATTTGGATCTAATGTATTTTAGTGGTTACTGGTTGGTGATTTGCAATATTTTGAGGTGTCATTTACTAATATGCTAGACAGCTTGAGGACAATGGCAATGTACCAAAAAAGACAATGGTAACCCGGACAGGCGCAATTCTTACAATATTTCTTGTCTTAAAAAGACCACATAGGTATTACAAAAAAAGAGACTATAGAGATTTGTTGTATATCCATTAAAGATTTTGAATAAAACAAGCAAATAGGTCTATATAGCATCAACTTCATGTCTTCACCTTTTATATATAGGTATATGTTTTTCACTTTATATGTCTCACTTTTTAAATCGATCATGACATATCAACGGGGTTGAGTTTAATGATGTGTTAAATATAAGTTATAAATATTGTATTAGATAGAAAAGTAGAAAATTGAACAAACATATAAATGAGCTGACTGACTCATGTATGATACGATACGACATCGATACAGAAATTTTTTAAAATTCAAGATACAATACAACTGGGATACTTCAATAAAAAAATTAAATTTAAACTACATATTCAAACTCAAAATACAAAATATGGACTAAAACTCAAAAGCAAAAAAATTGGCGCAAAACCTAGACCAAACAGACATAGAAAAACAATAAGGCACAACAATGAAATTGCCTTCACACAACAATCAACAATAACATCGTTCTCAAACAAACAAAGAGACAGAAAACAAACGGCGGCAACAATAGAAATATAAATGTAAGTAATATTGATAATAAAGAAAACAACAATTACTCAATTACATATATGATATATCCTAAATAGAAAACATTACTTAGTCAATTACAAATATACCAAATATAATAGAAACATCAGGTAGCCCGTACGTATTGGTTTTCCATCGCCTATAACTTGTATCCTAGATGTATCTGAAAAGTATCGGATAATTGTTTTTTAAAAATAAAATAAAATGTAATCTTCGAATACTCTCCTGATACGCATTGGGAAGTATCAGACAGGTATCGGTGCAGGATACGCAGGGGATACGGTACGTCATCCATTTTGAAGTATATGGGCTTCAGAGCATGTATCTAATGTCTTAAAGCTTTTGGTGAAGATGTGGTGTTAAAATTTATTTGTCTGGTTAGTCACAGTCCAATATGATGATTCAACTCAGTGTTTCTCCTTCAGAAGTCCCAACAATGGTATGAGCATCTGGCGATAATAAATTAATGTGTCAAAGTGAGTTATAAATCTCACATTGGATAGAAAAATGGAGGTTAGACAGTATATAAAGATAATCCATGTTCCAGATGCCTTAAAATTTTAAGTGAAAATATGATGCTCAAACTCAATTTCGTGGTTGCTCATCCTCCAATGTGATAACCAAAGTCCAATCTAGTGTTGCTTTCTAGAAGGTCCCAACACACCTCAAATAATCAATCCTGAGAAGAATATATGAAAAACTGATACTTCATCCGATCCTTATTATAAGAAACAAAACAAAAAAACATCAAAACCAATGTAATCATTAATTAATGTAATTTTTTTGAATATTTTTACAAATATATCCTCATACAAAATTGTGAAACATTAAATAGTGATGAATAAAAAAGTCTTTTAAGCAATAATTACACCTTAAAAGTTGTGATTTTTTTTTAATTTTATAAATAGGACCAAATATTTTTTTGAAAATTTATAATAAAGACCGGAGGGACAAAATAAACTATATCATGACATTAGTTAAAATTTAATATAAAATAGTTAGCTAGTATAATTCATTGCAAACTTGGTTAATAATTAGTTGAATTTCTTTTATCTTTGATGGATGTCTGTTCCATCAATTGAAAAGTCCTCTTATTTTCATGGCCATAACAAAGTACTTAAGGAAGCTGCCGAAATCTTGTGCCTTTTTGGATCATACAAAGAAAAGCAACAAATAGGTCAGATAGTAGAAATTTCACGTAGTTTTCAGAAGTTTGGACTTAGCTTTGTGGTTACACAGATTCTGACTTCAATGCTTTGGATTTCTGCAGATATGTGGCTTCTATGAAAGAAGGCATGACCAAAAGTATGCACATCATGCACTCTGTACTGATTTTATGTGATAGCATGTACTTTGGATGTTGGGCCTACTACGTTTTCTTGATAACCGTATTATCCAATAAAATTAAGAGTTTAAAGACTAATTTAAAGTAATAAAAATAAAGCAAAATGAATAATTAGGGAGTTTTTTTTTAAGAAGCTAAATTAGCTGGGCATGACAACTAAACCCATATCCGTAGGTACCCGTCCGAACCAAACCAAATTTGATGGGTTTTTTCCGTTTTGACTGAGTTTGAGTTTTCCCCAATTTCAGAACACGGGTACGAGACTGGTCACGGGGATATAAGTACGGTATCCACCTCGAACCCATACCCAAATTCGTCCCGAATGTTGAAAATCAATTTATTACGCCTTTTATATCAATAGAAACCCAAACCTTAAATGATTTCACTCACACAATCAGAGTCCCAGTCTTTCAGTTGATCCTTATCTATCACAGTTCTCTCTTTTCTCCTTCCATGTCTCACAATCTCAGCCTCTGTCTTCTCCATCATCATAGCAATTAATCGTCATCATCTCTTTGCTGGATATTGCATTACAACATTGCGTTCGGGACTGAAAAATAATTCTATTTTTGTTAAAAAAAGTTTATCCACTGCGGGGGATGAGGTTGAGGCGGGGATACCCGAACCCTTCGGGGACAGGGATCAAATTCGATTTTTCACCCCCGTTGGATATGGGGAGGGTAATTGGTAAGTATATGAGAATAATGTATGAGGACGGAGAAGGTAAAACCAGTCCCCACTCCGCCCATGTCTATGCCTAAAATTAGCCTATCCAAATTGACACCAGAGTGAATCAAACCTGGGACATTTAGAAGGAGCACCCTCCCAAGTTCCAAATCTATGCCACCAGACCAACCCAAGCGGGTTATAATTTACGGAGTTTTTGAATGAGATAATTGAAAAATCATTAGAATTCGGAATTCTATAGAATTCAAATGGTTCATTTGAATTTAATACATCATTTATAAAATTTATTGTATGGATGAACTAATTGAATTCATTTCATTAGTAAAATTTGATGTTTGGACAAAGTAATTTAATTTCCTTCAATTATTAAATTTATCTTCCCATTTTTGTTATTTTTATTTTTAAAATAAATTATAGTGCAATTTTGTCTCATTATATAAGACAACATAATTCAACTTCGATGTAAATACAACAAGCTTTGTTGCACAATTAAATTAAAACATCCATGAACGCTTAGATAAGATGACACATATCTTTTCTAACTTAATCAAAGTTTTGGTTCAAATTCAATCTTAGACATGCAGCAGAGTTAAAACTCTATGGAGAGTTTACCGTTAATTTGAGTCCCATATGACTCAAAAGATTAATCTATACAATTAGATGCGCATATAATATCCAATTTAATTAAAACAAATTAAATTAAAACACAATTCCCGTGAAGACATTCTTACTATCATCACTTGACACGATTTGATTCACTCACAAATTGTTATCCGTTTTCAAGGTAAGCAAGGGTAATTTTCCCTATATTTTTAACTATAACTTTTGTGTGAGAATCTATTCTATACAATATTGGCTATCACATGGTTACTTTATGAAATCTAATATTTTGATATCGGTAATATCCTTATCCTAGCTAATAAAACTGACTTAAAAAAAAGGGGAATGAAAATCATTATTGATCACAGTGGCACTAGTAATGACATTTTATAACAATTTTAGGTGAGAATTGAACCATGTCAAACGAGGACACAAAACTCTATTCGATAAAAATAACATATAATTGATAAGTTAGCTGATAGGTTATAACTGATGATTGATAGATTATAGTTGATGACTGATGACTGATAAGCTAGTTAAAGTGTTTGTTAAAATTAACAGTTCAAATATCTGATAAATGCAAAATGGCATAAAAATGTATTCTTAACTATAATAAAATTTATATAAATTGATGTTTAAGTATTTAGGATTTCTTAATTTAAATTTATTGTTTTTTTTTAAAAATAATTTAATTTATCTTTTATATTATAAATCAAATTTTAGGAATTTTTATTTAAGTGTTTATATTTTATAAAAAATTAAACGTAACAATGAACAGTTGCCAGAATGTCTTATTATATATGTATTATTAAGAATAATGGATACTAAGATCAATGTATTATTAATATCTTTTTGAAAAAAAATCACTGAATTATTATATGCATTTTTTTAATAAGAATTATTATATGGATTGTTAACTAGAGAAGAGATAATAGACAAAACAATTTTCTATTTGAGAGGAATAGACAAAACAATTTATTTAGTTGAAAACATGGAGGTGTATTATCATTAAAAAAAAACACGTATATTTTTATTTTTGGTAGAGAAAAACACGTATATTCTACTCTGTCCGTTCCTTTTTAAGTGTCTTTTTAGAAAATTAACACAAAAATAGCGATGTGTATTTTTGCACAATATCTTCCTGTTATACCCTCATTTTAATCCACTAATAAATTTCTATTTTTTTACACACACTTATAAATTTAATAACCGATTGTCAGTTTATTATCTTTTTCTCCAACAAATTCCTATTTTTTTTGTGTACTCTCTCTCATAACAAACAATTTTCAATTTTCTAAATATTGTGAACATCTTTTTAATTATTTTAAGTCAATATAAAAATTATTCCAACTTCACATTAATCAAAAGTTAAGAAAAAAATTAACTTTCTTCCACCTCCTTTAATCAAAGTTAAGACTTCAACCAATGCTAGAGTCACACTCGAAATTGTTAACAATTGCTACTCATCTTATTTATAGAATTTTAACTCTTTTTGAAACCATTGTTTGGAACAAAATTTTGTTTAAATTTGAAGGTAACAAGAAACAAACTTTGTATAAAAAAAAAAACAAACTATGTTTAAAAAAAAACAAACAAACTTTGTTTAAAAAATAAACTTTAGTTTTCCAAATAGATAGCATTAATTAGTTTTATTGAAAAAGATAAAAGTAATTGACAAAGGGTATAATTGACAAATCATACCCTTAAAATACCAAAAAGACAGTTAAGTAGGAACGAAAAATTCACCCTAAAAAGACACTGGGAGTACCATATTAAAAAAGTGCATATTCCGTCAAAAAAGAAAAACAAGGCATGCATGTTTATTATGTAACTGTAAGGGGTTATTTAAAATTATAATAAATTATAATGGGTATAAAATATAAATGAATTTTAGATAAAATAATAAGGGTAAAAATGAAAGAAAAAAAAATGATAAGGTATAAACTATAAGCTAAAATGCTATTTGAAATAGCGTTTGAAAAATAAGTTATAAACTCATGAAATAAGTTATAAACTCGTAGTAAAATGGCGTTTACCAAACATGGCTTAGGCATATGAGCTTATCCGCTATAAGCTAATAGCTTAAGTAAGTAAAAAGCTAGCTTATAGCTTTTTACCACTAAAATGACCTTTTTTTTTTATAAAAAAAAGTCCTTTCTTTTTTTTTTTTGAGGGGAAAAAAAGAGACCATTCTTACACAATTATTAAACTTAAAATTTGATTAATTTTTTCAGAGAAATTACATAACTTGTTTTATTTTCCTTCAAAAATAAAATAACTTGTTTTTTTTTTTTTTTTTTGGGGAAAAAAAAATTTTTTTTTTTTTTTTTTTATACAAATATA
>Ga0228711_1003093_pt1 | contig 25838 bp, 14 predicted proteins | sample MedpolnodulmetaG_2_FD_177996 | JGI IMG/M metagenome (GOLD analysis project Ga0228711, IMG submission 177996) | Root nodule microbial communities from Medicago polymorpha collected in Santa Monica, California, United States - brown nodules | ecosystem: Host-associated > Plants > Roots > Nodule... | reverse complement strand
AAAAACAAAAAAAAACAAAAAAAAAACAAACAAAAAAAAATTGAATTTTTTTTTTTGGCAGTCCTTGCATTTGATCAGCAATGATTTGGAACCAAGATTTTGACAAAAGATTTTTGAAATGGGATTTTTTAAGGTATGGTAATGGTGAGGTAAGGTGATGAATGAATAGGACCTAGGGTTTTCTGTTTTTTGGGGGAAAAAGCAACGGCAGTTAACTGCTGCCGATTAGACCAACGGTAGTTAACAACCGCTGGGGGCTTTTTAGTAACTTACTTGTGTCATTGTGATGTTTTTGAAGTCGAAAGAGCAATTTTCAAAAATGTAAGAGTTGCTAGGTTTAAGTTTGTCGTTGTTTGAGGCCTTTTATACAATTTGCTATATATACTCCAGTAAAAATTATCCTTGATATATACACCGTCACTATAAAAAAAATTGGGCTCCTATAAGCCTCGACCCTAGGTCGTCGCACCCCTATACCCAGGGTCGGACCTAATTGGGGACCATGACCTCTTATATTGGGACGACCAATTAGAGTTTCTCATTTTTTCGGTTCATGAGTCATCCTGACATCCACTCATATTGATCTCATATCAATTAATCAAATCATTAATTCTCCAAATAGAAATCTAGTTGGTATTTTTACTTTGTCTAACCACTAATCGATTAAGGCTCATAATTGATAAATAACTAATAAAATTATTATAAAGATATTTTCTCATGTAATGACATTTGAATATAATTAAACAATAAAATATTCCAAAAATCACCACTTGGACTACATAGCTTAACAATTACATTAGAGTTCCTTAGGCGCACATCTGAATGTTATTTATAGTTAGATCTCAACTTTACAATTTGGTCCATCTCAAACATTAACAATTTGGTACCAACTGACGCAGTACTGAAGCATGGGTTAGCAAACGCTAAACCTAGATTGAAAAGAACACGTTCGCAACCGAGAAACTTTTAAAAATAGGGTTCCAAAATCCAGCAGAAATTGAGAAAAACTATCTAAAATATTATTGAATGAATAAAAGTTATAAGTTGCATCTTAGGTTACAACTGTTTAAATAGGGCAATAACAAACCCTAATGGGCCAAAAAGCCAAAAATAACAAACTGAAAAACAAAATAGAAAGTTCTAAAAAATTTGGCTAAAATAAAATTACTAAGAAAACCCTCATACATCACTTATGCTTCTGATTCGTACCGGTTATTGGTGTAATCTCTACAGTTTTGATATTAAGAACACTAGCAGAATGCAGGCTAATCAAGTTCTAAACCGAACAACTTTGACTGCCCTGCTATCAATTGTAGAAAACTAACTTATTGTCGCTCGTTTTCTCAAAAAAGATGCTGTCTCAACCTATACATAGTCACCCTTCTCTCCATTTGAATTGAATTTTTCAAAGTACCATATTACTATATGCAACTTAACCATATATAAGTGTACTGGACTGTGTAATGGTGTAATTTTATTTTGTTGAATATAATCATGAGAGATTGGAGTGGGACATGATGTGTATGTTTTATATTGTAAGGAATTGATATATATATCTGTTCCATGTTTAAACAATATCTATAGAATTATTTGTAGGGTTAATACCGTTTTTGGTCCCTGTAATATTAGCGAATTCCGGTTTTAGTCTCTGTAAAAAAATAAATTTAGATTATGTTCCTATAATTTCTAATTCTTCCACTTTTGGTCCCTCATTTCACCACGTCAAAAGAATCTGCATACATGACACGTGAAATGAGGGACGAAAAGTGGGAGGAATATGAAATTACAGGGACATAATTTATGCAGATTCTGTTGACGGGATTAAATAAAGGACCAAAAGTGGAGAAATCTGAAATTACAAGGACCTAATCTAAATGTTTTATTTTACAGGGAATAAAGCCGGAATTCACTAATATTACAGGGACCAAAAGCAGTATTAACCCTTATTTGTATATACGTATGTATTACTTCTCTACGGCGAACTAAAGTTAACGGATACATATTTTTTTTAGTGGTGTCCAAGGTTCAAAACCTAAACTTTGCATATGTTATGCATTGTCCTTACCAACTGAGTCAAGTTCACGGGTTCATATAACGTTATATATGTCTTGCTCAGCCATGTACATTGCCTAACTGCGACCCATCCGAAGGTACGGGGATTCAACTAGTTTATCTAGAAGAAGAAAAAAAAATAAGAAAAAAATGGGTGATAAATAGCTGAAAAAGTAATGTGACATTTTTTTTTCTCAATATCCCGTGGTATTTTTCTATGGTATTGTATACTAAATAAAAAAGAGAGTAACGATAGAGTACTATATAATAAAAAATCCACTTTAACTTTCACTAAATTTTTTTTAAAAAAAAACACGGTAACTTCCCATTATAACACCTAAAGAAACGAAAAGCACCACTAAAAAAAAACACAAATAAACAAAAAGAAAGTCGCTTTGATACTTTCTCTAATAATTGCACTTTAACTTTCTAAAGGGATGATATTCTTTATCTAGGATATCTTTAGTATCAAGTATAATAGAATCAGGGACCAATTGTGATTTTACAATATGTAATTTTTGAAAAATCATATGGATCACCGTAGTTTTGGTATATCCATCATGATATCAAACATATAAATAAACATATAAACAAACAAAAAAACCATATAAATAAACAACCAACTAATCCCATTATCTTATAGGAGTATTTTACTACTTGTAATAGTTTATTTGTTGGAACCCGTCTTCTATTTAACACAAATCATTTTAGCGTATTTTGCTCTCTTACACGTCATGAAAACTTTGCAATCGATTTGTGTTTTGCTCTATTACACATTCTAATAACTCCGCATAAGTCACTCATTTCAAAATTCCACCAACCCAAATACGCTTAACTTAACTATGAATTTCTTATGAAATGGATAGACGAAAAGAAAGTCTTATCAATAGTCTTTCAACTTTACAATCTCATCATGACCCCACAAAAGATCTCTCATTCTGATGTCAATTCGATTTATTCATGCATCTCTATACTTAGAAGTATATCAAATAACGCTCTTTAATCGTGTCTTTATATCGATGATCACTCTCCCTGCTCCTCTTAGCCCTTGCGAGTAGGGATGACAATGGGTACCCATTGGGCAGGGTACCATAGTGCCCATCCCTATACCCGCGTTTCCGCGTTTTAAAAAATTCTCATACCCGAGCTCATACCCTCGTGGGCAATAAGTTTGATGCACGTCCCCATACCCTATGAGTATCTAAGTGCCCGTACCCGCACCCATTACCCACACTTTCACAACGAAAAGATAATAAATAACAAAAAAATATCACAGCGTAATTAAAATATGATATAAAATCTGATAAATCAACATATAAAATATTACGCATCATATTATTTAACCAAATAAAAAGCATCTAAAATATAAAAAATAAGTACATATTACAATAAATATCAAAGATTTATGATTAATTAACTAAATTTAATATAAATAAAATTATTGATATAGTCTATATAATGTGCGGGCATGGGACGGGGTGGGCACTAGAGTGACCGTACCCGCACCCATACCCGTTCAAATTTGCGGGCAATTACCCGTGCCCAGGCCCATACCCAACAATGCGGGTATTTATCCGCCCATCATGGGTATTTTTTTCGCGTGTCCAATAGGCTTGGGTCTAATTGCCATCCCTACCTGTGAGTCCCCTTATTTTGTCTCTTTCTCCTCATCCACACTCCTCCCAAATAATCAGCATTCGAAATCCACCTTCTTTCTCTCATAGTCTTCTTCATCAGTAAGCACACCCATCAACATGAGAAACTCCAACCCCACTCCCACACCAATGGTTCCAACACCCTACCTCATCACCTTTATTGACTACCACCTTCCTTACAAAGCCCGTACAATGTTTATTCTTTTTTCTAAACATCCCATGGTATTTTTCCATGCTATTGGTGAGCGGATCTTTGGAGATGCACTAAAGAGAGAGTGATAATAGAGTAATGTATAATAATTCCACTTTAACTTTCCCTACAAAAATATCCACTTTAACTTCCCATTATATATCCTTTATCTTTTTCTTTGAAAGGCTTATATACCCTTTATCTAATAACGAATTAAATGTTTAACTTTCCAGAGGAATCTAATAACGAATTACCCGTTATTCTTTATTTAACGGCCAACTAATCCCATTATTCTTTCCAAAGGAATGATATATTCTTTAAAAGACTTACAATAATTTACCCCTCATAATTATTAACCGGTTTTCTATTAACACGAGTCATTTTAACGTGTTTTTCTCTTTTACATGTCGTAAAAACTCTGAAGAATTTCATCCATTTGTGTTTTATTCTCACTCGTACACATTTTGATAACTCCGCAAAAGTCATTCATTTTAAAATTGCTCCAACCCAACTACACTTAAACATGGACTTATTATGGATTGGGCGAACGAAAAAAGTCGTTTTTATTAGGAATGAAAAGAAAGTCTTGTAAGTCGTCTTTTAACCATACATGCATGTGTCCCTTTGCATCGTCTTTTAACAATACATGTGTCCCTTTGCATAGAAATATATAAAAAATGGCTTTTAATTGTGCCTTGTACTTCAACGATCACTCTCTCTGCTCCTTTAATCGTGTCTTGTACATCCACGATCACTCTTCCTATTCCGCTTAGCCCTCTACCAGTTCCTTTATATTCTCTCTTTCTCCACATCCATACTCCTCTCCCAAATAATCAACACTCGAAATCCACCTTCTTTCTCTCAGTCTTCTTCACCGGTAACTCCATAGCTATCAATATGAGAAACTCCAACTCCACTCCCACACCAATGGTTCCAACGCCCTACCTCATCACCATTGTTGACTACCGCCTTCCTTACAACACCCATAAACTCTATGACATCACCATCGATTCAAACCGCAAAATCCAAACCCTCCTCACTTCTTCCCCTGACTACGTGGACGCCTGGTTTATCGAAAACCTAATCCTCTCCGTCCCTTCCCCCATCATCGGCCTCCACATTGAACGGAGTCAATCAAACTCAGCCGCCACTCTCCAACTCTGCATCAACAACTTCTGCCTTGTTTTCCAGATCATCCACTCCCCCTACGTTTGTGCCTCCCTCTCTAACTACCTCGCAAGCCCTCACAACAGATTCATTGGTATCGGAATCAAAGAAGACGTTGTAAAGCTTCTAGAAGATCATGGTCTCCACTTGGCGAATTATGTTGATTTGCGTAACCTTGCTTCCCAAGTGTTGGGTGATCGAGAGATACTGATGAGTAGTGAGCTTAAAACATTTGCGGAATGCCTGCTTGGGAAGATTGTTGAGAAGCCGCAGAACGTTTCTATGAGTAGGTGGGATAGTCAGTTGCTTAGTGCTGATCAGGTTAAGTATGCAACTCTTGATGCTTTTGTTTCCTTTGAGATCGGTCGTCGTCTCTATTCTCGTCAGACTTGATTTCAATTATTCGTGTGCATTGTGTTTTGTTTCGTTTTATCTTTGTGATTTTTTAGTGCTGTTATATATATGAGTGAGTGTCTTAAAATTTGGTTTTTTGTTTTGTTTGTGTTAGTGTATTTCAATTCAGAATTTTGTTTATGTTGAGTAGTCCTTCGATAAATCTGTGTTTGTGTCGTTATTATGTATGGATTTTGTATTGAAGTTATTAAAATTTCAGATTTGAAGGATTTATAATTTGTGCAGTTTTTCTTTTCTTGCTTTATTTCTCTACATATTTGTGTGTTTGATTCTCTGTGGGTGTGATCGATGGAGTTAGCATGTGCTAGAATCTGAGTTACATGCTTATTCTAGAAGAATTGTTTAATTTAGTAAGAATGAATCAAAAACTTTTAATGTCAAGACAGATAATATCTTCAAGTTCAATGGAATATTTGCTGAGATTTTTAAAGCCAAGGACTGTTTCGCTAATTCAATTCACTTGACTATTCAAGAAAATTACAAACACGTAACAAAATGCGCCGCTAACTTTTTGAAGGGCAAAACCAATTATCTAAATTTACATCTCTAAACCTAGAAGATACAACATTGCAAACCAGTTCTTATTAATGTTTGTATGTGTGACTGCCACATATGTAATGGAGGTTTCGTATACAAGTATGTTTGGATGGACTTATGAAAACATATCTGAGTTTCTTTAATGGTAGGACTTAATAAGAGTGTTTGGGAGAGCTTAGAAAATATCTTTTCTGACACATTTATAAGTTGTTTTCAACTCATTTAAAAAAATCTTTAGAATAGTTTAAGAGAATAAAAAATTGAACTGCAACCAAATTTTTTGTTAAAAGATAGTACTGATAAATAGTTTATGAAAATAGTTTATCTTCTGCTTGACTGTAAAAATAACTTGTCATGTACATAAGTGCATATGTTATCCAAATGGGTTCTAAAGAACTGGTTGAAATAAAAGTGCATCCTTAATAGAGGAAGAAGAGATAGAGTTGAAAGTGCCACCGCACTACACTTCATCAACTTCAAACCACCGCTGCCGCCGTCACCATCACCTTCATTCTCCACTATCTTAATAGTCTTTATCTTCATTTAGCTAGATCAGCTTGACTTATAAACAACTCAATCTTACACATATTATTTTTTGCTGAAAGCTCGGGACAATCCTTCTTGACGTGACTGGTCCATGAAATCAAGAATCAACATAAACAATAGTTGGAAACTAATGTAACTAAAGAGAAACCTTAAGCGTGTGTTGAAGTGGTTTTTGCTTGCTTCTTCTGGACTAGCTAGAAGATCGAGAAAGATTGAGAACAATGGGTATAAATAGAAATTTTTTTGGGAACATACAAAAATAATTGAAACCAAAGGGTAAAAATTGTAATTTGTAAAAAATCTGGTACATCATACTATTAGAGGTCACGCACAACAAAATGATTGACTCAAGTGATTAATGATCGTTCAAAGAACCCAAATTCGATTTGTAAGTGGAACAACTTTTGGTTTAACTTTACTTACCTTTCCACCGAACTCCGAATTACTATGACTTTTTAAAGATGAGCAAGAACCATCCAAACCCGAAGGCCCGTCTAAATCCAATGGTTTTGGGTTGGTCTTAACTCTTTCACACAACAAAAAATGACAAAATGACCATCTTTTTTAAAACCTGATAACATCGGCTTAGGACAAGTACGAGATGATCCTCATCTTACCCATCACGTCCTATTGAACTAGTACTTTATCTGTTCCACAATTTGAGTCCTATTTGTTAAAACAATAGTCTCAAAATGAATGACCCTTTTGATTTTCAAAAGATTATTAATTACTTGATTTTTCAATTTTACCCTCAAATTAATTAATACTACTTTCATCACTTTAGAGTCAATATGGTAATGATGATTAATACTACTTTCATCACTTTACTAGGCATTTATGGTAATGATGATTAGATCAATACATGGAGTCAATATCATTTTCTCTCGTTCATTTATACATTTTTTTTTAATTTATGTGAAAGTATCAAAATGGTCATTCATTATGGGACAAATGAAGTATTATTATTTGGGAAATATAAGACATTGATTAATGTAAAAACAACTGCGATCACAACAACTTTAATACAAATATCAACTTTCTTAATTCCCTTGATTTTGACAAAAGGGTTTTTATTTATGGACGGAGTAGTAGTTTTAAATATTTAGGGACGAAGTACTACTTTAGTTTTCTTAATAGCTATATAAATTTTTAATGGGAAATGCTACCAAGTGTGCTTGCGATACTTTGTGAACTGTGGTGCAATATTTTGTTTAATATTTTGCTGAATCATTATGTAATGACTTGTTGAATTATATGCCCAAATATGGTGCAATCTTTTGATTACTCCATGGTTGACATTATGACTTAATAGTTATGTTATGGAAACATTTGTTATTAAACTATGGAATCATTTTTATAAGTGTTATAATAATATTTTGATATTTAGCACATATACCTTAGTGTTGTCGGTAAGTAGCATGTTAAACTAACAACTTGACAAGAATCTTAGTGAAATTTCGTTTTTACTGTCAGGGACCTAACTGACAGTAAGTATACACAGTCAGAGACCTAACAGTAAGTTGATGGTATTGATTTTTGATTCAGGGACCTAATTGACAGTAAGTATACACAGTCAGGGACCTAACAGTAAATTGAGGATATTGATTTTCGATTCAGGGACCAAAGTGACTATTTTTTTACTTTCACTTTAGTCCTTGTGACACGTCATACTCCTTGTCAGCGTGCCACATCATCACTTAACAGATTTTTTTAACGGCAGGGACTAAAGTGATAACGGAAGTGTAGAGTTAGGGACTTGTTTGTATTTAATCCTGAGTCAGAGACCTATGTGACAGCGAGGTGCAAAGTCAGGGACTAAAGTGACTATTTGCTCTTTGGAACTGGCTCAAAACTGATTTTACTACTAGTGTTAGCATGTGTGATTGCTAGATATAATGGCTCAAAACTGATTTTACTACTAGTGTTAGCATGTGTGATTGCTAGATATAATGGGAGTTTCTTATCCTAATAACTATGTTCGGATTGACTTATGAATTATGTAACCAGGGGTGTTTGGGAGAACTAAGAGAAAATCTTATATTATGGATACATTTGCATTGATTTATTTTGAATTTATGTGAGCTTATCTTAGTCCTTGTAATAATGTTTTGGTAAATCAATAATAATAGTTTATCACAATTATCACAATTCCATAAGTTGCATATTCCATATTTTAATAAACTATCGCTATGAGCTTAACCCTTGAGCTTATCACAAAATACAGCATCTTCGAAACCAGCTTGCCTCAGTTTTTTGTTGAACTTATTATATTTTTTGATGAACACTTGTCTATTTTTTATTTTTTTTAACATTTGATAGAGGAACAAAGATTGACAAATTTGCAAACGCAGATTTAAGTATTTGTATGTCACTTTCTTTTCGTTTCTTAAAATTTGCAATGATTGTTTGATTCTTTGGATATACTTTCTTTTTGAACGGCAAATTTTATTGAAAAATACATATCTAAACATAGAGTTTGAGTATATAAGAGCTTATGACGTAAACTCTCATGCTTTAAGCTCTTGCACTATATATAAGCATTGATTTATTAAACAAACTTTTGACAAAACTAAAATTGCATTTTTTTAGAGTAGATGTATATGATAATAAATCATCTTTGAACTTCTCATCAATTTATCTATCAACTATATGTAATTTATTGAACATTTTGACAACAGGAGACGAGTAGCATAACTTCATCTAAAATGAACGTTAATTGTTCATGAAGCAACCGAGTTATTATACTCTTAACAAAAATTGTAGCTAGTAAGAGTTTCTGCACTCAAAAAAGCAATTACGAGTAGATTCACATTGTCGTGATTGTTGTTCTAATGGTTTAAGCCATAAAAATTTGAAAGGGTTCTACATTTTTATGTAGTTCCTCTGACCTTGTTTATAAGCGAAAAAGAACCAAACTTCATGGCAACATTACCCGAATAAAAATCCTTATTTATTCACAAAAACGCATTACCCATCAAAGGGGCAGTTGATTGTTGTCAGATCATTTATCTCCATAGGTGAACTCATAAGAACAAATTGTTTAAGGGGGACTTCGCACTAACTGATTTTCAACACTGAGAAAGAGTTACATATTTAAGTAAAATTGAATATGAATTGGTTTGTGATTAAATAGTTGAACTGGCTTAGACAATCATCAAAATTCGATCAAATAATTTATACTATCTAGTTTGTAGCGAACTTTTGATTTGTTACATTTTTATAAATTACAGAATGAGAATTTTTCCGAGAAAAGAAATCAGCGTATGATCAATGATTTTTGAGTGACAAAATAGTTTTAAATGCTCTGCAATGGTTAGAATGCCGAGGGATTAGAATAGAGTATTGTTAGTAATGTATGCCATGAATCATTAGTGAATCGGGTCCGGTTTATTTCAAAACACCCAACTTACTAAGAATAGTAAGATCACACACTGAGATTTATTAAATACGAGAATCCTCTCTACTCTTTCTCTCTATAGGCCGTGACCACCAACTTGCTCATTCCTCAAGGGATATGTGCAAACTTGATATTGAATCGAAGGTCACCGCAAATCTTGAGAGACATCCTCGTTCAGAGATGTAATCCTCTCTCTTTTCTCTCTCTTTTTCGCTGCAAGTTTGACCCTTTTCAAATGGGGTGCGATTATTCTTTCTTTGTTGCTCTAAATGCCCTGTAGGAAAGTCGTTGATCATGGTTGTGAGTATGTTTATTCTTTCTCTTGTCGATCTTCATAATGGTGGCATTTGGGGTTGTTGAGTTTGAACTATAGGTTGTGCATGAGGAAGAAACTTAGTTTGTCTTGTTCTTGAGGGATGTTAGGAATAACATAATATTAGTATATAAAGACCTAATCAAGGTTATTACTTATTTCTTCATCAAAGACAACACTTCATATGTTTCCTTCCCCTCAAAATTCTTAAGGAATCTTTTATTTTCAAGGTATATAAAATTTCTACCCATGAAAGCGTTCAACACCCAACAAAATAGCAACTAATTGTCTTTGAATTCAACAACTTACCTTCATGAGACTTATAAGACCTTGATTTGGCTAGACATCGCCAAATGCACAACTACCTGATATTGAGCATTTTCCCAATCCACTACTCATAAGGGGTTATAGCTACTACTTTACTAGGTACTCTATTATGGATATAAATTGTGGTCTCCAATGCCTCTTCCAAAAATAGAAAAATGACTTATCATACTCCTTACCATATCCTCAAGAGTCTGGTTTTGTCATTTTACAACTCCATACATGCTCATTTTTCCGTCATTGTATATTGCAAAACAATTCCAAAATCATCAAGGAAGATCATAGATGGACATGGACGTTGTTCTTCTGATCCATCATACGAATGGTAGTATTCCCCACAATGCATGATACTTGACAACCTTTATTTTCTTTCCATGTCGAATCTCAACTTCAACTTTGAATGATTTGAACATGTCCAAAGATTGATATTTCTTATAAATCAAATACACGAGGGCATACCTCGAGTAATCGTCTATGAACGTAATAAAACACCTTCATCTATTCCAAGAACCTATAGGGAAAGGACCACAAATCCGTATGGATTAGTTCTAGGACATCCTTAGTTTTTCGGCATTAAAATTTATTTTGTTTGTTTGCTTACCCTTAATACACTAAATGGAGACTTCAAAGTCCGAAATATCTAAGGTCCAAGAATTTTCTCCTACACAAGCCTCTAAATTTTTGTTTAGAGACATGACATAAACACTCGTACCTTGTGACTCTATTTGCAATATTTCATTATGAGAACGCTCAATGTCGAGCAAATATAGATTAACAACTAAAGACCTATGACGAACAACATTCGAGTCATATGGGAGACTAATTTTATCATCTTTAATGAGCACGCATAACAAAATTTGTCCAAAATAGAAATTAAATTTCATCTGATAGACGGTGCAACAAAAGTCTCAACTAAATTCAAATGAAAATCAATCTTAAATAATCTAAAAATCCTTATAACCTTCATTGCAACTTTCAAGAATTCATATCATATATATTTCAACGTGAACAATTTCTATATGTTGTATTGTTTGTAATTACTATTAAGAAAAGCCAAAGAAAATGACTTAGGCTAGTTGAAGTGCATCTTTCACAATTAGCGTTCTCAAACAGCCAACTATATATACTATATATACTATATATTAAGAGTCACTTCCAGCAATAGTTTAACAAATTTGTTAACCGACAAAAACAATGTCTTTACAAAAACTATTTCCAATATAGTCAACAAAGAAGTTTTTTTAAAATTTGTAAACCGTACTGTGAAATGTGATACGTGTTAAGAGATTGGTAAGTTATAACAAAAACTTACCATTCTTATTTTAAAGGAAATAAATGCAAGTCACATATCGCATATCACTTATTTACATTGACATGAGAGTGTGATGTTCTCTCTGAAAAATGAGAGTGAGATGTTTAACACGAAAAGAAGAAGTAACCAAGTAATTGGATACACGTGGTTAATGAACTTCACAAAAAATGAATTATTTAGAATAGTTTGAGTTTGATTTTTAGATAAAACAATTTTTAGTAAAATTATACTTATCTAACAGACGAATTTCAAATTACTAGGGAACCCTCTTTCTGTGAATTGGAGGAATAACACTAATAAACGAAAGAGAGAGGAAACTGTACACTTGTTGTAAAGTTATTGTCGCATTTCGATATGCATGAGTCACATGTCATGCATTGGTAGATGATACTTCTAGGGATGCAAGTCCACAATATGCAAGTCCCTCTTTCTCTACATTTTGGGTATTTACATGGTAATAAGAACACATAATTGGTGAGTAAGAATCTATTTAAATTACGGGGCTTGTACGGTTCAGCGCTTTATGGTTTTAGTTTTTTTTTTTGAAAGATTATGGGTTTAGTTTTTTTTTGAACAAGATTATGGTGTTTTATAGTTACGTTTTCTATAATAAATTTTAATCATTTTCTTATTTCAACTTACTTGAATTATTTAAATAGTTTTTCAGATCTCTACCAAAAAAAATGAAAGTTTTTCGGATGGTATTTATAATTTATTTTTGAAACTTGTAATTGCATAAATTTTATCTACTTAGTTACACTATTCACATCTTTATCAAAAATTCATTTCAAAAACTATAGAAAAAAGGGCAATTATTGATTTTTAAAAACAAAAACACACATCTCCATGCATCTTTTTTTTGGTGTAAGAACAAATCGTCATTTGGTAGAGTTCATTAAGCATTAGAGCCTAATTGCTTAGTTATTTCTATCGTTTTATCAAGTAATAAGCTACTAAAACTGTGAAAAAATTCTTAATTTCTAACTTCCTAAAAAAGCATTTTAGGCAAAAGGTTTAATTTTGAATATTTCCATCACATATCCAAACATACCATTTATCCTCTTTTTCTATCTAATTCTTCTTGCTTTTATTTAAAAAATACTTGTCAAATGAGTACAATATAATGAACTTAAAGCCTGCTATCCATAATCCATATTACACGAACATAATATAATATAGTTCAAAGATAAAATCTTCACAAAAAATGGGAAAACACATTTGCCAATCTTTTCTCTTGGGAATTTTTTGCATTATGGTTGTCCTGGCTTCGGGTAAGAAACATATGAAATCTTCCCCTTCTAATTCTAACACATTTAACAAAAATTATTTATTATCTTGTTAATCTTTTTCTTGCATTTCAGTTTTTGTACCTTTTTCTTGCATTTAACAAAAATTATTTATTATCTTCTTAATCTTTATAGCAGGACTACCAACAGGAACCGATCCAGACATCGACTGCACTGGTCATGGACCATGTGTAGATTGCAAACAAAGGTGCATTAACGAAGGATACAAAAAAGGAGGTGCGTGTTTAGGATTTCCTCTTTGTTGCTGTATGAAGAATTAAAAGAAATCTACATTGAGGAGTTAACTAAATAAGAAGTTTCTTCCTCCATTGCTTTATGGAAGCTCTAATTATGAAATAAATCTCAATGTGTTTTTACATATCATTTTGAATGAATAATAAGAATAATGCATGTATCATGAAATAAAATATTCATCAGTGTATTTTCTTTAATTATGAATAAAAAAAAATGCAGAAATGCAAAGTGTAAACCAAAATTTTAAATTTGCACATTATGAATATTGTGATTTTTGATCTCAATTGAATAAAACGAGGAAAACTTGAAAGCAGTGGCCAAGCTCCAGAGAGAAGAGGGACATAACTGTGAAACTTGAAGACATGACATACAATTGTGCAAGTTTAACAATGTTTTGAATTTAGAGGATATATATTTTCAAGCTAACTAGTTTTATACTGACATCTAATGATAAATTGTTATTTGGCACACCACTTACTTTGTAAATGAAAGTTTGAAATTGATGGTACATGAGATGGAAAAATAGAGGTCTATCGTTAGATTAGTGACAATATATACTCTTGAAACTCAAATTGTTTTATGTGTAAATTAAATTCCATTTGTAGTTTAGTCCCTAAGATGTCGCAATGAGTTGGACTACATATAGGCATGGCAACAAAACCCATACTCGTGGTTACCCACCTGAACCAAACCCATTTTGACAAGTTTTCCCCGTTTTGGCTGGGTTTAGGTTTTCCTCGATTTCAAGACACGGGTATGGGACGGGTAACAGGTATATAGGTACCCACCCGGAACCCATACCCAAACCCGTTCCGAATGCAGAAAATTACTTTGTATTGATATGTCATGTTATTTTGTTTGATAATTGATGTGCCATAAAAACTATCATTGATATTTAAAGGAGTAACTAAATCAATCGGTTTAACAAATGTTAAAGTGAGCATATTGCTGGACAATGCATTACAACATTTCTCTGGGGGTTGCAAAAAAAACTTTTATTTTTTATTAAAAAAAATTATTCAATACAGGGATGGGGATGGGGCGGGGATACCCGAACCTGTCGGAGACGGGGATGGGGTTCAATTTCCCATCCCTGTTGAGCATTAGTAGGGTAACGGGTAAAGTATATTAGAATCGGGTATAGGGACGGGGAATGTAAAACCCGTTCCCACCCCGCCCCAATGCCATGCTTAACTACATATAGACTCCCCACATGTGTATTTATATTCCAATGTCATACCCTTAACGAAATCATTTAGGAAAATGATGAAATTGATTGTAATTTATTTTTTTCAAATTGATTGACGTCATATAATTTCAGTGTTTTTTTTTTTAATCAATTCACAAATTCCAGAAATGACGGATCCTTGTAATTTTAGAGACCAAATTGACAGTCCTCGTGAACTTATCTCAGTTGGTTGGTATAAACAATGTATAAAATATGCAAGGTTCGGGGTACCAACTCTGACCACCACCAAAAAAGAGATCAAATTGACAATCTACTTATCATTTCAAGAATACGGTTACTTCCTCCAAGTAGCACATGCATGTGGGGACAATCACCCCAAGAAGTAAATTATACTCACTATATACTTAATAACTAATTTTTTCTCAATAAAAAATAGGTGTTTTTCTAGACAACTCATTTATTTATCTTAAAAAGTAAATTCTAACCGCTAGCTACTTGACAAAAAAAAATTCAAAAAAAATGAAAATTGTAGGTTAACAAAAAAAACACAATAAAATTCCACTCAAAATTCACAAGGGAATAGCAGAATGAAAACTTAAACCAATAAAAGTTGATAACAGAATGAAGATCTACAGAAACTGAAAAGATAAAAAAATCCAGATAAAAATCTTACGAAAGCAACAATAAAAAATTCAGAACCAAATCTACAAAAACCGTAAATCAACAAAAAAAAAAAAACTAAAAACCAAATCCATCAGAGTTACTTGTGCGTCCATCCATCTTCGACGCTCATCACACAAAATATGAGAGAACCATTTGATATGTTTGAGAGAAGGGAGGCACCATTTCAATCTCTGATGTCTCCGGATATATGAGAGAACTATGGAGAGTAACCGGAGGACGAGAGGAGATGAAGTGAAGAGTAATACCGGAATGACTAGCTTCGAAACATAATAGGACTAAAATGTATCATTGGCATAACGCAAACAAGATAATTTATTAATGCAAAGTCCTTGACACTAAATATGCAAAATTCATAATCTGCAAACAAAGAATAAAGCATAATCTCAATGATTTAGCTTTTATTTGATTGTTTCAAATCATGAAGGGCATTAGTTTGAGATTTCCTTGTCCTTGGTTGCAAGAAATGGACCAAGACCACTGGTGAGAGCTGATGATGAGATCAAAGAAGCTTTCAGAAGACTATGAGCCTGCAGTTCCACAAAAAAAAAAAAACATGAACTTGTCAATAACTAGAGTTTAATTTTGATACATCATCAGTGCCAAATGTTTTACACTGTCAATTATCAAAATCATCCATATGTGTGACTTTATAAATAATTTATGACCAAAGTCAAAAGAATTTTTATGATTGACAATAAAAAAAAAACATATATTGAAGGAGAATCTGAGCAAAATCATAATAATACATAATCTAAGGAGCTTTGTTGAAATAAAAGAAATTAAATCGACAACTGCAAGTTTACCTCTTTATTGCCAATGCCAATCATTCTTTCTTCCAAATCAGAGAGAGGAATTCTCATTTTAGTCAGAAAGGAAATCGCATAGGTTGAGGAACCTGGTGTGATGACTAAGTCATCTGTTACCATATATGTTGAAGGACTCTTGATAAATTGTTTTCCATCAAAATTAGATTTGACATGCTTAGACAAAAAATCTGATTTGGATTTAAAATATCTTGTACGATCCAAATCAACCATGCTCTTGAATAGATTATCTATGTTGTCTATACCAGAGTTTCCATTTAACATGTTCTCAACTCCTCCCAAAGGGAATCTCAAAAAATTCAGTAACAAGTCTGCAAAGTCCTCTTCACCCAAAACATACAATATTTTGTTGTTGGATTTTCTCATCATTGCCTTTACTTCTATGTCACAGCCCTTCACAAGTTGTGCTCCTGTAACAGCCCAAAAAATTGCCACAGTTATTTAATAAATATTACATGGCTTGATGACGATTGATTTAGACTTGAATATTTTATAAACAATGATGAATTTTCTATCATGTTCCAAGTATGGTGTTAATGTTAAAAGATAAACGGGGTTTGACTCATTATCATTGTTCTATTTGTGTAGATAACCTAAATGAAATAAAGGTAGGAATATTAGGGTCCTTCCTAGCTAGTCGGACTCTCCGCTTTGTTCATTAGCGGGACGTGCAAGAAGGGTATGTTGGGACAACCACTTATGAGAGCTAATAGTAATCCTCCACCTTGTCAAAACGATTAAACTATAAGGTATTAAGTATATGAGGTGAATTTTACCCTAATCAAGAATATAAAGTAAATGTATAAGAACATATTGACGGAGAATAATTAATTGAAACATATGTCTCTTTTGACAAAAATGGAGGTGGCGGTTATTGATCAATGGAAAGTCCAACCGGAAAAGGGTGGTCAAAGCAAAGTATGGTATGTCGATGGCTTTTAATCCGGATGTTCTTAGTGGGCTTCAAGTTGAATCATTGTGGTGGAGAGACATCTGCAGTCTAGGTGGGATGCCGGGTCGCATGGGAAATTGGTTTGTGGAGGTGGTCTGTAAGGAAATAGGGAATGGGAGTGAAACACTTTTTTGGCATGATAATTGGTGCGGCTAGAATCCTCTTAGTTCCTATTTTCCTAACTAATAGGAATCTCGGAACAAAGAAATTGTAAAGTGTCAGAAATGGGGATTTGGGTGGATGGTATTTGGTTTTGGAGGTTAAAATGGAGGTCATTATTTGCTTGGGAGGAGAAACTCTACAAGGTGTTTTTGGAGTTGGTTTACTCGGTTAGACTTTCTCATGGAGCTGATGAGAGGTGTTTCAAGTTAGATCCACAAGGCAAATTCTCATTGTGTACGATTTACCTAAATCTTTGTAATAGTATTTTCCCCTCATCTTGTGAGGCCATAAAAGCCGAATTACTATAGAAAGTGTGGGAAAGTTATGCTCTTTCAAAAGTGGTTGTTTTGTCTTGGCAATTGATTCTAAATTGTCTACCCACTAGAATAAAATAAATCATCTAAAAAGAAGGGTGATAGGTGAAATAAGGGAGGCGGGTTGTGTTTTGTGTGATGAGGGAATGGAATGAGAAGATCACTTATTTACAACGTGTGGCTTTGCAAGTAGCATTTGATATGGACTTTTTAAATGGTTAGGGATGGAGATAGTGCTTTTCGGCAACATATCAACATTATTGGAGATATTCTCATCTTTGAAGGCGAAAGATAAAGGGTTGACGGGTGTTGTGTTGGTTTGGCATACGGTGCTTTAGCAAATTTGGAAAGCTACGAATGATAGAATTTTTCTGAAAAAATATCTTGCTCGTCCGAGGTGATAGAGGAGATTAAAAGAATGTATTGGGCTTTGTTTTTTGGTAGAATGTCAGGACCTCCGTGTTTGTATTAAGAATGGCAGCATGCTTTGCTGCTATATTGTATGTAAAACGGGTGGTGATTTTTTTGGGGATGGATGTGGCGTAGTACCACTTGTACTTATTTTCATCTATTTTAAATAAAATAAAATATTCTCTTTGGCTGTTCAAAGGAAAAAAAATTAATTGAGGATTGTGGAACTGCTTATTTCACATATTTTTTTATATTGTTTATGTTTTAATTGAAAATCTTGTTCAATGGCAAGATTATGCTCTATCACATTTTGAAAAAGTCACGGAGATAATTAGTATCTCACCTCTCATTGATTTCATTTTTCAAATATAATCCCTTTTAAAGTGTCATCAGATGTCGGATTATTGTGATAAAGCCTAGATTTGGATTTTCTATTTATATAGTTTGAGTTTTGTAACCTTTTATTATATATGTTTTAACGTTCAGGTTTAATGTGTAAATTTTAAACTATATTTTATGTTGAAAGTTTTATGAAAAGTTTTGAGTAAACTACATTAAATTTATTAGAAAAGGATTCCACAATTGAGAAAAGGAAAACATTTACCTCTTATTTCAAAATGAGATGTTTCAGCTCCAATGTTACCACCAATATCCAATACATTAACAGGTTTTGGTTTCTCAAGAAATAGTTTCTTGGACAAGAATACGTCTGTCAAAGGTGTTGCCGAGAATAAGGAGCACTTCACTAGATCTAGTATCTACAATAATAAGCAATTTCCAATGTTATACTTTTCAGAGTTTCTCTTTACAAATGAAATTTATATAAATTTGAACAAAAATTTGTGGTTGTATACTTTCAAGATTCGTAATTTTAATTTTAGCAAATTGTAAAGAAAAGATAATCACATTAGACATAAATTATACGAGAGTGTTGAGAATTTTATAAACAGACAGATAAACAGATAGATAGATAGATACATACCTCCTTACGAGTGACATCCACGGTCACTATCTTGATAGTATCTATGTTTTCACATCCAAGATACTTAAGTAGAGAAATACTATTTTTAGAAAGTTGAGAATTATCAGGCTTCACATTCAAATCATCTGAGATAAGAAAAGTTGCTGTTGCCGGAACAAAACCATTCTTAGGAGAGTGTTTAACCATACATAACGAGGTTCTTTTCTTTTCGCAGCACTTGCAATTTCGCTTCGCAGGGTTATCGATGCACACTTGGTTGCCACAATTAAAAGACCTCAATTTTTCTGTGTCATCAATGTTGAGTTGTAGATATTTGCAATATCGTTCCATCGAATTAATCGGTCGAACCAATAATTCTTTTTCTAAAGCTGATCTGAAATTCTCTTTGTCAAGGTTGGCCACACTTTCGTATAACAAGCTCAAGCTTCCAACACGAACATTCTCCATGTTAGATTCTTGGCTCACAAGTCTTGCAATGGTGCCTAATGGCAAAGTTAAGAAACTTAGCAACACATCAACAAAGTCCTTCCCTGCTTGGACAAATAAAACTTTGTTTCTGACTTCATCTACCAAAATTTTCACAGAAACTTCATTGGATGGGGCCAAGCAATTGAAGTTACGTAGGAAAGTAGCCATGGGGAAATGAGAGAGAGAGAGAGAGAGAGAGAGAGTGAGAATAGAACACTCGAAGTATTCAATGGATTTATAAGTGATTTCCCAAGTTTGTGCATCACTTAAAAGCAGCTGCTGTAACAAAATCCCATAATTGTTGGGATAGTTAGCGGGTATAAGGGAAGAATTATTCAAAATGAAATGGTAATGCAGTTATAAATTGACACATGTATCAGAAAAATAATTCTTGGGGATTTTGATTAGAAAAATAATTCTTGTTTTTAAAGATAATTAAAAGAATTATTCCACCAAAATAAACTGATGTTTAGACGACCACTTCTTCTTACCCTAACGTGTATCAATTACGATTGATTTTAAGAAAGTTTGATCTTGATCAAAATTAAAAGCATAAATATTTTTCACTTCCAAACAAAGTGGATGCTAAAACAATGACAAGTAATGATTCCAAAACAATTCAAAGGACTTATTCATCCATGATTCAAATTTCAAATAGAAATGAAGAGGATCTCAACTAGTTCACACTATATGTTACACTTTTGTTGTTTATAAAATCGAATACTCCAATCATATAGTTTTTTGTTGTTTGGGCCAACCAGGATTTAAGCAGTATGATTCTTTTTTTTGTCATTAAACTAAAGGTTTTTTCTAAATTATCTTTGAAGAATGGTGAGTAATTTACCCACCAACCAATGAAAATGAACAATTTATTGGTGGGGTCAAGATAGTTCATAGATGTGCTTATGTGGCTAAACTAAATTACCAAATTATATATAATTCTTATTAAGTGAGGTTGCTTATCTTTTGCTGCATTTCTCGTCACCCTCAATAATTTTTTCTTGCTCATTCCCTCATCAAATCCAAGCTCGCATGGCAAACCCATATCCAAACATAATTCAATAAAAATAACAAAGATTCACAAACTATTATGTAAACAGAAAACCAATAATTCATGAATTAAAAACCCAAAAGTTGCATTACATACTACACCAATGCACCTGAATTCCACCCTAGACAGAACAAACCTACAAAACATCAAAGAAAACCCATGCACCAGATTTCCACTCTAGATAGCACAAACCTACAAAACATCAAAGAACACAAACCCTAGACAACGAACCAGATTTCCACTCTAGACAGCACAAACCTAAAAATTAAAACATCAAAGGAAAGCAACCCCAAAAAGAAAACTGACTAGATCAATGAAGTAAGAGAAATCAACCGATCAAACCCTAGCTACGAGCATTAAGAATCCTTCCAATCTCAAATGAAACAAAAGCATCAATGCATGCATACTGAACTTGCTGAGGAGTAAGCCTAAAACAATTCCACCTGCTCATAGTAATCTTCCTTGGTTTCTCAAGATCCTTCCCAAGAACACTTAAAGCCAATGCTTTGAGTCCACCACGTCTCAAATGTTCACCAAATCTCTCAACAGCAAGGTTGCGAAGTTCAACAAAGTTAGCAACAACCAAAGAGTAGTCTCTAAGAAGCTTACCCACGTCCTCTTCGATACCAACACCAACGAATGTGTTATTTTGGTTCTCAAGAAATGCAACAAGAGATTGTGGAACAAATGAAGCATGCAGAATTTGAAAAACAAGGCATTTTTTGTTTATGCAGAGTTGGAGAACAGCGACGGGGTTTTCAACATTGCGTTGTCTGTTTGGGAGCCACTCCACGTCAAGGCCGACGAGGAAGCGGCGGTTGCGGCTAGTGTGGGAGAGGGTTGAAAGCCAGTACTCGACCATGGAAGGATCATGAGTGACCATTGTGTGAATTGTTTCGGAGTGGAAGACAACATTGTAGTTTTCGTGAGTGGACATTTTGGATTTGAAGAGAAGGTTATTTCTGAAAAACCAAGTAATAATAGTAACACTTTTTGTTTTTGTGTAAAAAGTGTAATGATACATTGAAACGCAAGAACAATTCCTTTATATAGTGTATTTTATTGACGCTTCAATTTTTTAACTCTTATTTCCAAGGTTTACTACATTTATTATAGGATCAATTTTTTTTTCGTCTTTATTTATTTTTTTAGCGTGGAAAAGATGGATCAAATAAAAGCTGTGGATATTAGGAGTATAAGGTGTTTGCCTATTAACTTGACCGTTAAACGTTGAGTTGGAGTAGTAAATGTTCAGGAAGGGGAAAAATTCAATTTCCCAAACCCAACCCATACTGTGCGACTCTTGCTATTTTTCTACGACCACTATTTTCTTAAAAGAAGCATCTGATTGAATGAAGTTCAATGCAACTTTAAACAAAATAGTAACATTAACTTAGTATAAACAAAATAATAATCTGTCAAAAAAAATAAACAAAATAATAATATTATTAACTTATAAATGGTGAATGTGTTTAGAAAGTTAAAAAAAATAGCAAGATATACGTGAGTCTTTGAACATTCACTCTTTTATTGAGTTAAATCAATGTAAGTCTTATACTTTGGAAATAAAACTCACATAAAATAGCAGGATATACATTTATTTCATCTAACAAAAGAGTGAATGTCAAAAGATAAAAGATAGTGTTGCTAACCTTCCTAAAAAAAAATATCAACTTAGATTTCTCAATGACATTTATTGTTCCCTTGTTAGTTGATTTATTTATTTCAATTCAATTGATGAATTTATTTTGTGTCACTTTTTTTTTGGTCACAAATTGTGAATATATTTGGAAAATAAAAAATTGAATTAATATCAACTTATAGTCATCAATGAAAAATCTTATGTCCCGGTTTTTTTTTCACGTATCAATGACAAACAAATTTGGTTTTTTTTTTTACGTATCAGTCACAAGTATTTGTTCAATGTTCCTTTTATGTATCAATGACATATATATATATTGTTCACGTGTTATATGATTTATTTCAGTCAGTTTAAAAGATAATATTATCAAGTTATATAAATTTTGAATATGTTTGGAAAATTAAAAAAAAATAATAGTAGTAATGTTAACTTACATATATGCAGGTTATTAGGTTTCCTTAGAGTATTTGCGATACCATATCGACGAAACAACATGCAATTTCATTTGGAGAGATAATACTAACAAATGTGTTCATCTCGTAGGTTGGAAAAAAGTCACTTGGCATAAACACTATGGCGGCCTTGACGTCAGAACTGCAAGAGATATACCAACGTTTGTTTATTGGCCAACTTGTTAGGGATCTGATTCAGTCTTCAAAAAACTTATGGGTTGAGATTCTCTCAGACAAGTATGTCACTAGTCCGAATATCCTCCATTCTCCATCTCACTCTAGTGACTCTCTCTTTTTTGGTTATATATCCTTCACGCAAGACACATCCTCAAAGATGTCTCTTCCTGGCATGTCGGGTCGGTAACTTCTTATTTATGGTCTTGTCCTTTAAGTTATCTTGGATTTATAGGGACCCTTACACCAAACATTGACATTCATGATCTTCATTTGGCGGTTAAAGATGTAATATCCTCAAGCAACCCACACACAAATGTCCTTTACACTCAACTTTCTCCCTTTGCATTAGACACCATATATAGTATGAATCTCAAATTCAATGTTTCCCTTGAAGATGCATTCATTTAGTTCAACAACCACTACACCATTTATCCTTTATAACAACAATTGAAAAGTGTTGCTAGAACCATGAAAAACGTTGCCTAAAAGCATAGGGGACGTTTTCCAGGGGTCTCTTATGCGAGCGTCGCCTATAGTTTATGGGGACATTTTTTCATGATCTTTGGGCACACTTTTTCAAAACGTCGCCTAAACCATAGGAATAGGGGACGATTTTTGGTGAATCTGAGGGGACGCTTTTAAATGTTGCCATAGGTTGCTACAATTAATAATCGTAGCCTTAAATGTGAATCTATATGAAAACATAAAAACGTCCCCATAGCTGTCATGCACATTTTTAGTGTGTCTTCATGAAATATTACAATTTTCCAATTATTTTAGAAATGTACCATAGCTTAAAGGCAATATTAAAATTGTCAATTATAACTCAAACAAGATTGAAGTTACCAATACATCCACAAAAGTTGTAATATAATAAAATAGTTCAAACATTAATTTAACACATAATAGTAATCAAAATGTCGAACATTACTTAATAAGTTTAATGCTTCGAAGTATGAGCCTAGCAAAATAACAAAACCATAGTTTGGTCAAGTTTAATGGTTTCAACTACAATCCAAAATAAAACACCATCCAACTAAGTTTGTCTTGGAATTCATCATCCTAACCGTCCACTTCAAATTCATCACCGATGTCATCCTCTTGAATTTCATCATCTAGACCATCCTCCTGAAATTCATCATCTATATCATCCTCCTGAAATTCATCACCTACGTCTTCCTCCTGAAATTCCTCATCTACGTCATCCTTTTCAACATCTTCATTGATACCTTGCTGCATAAGAACAAAATACATCAACCATAGATATTGTTATTTCAAGTGTTATACATCGCACAAATAAAAACCAAAACAACAAGTAAAATACAGTCAACATAACCACAAATTTTTTTTACACATTTCCCTTCCTTATTCTATCATTACAAGCCCATTTTTAAGATTCTGCAACTTGTGTCATGTTATGCAACAGAGAAACAGACACAAAATGCAGAAAAATAAATCACAAGTTTGCACAAACACCACAAATTGCAGAAACAATTTATACATAAAATTCTGCAACACAATGAATATCCGACCTTGGACACGCATCTTAAATTCAGCCAAACAACATAATCATAAGTTCGCACAACTCTAATTTAGACCTACACACGCAAGTTAACAATTTCAGGCACTTGCCTACATTCCAAGTGATGTCACTACTAGCAACTTTTTGCATATATATTAACAAGCAAAAGAAAATATATGCATAAAATTCTACAACATAAACAGAATCCGACCGTGCACACACATCTTAACAATTCAGCAAAACAACATAATCATAAATTTGCACACCTCTAATTCTGACCCTACACACGCAACTTAACAGTTTCAGGCACTTGCCTAAATTTCAAGTGATGTCATTACTAGCAACTTTTTGCATATATTAACAATAAAAATTTAACTAGTTTAACTCAATTATAGTACATAATCAATAATATTTCTATATAAGGTTACCTTTTCAGGAAATGGAGTATGAATTGATGTAGAGGAATGCATTTGTGCTCTACTATCCTTTGGGGAACTGTTAGCATCTCCATGAGATAATCCTAGCAAATTGATCACACAATTGTCACAATCAGACATAGTTAAGGTTCTTGTGATCAAACCTTATCTATGGAAATTAATACACAAAAGCAATTGATCACACCACGAGAACAATTCACAAAACAATTCAATTAACAAAAAAACCAGCAGTGACTTATAAACAACACATAAGAGATAAAGACACAAAACACTCGAACAAAATAGTCCATATATTCCAAACAAACCACATACGATAAACACATTCACACAAACAGTTCGATTCCCAAAATACCCCTTAATGATTAATCAGCCCCCACCTGAGTACTTTACCAAATACTCATGTGCAACAACTCACAGAACGTTGACTCCGTTGCTCGATCCAAAATGTACGAACCTGCTGCTCCAAGATCCAAAACGCAAGAACAAGTTCCCCAAGCATAACAATTCCATGGCCAGCAAGAGAAAGAGCATCAGGAATACCAATCAATAAAACAATACTCTATAATTAGAATCAATTCAACCAATATAGTAATTTGTAGTAAGGTATCAAAAAGGTGGTGTTTAAACGATTTAAAATACCAATTTTTGTCAATATAAAACTATAAAACAAAATCATTTAAAATATAAAGTAAACCAACAATTTTGTGGAACTCTCAATTCATCTAATAACTAAAGTCATGTACATAAGTCCCTACATTAATCTTACACTACTCAAAATCTCAAATCATAATCTTAGCATCTAAACAATAACCGGATTTAACTTATCAAAACTCTGTTTTTTTTCACCAGTTCAATTATTCACCATCAAGACATATTCTTCAAAATTCACAACTCAAGTTCAAACAAATATGATTTCATCTTTACATCGATATAACTAAGGTTTTCAAGTGTACAATGTGACCAAATAAGATCCTAATAACAAAACAACATCCTTACTAGGAAGCTTAAAATCATCAATATAACTAAACAACATGCTTAATTTGTGTCCTTCTTCAAAAATCCGAATTTAAATATTAAAGAAATCATAAAAATAGTTTAGAACATATGTAGAAGATGAAACTCA
>Ga0228711_1003092_pt1 | contig 25843 bp, 12 predicted proteins | sample MedpolnodulmetaG_2_FD_177996 | JGI IMG/M metagenome (GOLD analysis project Ga0228711, IMG submission 177996) | Root nodule microbial communities from Medicago polymorpha collected in Santa Monica, California, United States - brown nodules | ecosystem: Host-associated > Plants > Roots > Nodule... | reverse complement strand
GTGGTTTTTCTCACCTTCAACCCCCTCACATTATATGATAAAACCTTCATTGAGACCACCTTCCCACCCTATCTTCACCCACCCCCACAACATCAACATCTCCACCACTCCCACCTACTTCCCCACACTCAAACTCAATATCACCGGCTGCACGCCATTCTTTCCTCCCGTCCCTCGTTAACAGATTAAAACTATTCATCGTTTCACATTTATATTTCACCCCAACTACCTTGCCAATGTCCCTCAAATCTTCCGCCACAACCTCCGCTTTGCCATGTAACTATACCCAATTTTCCCAATCGTTATTAACTGTTGACAATGAATTTTATGAAGAATCAGAACTAGAATGTGCTGCTGCCTTTGAAGTTTGTGTAACCTTGCGAGCCTTTCTTTTTCGTTGATGCTTCTTTAATATTTACAGTATCTGTTTTCTATCCATTTCATGCATTCTACCTACCCTTTTCATAAATCCGATAGATGTTGCACCGTTTCCACCTTTCTTTTTAGTTAAAATTCTATTTGGTGATGTTAAAGAATTTTGCTCCACTACTGGAATAGATAAAACAACATTATCATTTAAGGCTGGTGAAGAAAAAGCCGTTCCACCATCACATATAGGAATATTGGAGAGCCAATCAAGACTCCAAGGCACAGTTCCCTTATGCTTAAAAGGACCTTCGTTATTCTGCTACTGCTCCATACATTCTGGACCCTTAACTGAACTGCATTTTGGTTGCGTTAATGTCTGTTTATCCGCAAGCGGTCATAAGTCTTGGACACATTAAAAAAAAACAAAATACGTATGAAATTAATTTTTTATTATTTCAAAAATAATCAAAATGTCCCCTAAATTTTTTTTGATTATTTTTTGAAATCACCAAAATATGATTGTGTCTCCGCTAAAAAAATACAAGTGTGTCCAATAGAATAATCTAACCATCCATTAGTTACCACTCTTACCTTTTTCTTTTATAGTTGTCAGCACTCTTATTATATTTTAAGTCTTAAATATCTCTTTGGTCCTTAAATAATTAAAAAAATTAAAAAATAAATAAATAAATAAAAATTAAAAAAAATTAATTTTACCACTCTAACCTTTTTTTTTTATAGTTGTCAGCACTCTTATTCTATTTTAAGCCTTAAATATCTCTTTGGTCCTTAAATAATTAAAAAAATTAATTTTACCACTCTTACCTTTTTTTTTTATAGTTGTCAGCACTCTTATTATATTTTAAGCCTTAAATATCTCTTTGGTCCTTAAATAATTAAAAAAATTAGTTTGCCCACTTAATTTTAAACTTGGTCAATTTAATCCCTTAATTTATTTTAAAAATTCAACATCTATTGTTAACTTTAAAACTGGTTGTATGAATCTCTTAAGTTATGTAAGTTAATGTATTTTAAGCTCTTAACTTGAACTCTTAATAGATGAATATAATAATACATATTCATAAGATAAAGGATCAAGTTGTGTTAAATTACGCAAGTTAAGAGACAAAATTAATCCGTTTTAAAGTTAATGAAGGAAACTGAACTTTTAAAATAAGTTAAAGAATAAAATAGACCATTTTTAAAGTTAAGAGACAAAATTAAACTTTTAAAATAAGTTAATAGATCAAAGATGGGTTTTTTTTTAACAAAGATAATTTATAAAATATATACGATATGTAAAGAAAATAACATATTTTGCCTCTTTTGAACTGATTTTTTCTCTTTCTCAAATTACCCTCAACTATAAATACAAATAGCACATATATAACAAATAGATGAGAGTAAATTCAAATATTAAAAAAAAATGTAACAAATTCATTATTTATTGTCCATGATATATCAATTTTTTTCCTTATCATCATTTATTATTTATAAAAGATAATTGATGGGAGTGAATTGAAAATTTAAAAAGAAAAATGTAGCAAACACAATATGAATATATATCCATTTTTTTTTCCTTTGTGCTTTAAAAAGTGTAACAAACTAGATCGAGTATATGAATAAGATTTTGGGATGACTTTTTCATTATCTCAATTATACTCTAAAACAATTTTTTCTATAATAACTAGCGAAAAGACGGGCACGTGAGTGCCCGTCTTTCCGCTCTTTTTATTGCGCTAACGTTTGAAAATTATGAACAGTGTTTTTTTATGAAACTTTAATTTTGATTAGAAGTAAGAATATAAATGTTTTTTGCTTTCAAATTATAACAAATCAAACTAACCATGATTATCTATTTCAATGAAACCAACAATATAACAAAACAATATAATCTAAATTCTTTTTTTTCTAATGACACCAACATCAATCTTTATTATATAAAAAGTTGTTGTTTAAGGGTATAATTGGAATAATAAAAAAGTAAGTATATATACATTCATCTAGTTTGTTACACTTTTTAAATGATAAAGGAAAAAAATTGGACATTTATGTTTGTTACACTTTTATTTTAATTTTTAAATTTATTCTTATTTATTTGTTACATGTGTTATTTTTATCGAAAATTGAGGGCATTTTTGGAAAGAAAAAAAGTCATCCCAAAAAAACTGAAAGATGTTATTTTCTTTATATATATAGTATAGTATAGATGATTGTTGTTGGTGTTATTAAAAAGATAAAAATTTAGATTATATTTTTTTGTTATATTTTGTTAAAAAGATAAACATAGTTAGTTTGATTTGTTATAACTAGATCGTGCTCCCGTGCTTTGCACAAGTCAATGATGAACACAATAAGCATAGTAAATTAAAAACATGTTGAAATATAATATAGTTGAAACTTGATTACAACATGACATGAGTAATAATAACATTAATTAACGAACATTCTGTAACAATTTTTTGTAAAATACATTAGATAGTTTTTCCACTTATCATCAGTCACATGGAATAAAAATTATATTCTGTCACAGTCAGCGGTTTTTGTATCAGAGGAACACACTCGTTAGAGGATAACCATATTAAAAAATCAACTCCATTGTAGGGTGATTCACATAAGAGGTTTTAATCAGAAGATCATTGTTCCTTTTTAATTTTGATTTTGAAATTCTACCCAGAGGCTGACATCATTCTTGAACAAAATGCATGTTCAAATTTTTTTAATTTTCTTCAGTTAAAGGTTATGTATACTTTGCAAATATAGAAGGGAATTCATCTTGTAAGTGTATTCAACTTTGATTCGCATTAAGAAAATATCTTGAAATATGTTTTGGAAAATACGACAACAACCTTATGAATGAAATCTAAATGAAAGATCCTGGCATACGAGTTCTGCTATCAGATTTATATCAATCAATCAAATGTAAGTATTAGTAACTAGCTGATTAGACTCACCTACTTCTGTAAAGGGTTCCCTATTGTTATTATGCATTCTTTAGGCTTATTTTGTCGAGTACCGTAAGTTAATACAACGGCCAACAACCTCATAAATGGTGTTACATCTCTGTTTCCCAAGCCAAAATCTTTCAACGTTTTCTCAATTGAACTTTCCATATGTAATTGTCTGGTTTCTTGAAGATGGATGTGAAACCGTAAGTATTTTTCATGCATATTGACTTATACAAATGTATGAACATTAGAAAAGGAACATAAACTTTAAAATATATATAATTGAGATTCCAAAAGTTCCAGCATAATTTTTGTCATTTGGTGTGTGATTTTATTCTACCAAAAAATGAAACTCGACACGATTTGCTTTCTAGAGCGAGGACTCGCAACAAAAAACATGAACCGTACCATGATTCCAGTGATTCAAATTATCAAATGTCTAACTATGAATATATGTCCATCAATGTTTCATCATTAATTCTCCGCCAAAATTTAATGTGAAACACTACAACTTATTGATATTTAGTTCTTAAAAATGGTAAAACAAAATAACTTTATTTCTCCAATCTAACCACCCAATTTCGACAACAAATAATTGATAACAATATAACTAAAAATAAAATAAAAATGCTTCTTTGCAAATGGTTAACTAAACCAATTGATAAATCCTCAAAACCTCCACATACACAACTTTCACGTAAGTTCAACTACATGAATCAGTGAAGTTATCTTTCTTTGTAAAGAATGAAATATATGCGGGTAATTCTTGCCAATGTCTAAGGTATTAAACCACCATTGCTTTTTGTGAATTTGAAAGCCAATGGCGAACCATCAACTTTACATGCGATTAGCTCAAGAAGATAAGTGCAAGGAACAATATGCTAATTTTCTCTAACTTAAAAAGAATGGACTTTATATGTGAAGAAATAAACCAATTGTTGACGACACCTAAAATTACAATAAAATTTTAGGAAACCATCCAACAAGAAATGTACACATAAATACTATATCATAATCCTAAGTCGATAAAAATCTTGACGGGTTAAATTGGTCCATTCCAACCACATAATCATGTTCCTCATATTTTCATAAGGAATATAAAAATGAAATTCTTTATTAAGTAGTATTTGTGTTATAGTCGTAGAAAGTAATTTAAACAAAAAATAATAAAAATCAGGCCAACACATTGCCTGAAGCTTCTGTCCTACAAACAATCTTTCAGTAGCTAGTTGTTTTGACAATGGAACATCTACAATGACATTCATATAATACCTACGAAAAATAACTTTGCATTTTTGGGTACATTTTATATTTGAAATCATAGATTGACACTACATGCAAAGATTACAACATAACAATGACACACCGTAGTGTCTTACAAGTACCAACCAATAAAGGAGCTCCTATCATTCACATATCAATTGAATAAGCAAGCGTCCATTTCGCATGTAAACAAACAAAGAACACTCCTAGCAAACCAAATATGCATACAAAGGATTAAGCATCAACATACAATCAAGTAATGAAGTTATCAATACAAATTTAAACAAGTATAAATAATATAAAAAAAAACTTAGAATAAATCATCATGTCTTTAAACTACATTACAATCCTTCTTTCAATATTGAGTAAGGACTTTATGTTAGAAAAACTTTTTAAGATAGAGTCTATGCAAATTAGTGAAGTGTTTTGTGAATTGGTTTTATAGTGAAAGCAAGCATTGCCCGATACATTTGGTTAAATATGTAGAGTTATCCTTGAAAATAAGTAAAAACTAGCCATGTTTGAGTTCAAAATTGTATAAACCAGTTTTTCTGCAAAATTTGCATCCCTAAGCCTTTAAGACAAGTTTGTATACTTTAAAAAATGAGGTTGAGAAGGGCTTTGAAACAATAATTTTCAAGCTCATGTTGCAACAAACTAAGTACTTAGTAGTTTATAATGATATAATTGAACACTTCAAAAACAACTTGATCTGTTGGTTTAATTCTCACAGTAGTAGAAGTTGAAATCATGCTTCAGCAAATGAAAGAAATGAGGCATGTGAGAAGCAGCCACACTATACTTTCAACTATTCATGTGGTTTAAATTCTCCTAATAAAAGATGGTTTGCTAGTTTTGCTTCTTACAATACGTAAGAGATTAATCAAAACCCAAGTAGAAATAGAGTGCACCATTTATTTATAACAAACAATCTAACAGATCCACAAAATATCTCAATCACGGACATGAATGAGTCACCATATAAAAGGTAATACTGCACTAAAAACGGTTATAATATTTATGAAACATAAATTTACAATTTACACAACATAGAAAATAAATTCAATGCATATTAGATGATTACCTGTTAAAGTGCATAAGTAAGATTTCTATTGTAACACATAGAAAACAGAAAGTAGATATGTAGAATGAGGCTAATATTTGAGCATATTATGTTGATGCATGGTTGTGCTATTTTCGTTGTGATTTTATTTGGGTAGAGGTGTTAGTAAATAAGGTGCATATTCCTATTGGTAATGACTATCTAATGTGAGGGTTTTTCAGCTACTACATACATTACACACCATATAAACTTACCTAGAAAAGTTTACCTTTCCTAGTTAAGGTTTATCAACATACTCGTGATTTGCACGTTTCATTAAAGTATTAAACTAATTAAATATTTAACACTTAAGAGTTGAGACCAACTTAATAAGAACTATGGTAAATAACAATTTAAGCCATTACTAGACGAAGTAATGGAAGCACTGGGTATAAAAATTCAAATCCATTTTAAAGAAAACAAGCAGCAAAAGTTCAACAACCAACTGGTTGTTTTGAACGTTTCAGAGATATTCAAATCTTTGAGTCGGTGATTAAGCTTTACCTAGTATCTAACCACATATCCAAATGTACTGGTACAATACTACAATCACCAAAACAAACAATGTATATGTTTAGCAAGAGAATATAGGGATCCAAAACAAAACAGTTTGTAAATCAAATGACTATAAAATAGTCTAAAAATTAATAGAAAAACAAACTGATAATAAATCCAAAACATGTAGCAGATCAGCCACAGAACTATATACCTAAGACAAAGAATCTTAATGGCTTGATTTCATCTTAAATGCCTACAATGTCAATCTAGCCTTGTCCGATATCAGTTGTTTATGATCCAAAGCCATCTTTTCGGCAATCTGGAACCTATTCCACCTCTCCTCCAATGAAATCCTCTCTAATTTCCCCATCAATTCCAATCCCCTTTTCACTTGATCCATGTTCACACCAACCAAACTCACATTAGTATCAAATCGAATCATTTGACTCAAAATAACACTCTTATCAACACCACCTTTCGCTTTAGCATATTCTTTCTTGGCAGAACCACGACCTATTTCTCGTGTTTTCACATCTATATCTACGACTTTATTGGCACACTTTGTTTGGAATTCTGACTAGAACCCCTTCAATTTTTCATATGCTTCTTCTATGGCTGGAGTATTTGCCTTTAAGATTGACCATTGATCCACATTCAAACTTATACCTAAAACGCATAAAAAATAGAATTCGGAAACAATTTTCAATTGTAAAAACATAATTATGTTTTGTATAAGACAAATAAAATTACAGATAAAGTCAAGGATGTGTAGGTAAAGACATGTCTACTTTTGAAATTACTTTTTCTTTATCTTGTCACTAAGGTCTTGTAAGCATTCTTAATCACCAAGGATGTGTACATAAATTTTGTAATTCCTAACTCTGATGTCGTGTTACATATGAGTGTTTCAGGTCTCTTAGATTATGTTGGTTGGGAGGAAGATTTGAGATTTAAAAAATCTTTCCAATCTTATCATATGTACTGAGAGTATTTGCTTACATTTTTTTCTTATATGTTCATCAAATAAAATAGAGCTACTTTTAAAGTGAGCTTAATTGACCTAAAGATGTACTCTTTTTTTAAAAACAAAAAATATATTATTTAGAGATGCAACACTTGCATAAGAAGTGCAAGTGCGTAAGAGAACATGTAATTCTAGCGCACTTGTTTTAATATGTTATGTAAGATGTTTCAACGTTTATAATGTTCTATTCAATGTTCCAACATCACGAAATAAACATAAATAAAAACAGGAAAGTAAATGACAAGAAAGTAAAGAACACAGTGAGTTTGTTGACCCAGTTCAGTGACAACCACACCTACTCTGGGGGCTACCAAACCAGGAAGGAAATTCACTAGTGTAGTCCTTATTCTATAGCTCTCAGCAAACTCCTCGTTTACACTAAAGACTTAGGACCTACCTGTATAGACTTCAACCTAGGAACTCCTAGATCTGAGATCTCATCTCACTATCCTATGGTTAGTCACAGCCCCTGTGACCTATCAGACCTAAATACAAACTCAAACGGTGAAGTTACCTTCAAACACAACAACTAATGCCTTGCTTACAAGCTTTGGTGTAGTACACAAGAGTATCAAACTCAACACACAGTCCTAAACAAGTACCACAATCAATACAAGAAAGGCTCACAATAAAGGTTCTAAACTTCCATCAACATGATACAAGAGTAGAGCACATGTAGACTCAAAACCCTAAAAATCTAAACTTTTTAGAATGACGGCTTGAATGATCAATTAGATCTTGAAGTCTAGTTTATATACTGAAGCAGCTTGGGCCAAATACTTAGTTGGGCTTCAGAACAAAGCAGATTGGTTCAGCTAATCTGCAAAACAGAAATCAAAAACAAATAAGAAAAGTCCTAAAATATCGTAACATCTTTAGGATCGTCCAAAACAAATACAAATATTTCCTAAAATTTAAACACTACATTAAGAATATTCCACAACTGATTCTGTAAAGATATGCGTGTTGCTTGGTCAATAAGATAAGGAAATATTGTTTCCTTAAACAATAAAGGGCGCGCGTACAAATAGGCATGAACCCAGACACACTGAACCATGCGAGGATGTTGAAACATCGTATTCAACATCTTACAGAGATGCCTAACCACATGTTGGAACATTGGTTCCAACAACGCATACAAGGATATTTATTTTAACAACAATGCAACCAATACAAATACCCAACAGCACATACAAGAGATAACATGCACAATATATAGGCGGCACCAACCGAAAACAATAAAACTCAATTGGAAAACAAAGTATGCAAACTTTGAGGACTATCTTTTAACATGGATAAACTTAAACAAAATCATAATATGATCATATATGTATACAAAACTAAAATTATATGGAGACATGTTTAATATGATAATATGGTGAAAAAAACACAATACAATTTACCTTTTCTAGGAGTATATTACTCTTAGACTATACTCAAATAAAACTTTCGAATGGAGACAAGTTTTATCTTTTCGCACTTTTGAATCGTAAATTTCGTCTTTCTTTTAAGCTGAAATTAGAGAAGAAAGCAAAAGGGAAAAATTATAATATTTAAGAGTCATTTTCTCATCTATTTAACTAAGGTATCATCAACAAAGTAAACAAGTAGAAAAAGACAAAAATACTTTGCAGATGAAACGATTGCCAAGATCATAATAGACATTATTGTTGGAAATTTCCTCTTGTTCCATTTGAGCATCATCCATTTATGCTACAACCTCACCAATTCCTCTTGTGCTTGATGAAGACATTGTCTAATACACTCACGTAAATAACTATTAGCAAAGTAATATAAGCGATGTCTAATCAATTTCTAAAATAAAGAGAATCTCGTGAAGGAGGTATAAAAATAATATGTCTATAATCATACATAGCTAATTGAAATCTATGTTCTTAAATAATATGCAAATGCTTAGATTTACCACAACAATGACAAAAAAACTCAAAAAGTTTAAATGTTTAAACATGTTTTTCAGAATGAATTTCATCAAGGTTTGAAGTTAAAAACAATAATAAATTCAAAACATTCATTAGTATACTTTGATTTTTTTTTTTTATGAAATTCAGATTTGAAAGATAATTTCAAGTCAAGAACACCAACACATTCAGAATGGAAAATAGAAATAGTTATGGATGTTTACCAAATAAGTAGGTTTTATTAATTATTTGAATATCAGAGTTAGTCCATATTCACATTTAATTATAAAAATTCAAAATTCAACCCTAAAGTCATAAATTCGACAAATATGTAGGCTAAAAAACTAATAATCAAGAGGAGAAAGCTTACTAGAAACAAAAGAAGAAGGCAAGATTAAATGTGAGAGTTGATATTCTTCTGAAATTAAATGTGAGAGTTGATATTTTAAAATCTAAATGTCAACCAATCTTATTTGATTAGACAATGTGTGTAGTTTTTTCTAGGACTTATGAAATAGTTTGTGCAGAAAGGGTGTAAAGTAGTTTAGATGTCAATTATCAACATATTTTTGCTTTCTTACTACATTGAGTTTCTTTCATTCATTACAGCTGCTTCTAGTTACTCATTATTCAATATCAAGACATATATAGGCAAATTTCTACACAATGTACCACCAAGTATTGGCTCACAATTTCTACACATGACATATATAGGCAAAACCAACATTATACTAGCAACTCTTCTATGCATCATTGGTTTATGTCCGTATTTTATTACATGAAATGTCTTTTTGAAATTTGGTGTGCACACATGACAAAACAAAAGGAGGAGCACTTTAGTTGGATGCTATTTTATATAAATATTTTACCTTTTGCAGTTAAGGTTTTTCAACATCCATATTCTTAAGTGTATATAAAATTTACTAAAACAAATAACCACCTAACTGTATCAAACAAACTTCGTTCATAAATTCCCTAGATATATAATATAATGAACATTATAATAGTTAAAAGAACACAAATAATAAAGTGTAACCAACAATCAAGTGTATATTTGAGTCAATGTTTAACAAGATTTTTCAAACTGTCTACACAACCATTACAATTATCAAAACATAATTCAAAATTTATGCATCGCATTTTTGTTCACTAATAACAACTGTTATATCGAAAATGACTATAGAATAGCATTCATGCTTCATATCTAAGACAACGATGATCATTAAAATCCCTCAAAAAATGAGTCAATTGTATCTTCAACTAACTCAAAACGCTTCATAGAAAAATTTAATCTCTTGAACTTTTGATTTGTTTCACCTTCTATCAAACTCTAACCTCTTCGATTCCCTAACCAATTTCACCCCCTCTTCAATACATTCACACACATACACGTTTCATCATCAAAACGTAACATATTCCAGTCGGTGTTAGTGAACAAAAATTCAATGAATAGATTGTGAATGATGTTTTAATGTTTGTAATGGTGTTGTAGAAAGTTTGGGTAATCTTGTTAAACATTTGCTCAAAATATGTTCATGATTGTTGCTTAAACTCTTACTATTTGTGTTATTTTAACTGTTATGATGCTCATTATGTTATGTATTATGGATTTTGTGAACAAGTTTTGTTTGATACAATTAGGTGATTATTTGGTTTAGAAAATTTGATATGCACTAATGTTGATGTTTTTGTAGTTATTGTAAGTTTACTTTTCTGGGATAACTCTACATGTTTAAACAAATGTGTTGGGAAATGGTTGTTGTTAAATAAAATCAATTCACAAAACATTTCAGTTTCCATCGTCAAAAGTTCTTCAAACGTAAAGTGCTTACTCAATATTGAAAGAAAGATTGCAATATAGTTGAAAGACATGATGATTTAATCTAGGTATTTTAGAGTATTTATAATAATTTAAATTTGTTTGTATGAATTGCATTACTTCATTGTGTATAGATGCTTAATCCTTATTTATGCTTATTTATTGTGTTTCCTGATATGCAAGTACTGGTAGATTGTAATATCAATATTTTGTATGCAAATCTGGTTTGCTACCAGTACAAATGAATGTCGTTTTTCCCTTATTCATTCTAAAGTAAAAGTTAGAAGTGTTCTTTTTTGTTTACCTGAAAAATTAATGTTTGCTTATTCAATTGATATGTGAATGATAAGAATTTCTCTATTGTTTGGTATTTGGATGACACTGTGGTGTGTCACTGTTATGTTTTACTCTTTGCATTTACTTATATGATGTTGTTTTGTCTAGCCTTAGTTGGTGTAGTTTTATGCTTCCATTGCACATATCTCTAGGTGGGTGTTGAATCATTACAACTGGATTCTATGGAAATTGGCATGCTATGGGTGATGATATTCAATTAGGTGTGCTGAATTTTTTTTAACTATATCAAATTTGCTTGAGGAATGAAGTACATGTATGTAACTGCTCTTAAAAAACATATTTTAGGTCTATAAAACTAATGATGAAATTTTGTGCATAGATATGAAAGAGAAGTGAATGATTATCACTGGTCTGCAGTAAAAAATATTTTTGAAGGGGATGAATTGTCTTCTTCAATGATAATTCTTTGCATATCCAGCATTCACTATGATCATGTTCTTTAAAGTGAGACATATTTGATGAACAAATTAGGAATCAGTGCTAGCATACAATAAATAGGCACACAATTTGTTGTTTTGCATTTCTAAAGTTTACCTAATTTTATCAATGTGGTTGTGTTCTTGAGTCTCAAACCATTTTCTATTCCATTGTCCAAAAAAGTTAATTTTTAAAAGCCAACATTTCTTAGTGTCAAACCAAGAGATCTCTATTTATCAAATTTTTTTTGTGTTATAACTTTTATATATTACTCTTCTACATGGTGTTAAATGATTATATTTATAAATGACAAAGTGTATATTAATTTATACAAAGATACACAAATACATACATTAACACAGTCGAAAAAGCGGACAAACATGTCGGAAGTGCCTCTCTGGACGCTAGCGAAAATATAAAGAAAGAAAAGAAAATGGGAGCTGAAAAGACAAAGAAAGTAAGAATTCTAGAGAGAAAGAGAAGAAAATGACGTGAAACCCATTTCTGATAACAATTATAAACACAAACATTGTACCACATTCTCCCATTTACGAAGAAGAAGAAACGAGGTCATGGGAGATATTACCCGATATCGATACCAATACCGATGTCGATGATAACAATTATAAGTGGCGGCAAATCAACACTTCAAATAATGTTATTAAACCTTTACCCCCTCTCATTCCTATTCCCACCTCCCCACTTCCTTCTATGTATGATCTTCTTCTCATACATGCTTATGCCTCACACACTTTCCAACCTCAAGGTACTTCTTTCTCGAATTCATTAATCTATTATTTTCTTTTCAATGATAAGTTAAGTTGAGCCCTATATATGTGTGTGTGTGTTTAACTACTTGTATCAAGTTTTTTGTTTGGTTTAGAAATTAGCATATTAGAATATTCATTAAAAAAACGATAGAAATGAAGAGTGAGAATCAATAATCAATTAGTAATTACTAAATAGAGTTCACCATGTATGTATTAAGTGCAAATCCATCCCCTTGAAGAAATAGTAATAATAATCATCATAATAACAACAACAACATTAATTAAATAATTAATTAATGGACATTCTAGAACATTTATTCGTAAACTACATGTAGTAATGAAGTTTAAGTATTGGTAGAAGGTAAAGTCAATGGCATAGTTTGAAATTAACAGAAGTTTTTATAACTGTCTTGTGGAAGAATACTTGATTAAGAATACAATTACATGTTTATTAACTACTTTTAGTGTACAAATCTTGAGTACAACATATGTTTAGATCAATGCAATCTTTGGTCTTGGCTACTACACGCCTATCAAAGCATAAGAATTGAAAGATAATGCTTATCAAAGCTAGTACACACCAATCAAAACATAAAATTTGGATGTCGATGCCTATCAAAGCTAATGCAAACCTATCAAAGCATAAGATTTGCATGATGATGTCTATCAAAGCTAAGATTTGGATGATGATGTCTATCAAAGCTAGTACACACAAATCAAAGCAAAAGATTTGGATAATGATGCTTATTAAAGCTAGTATATTCCTATCAAAGTATACGATTTGGATGATGATTCTTATCAAATCCAGTACATGCCTATCAAAAGCATTTCAATAATTGTGCGTAACAAAGCTAGTAAACACCTATCAAAGTATAAAATTTGCAAGATGATGCATATCATGACTAAGATTTGGAAGACAATATCTAACAAAGCTAGTACATGCCTACCAAATCATAATATTTTCATGATGATGCCTATCAAGGCTAAGATTTGAATGATGATGAATACCAAAGCTAGCACACGCTTATCAAAACATAGTTTGAATGATGATGCCTATCAAATCTAGTACACTCATATAAAAGCATAAGATTTAGATGATTGTGCCTAGGAAAGCCAGGACATACCTATCAAACATAAGATTTGCATGATGGTGCATATCAAGACTAAGATTTGGATGACAATGAATAACAAAGTTAGTACATGCCTACCAAAGCATAAGATCTGCATGATGATTTCTATCAAAGTTAAGATTTGGATGATGATGTCTATCAAAGAAATGAAGAACTTGCATTAATTGCTTGAGGAACTGAAGTACATGTATGTAACTGCTCTTAAACAACATATTTTTATGTCTATAAAACTAATGATGAAATTTGGTGCATAGATATGAAAAAGAAGTGAATCATTACCACTAGTTTGCATTAAAAGATATTCTTAAAGGGGATGGATTGCCTTCTTCGATGATAATTCTTTGCATATCTAGAATTCACTATGATCATGTGCTTGAAAGTGAGACATTATTTGATGAACAAACTGGGAATCAGTGCAGGCAGACGATAAAAGTTGAACTAACTGATAAATGGTAAGAATTTCAACCTACATGTAGTATGAATATATGATTTCAAAATATAAGAGTTTCTTTGAAACACGATGTTGTTTTTTTGTTGGTATTCTATTAATGCCATTTTAGATGTTCCTTTGTCAAAGTAACTGGTTATTGGATGATTGTTTGTAGGACAAAAGATTCAGGTAATGTGTTGGCCAGGATTTCTTGTTTATATTACTTTCTTCAATTATAACATACTTAATAATTAATACATAATTTCATTTTCACATTCCTTGTGTAGATTTGGGGAGCAAGATTATGTGGCTGGAATGGGCCAGTTTCACCCCATGTGGTTTTTCTCGGCTTGGGATTATGACTTAGTATTTGTGTGTGTATGTCTTGCTGGATGATTTCCCCAAATTCTGTTATAATTTTAGGTGTCATCAACATTTGGTTTAATTCTTCACATATATAGCCCATTCTTTTTATGTTGGAGAAATTTAACATATTGTTCCTTGCACTTATCTTCTTGAGCTGATCATAGGTAAAGTTGATGGTCCGCCTTTGACTTTCAAATGCATAAAAAGCAATGGTGGTTTAATACCGCATACTTTGGCAAGAATGATCTACATATAACTCATTCTTTACAAAGAAAGGTAACTTAACTGATCATGTTAGTTTTACTTTTAATATGTACAATAATTTTATTTTTTTGCAGAAGTATTTTTTTTCATTATGTTATCTGGAAAATTAAGAACTATTTTCCTTATCACGTTAAGCGATGGACGATGTTTTGTCATATCAGAGATGATGGAGAATAAAATGATGGAATTGCACAATCAATGGCGACTTCTCATATTATTCATAAGCATAAATCACTTGATTACTATCTTAATATTGCCACTAGTCTCTTTTTTTCCCATATAATGTGAATACATCCCTCAGTATTAATAGCATTGGTGCGTCTACTTTGGTTCTCCATCGTTGTGTGGGTTCTCTATCTCTAGTTTTGTTGTCTGCTTTGGAAAACTCAATTTTGTTTTTGTTATGTGGATATAGTGAAATTAAATTGATTATTTGAGTTTATAATTTTGATGGATATGAATTGGTATTCATTTAGTTGAACTTATGTAAAGGTTGTATAAGTGGAGCTATTAATGATGAAACATTTATGCACATATATTTGTAGTTAAGCACTTGATAATTTAAATCACATGGATCATGATAAGGTTCACATGTTTCGTTGCAAGTCCTCACTCCAGAAAGCAAATCATGTCGAGTTTCGTTTTTTTTGGGTAGAATAGAATCACACACCAAATGGCAGAAATTGTGTTGGGACCTAAGGAATCCTAATTATGTATTGAAAATACGGACTTCGATGTAACTACTTCGAGGCATTTTCAATTCTGTATATTTTAAAGTTTATCTTCCTTTTTCAATATTCATGTATTTGTAAAAGTCATTATGCATGAAATATATTTATTACTTCACATCCATCTTCGGGCAACTCACAAATGGAAAATTCAATTGAGAAAGATTTGAAAGATTATTACTTGAGAAAGAGAGAGATGTAACGCCATTTATGAGGTTATGGGTCATTGGATTAACTTATAATACTTGACAAGTGAGAGAGATGTAACGCCATTTGTGTTGGGACCTAAGGAATCCTAAAGAAAGCTTAGCAACAATCGGGAACCTTACACAGAAACAAGTGAATCTGATAGTTACTAATACTTACACTTGATTTCCTTTCTTCCAATTCCTTAACTTACATGTTTATCATGGATTGGAAAATTGATCATAATTCCAAAATTTCATTATATTTTGTTACGATGTGATAGCTTCATGAGCTGGCAGAGGGAGAAACATATGCAATTGCAGGACACATATCATATGGACATGATTCAGATATCCTCCAATTGCAGACTAGAGGATCTACTACCAAGTGAGTTCCATTATCTTCTAATGCAAAGGAGCAATTTAACTAGGTATCTTGTAATAATCAAAATAGGATGGTAAATTACTTCTATTTTTGATTATAGTCATCTCACATTGCAAGTTTAAAAAGTAATTTTATCTACATAAAATTTGTAAATTACTTCTATTTTTGAATCTTTAACTAGTGTTTTAAGATATCATACTACAAAAAGAGGGATAGTAATTCTAGCAATGATGTAGCACAAAAATTTCTAATGTAAATGTATTATGGTATCTTCCGATAATTTCAAGATTAAAAAAAATTGTTTACTAATGTAAATGACATAAAGTATATATGTAACATGCAGATGAGAAAAAAAAGATGATTTTGTTGGTTTACAAAGGAAATGGTTGATATAAAAAGACAATTGTACTTTAAAAAGAGACCAAGTTTATGATTTACAAGGGACATATATATCATATCACGTGCCATGTTGTTTCTATCTTTGATCAAATCTCATTATTAATTTAAATGAAATAAGACGAGTTTAATTATCTAATACATGATGTTGTGCTGGTCAAGCATTATGTGCATGATGCCATGCTAATTTGTTTCATTTCATGTGGTCGCATTTTTGTTTCATTTTATTGAATATTAAAATATTTAATATAAATAAAAACATTCAATTATTATGGCTTGAAAATGTAAAGTAATTTTCATCGTATTTAAATAAAAATTAAAAGTTAGTCTTGCATGATCACAAGATCAAATGCATATAAGATCGAATCAAAGTTGTCTAGACCGATTTATCATTCGATGAAGTTTATTAACAATTTAAACTCAATTATGTTATTATGCATAGTGTTTATACAGATACACACGAAAGAGATATATTTTTTTTAGCAAAAGAGATATCTTTTCTAATAATAATAAAAGATCTATGTACTTAGACTTAACTGTTAACTAGATAGATATTTGTATTTGCTGGAAAAAATTGATATATGTATAAAATTTTCACAAACAGTACATACAAATTAAATATAACTATTTATATATAAAGTAAATAGTTGGTAATAAGAGTAAATTCATCATAACGAATATGATTGAATGCACTACACCTAGTTTATAAAGAAAATGACTAAAGAGAGTAAGTGGTGTCCCTTTCATGTACTGTATTAGATAACGTTCTTGTTAATATTTTGCTACTATTTCCACCTTGATTGATTGGTGTGAATTTATGTCCTCATTCCCAAACTAAAATAAAGGGGATAATAATCAGTATGGTCATTGAATGTGTAAAGCGTAATCAAAATAACTTTTTAACGTATCAAAATTTTAAAGTAGTTTTAATTATGTATTATGTTAGTCAAAATAGCCATTAACACTAAAATAATCTATCAATAGTCACACTAAATCTTTTCATATATGAACTGAATTGACAGTAGGTATTTATAAAGATTATCATGACAATAAGTAAGTATATTGAAAAAGTAATATGACAGTATTAATGATACATTTTAATGTTAGAAACTATTTTAACTAACGAAGTGTAAATATTTTGAAATTTTGATACATTGTAGGTCTATTGCGACTGGTCGTTACACGTTTAGGAACTAAAATGACTATTATCCCAAAATCAAAATGAGCGTGTTTTTTTATGATCATGCTAACAAATGATCTACACGTGTCGTTTGATACTTGTTAAGAAGGTAAAAATAGAAAGAAGTGATAAATTCAAAGTAATAAAAGTTAATTTCTAAAGTTTAGAGGTGTTAAATGCATCATTTTTAAAATAAAGTTTTTTCTTTAAGACTTCTTATCAAATGTTATGAGAACACTTGTTACTCCCTCCATAATAACTAAGTCTTTTGCAAAAAAAAAGTGTCCCAAAATACTTGAATCATTTCACTTTTCAATACAATATTAATTATTTTTTCCCTTTATAACTCTAATTAATACAACTTTCATAACTCCTAATTCAATATATTTTACTTTACATTTATGATAAAGAAGAATGCATCAATACTTGATAAAGAAACTCAAAATTATTTTTCTCTCTTTCATTTACACACTTTTTTTAATGTGTGAAATGAGAAAACGGCTCAATTAAATTGGGACGGAGGGAGAGAGTAGTATTTTTTTATTACAAAGAAATTAGAAAGGACCTTGTTTTGTTCAGATATTCAGTTGGGTCCAGCAACAAATACAACTTTACAAGTAAATAAGCACGTGTTATACAAAATTTAATTCCCTTCCCATATTTTGTTTGGAATCTCAGAATAAGTCAGAAGCTGTCTATTCTTTCACTTCTACGCCTTTCATTTCTTTATTCATTCATTAATCATTCAATGCTTCTGTTATTTTATTTCATTTTTGTTTTGTAAGAAAATAAAGGCAAATGTTAATCGGTATCTCAAGTCTTAATTTGTACTTTTATGTTAAATTAAAATTTAATTTTTCCACGAAAATTTATTGTTTGATTCATTTTTATGTAAATTTATTATCTAAACGTAAAAAACTTAAGAGTCAAGTATCAACAAGAATAACTCTACTATTATTTCTCTCTTTCCCTTTTACCAAACCCAATTCATACAACTTTTCTTGATCTATTAGAGAGGAGTGATTTATGATCATTTTTTATTCAAAATTACCTCTCCAAATTGTTTTTATTTCTCTTTTAGCAAATAAGTGATTTTCACGTATTTTCAGTTTTTATTCATTTGTTATTGTAATTTTGTCGTTTAGCATGACTTTGTCTATTTTGATTTCCCGTCTTTGTGATTTGATTCAGGTGAAAAGATTAGCTTTGATCAAGTGCATATTCAATCAATGACTTATGTGTCGTCAACGTTACAGATCCAGAAACATGAGTATTTCAGTGGCTTGAATATCGTCATATTTGTAGGCATATGTACTCTGCCGTTTTATAATATTAACATGGATGCTTTGAGTTTGTTCACATATTCATCATTTTTATTTTTAACGACTTTGATTTTGTATCGTATCAATATATTCTTATCAATTTATATGAATAAATATCAGTAATTTTTGTCGAAAAAATTCAACTCACTTTTAACTAAAATCAATTATACAAAATCAATTCATTAAAAATTTACCACAAAATAAAAAATACACTAAATTGTTATGGTAGTGTCTCAAATACAAATACACTCTAAAAGTAGAAAATACGCATAGCATAGTTTTTGTTTATCAAACTATCCAAACATAAATAGATAAAAAAAAAACACTTTTCACAGATGTATTAAAAAATGGATAGCTTTACATTCAACTTATTCTTTTAACAAAATTAATTAATAAATGAAAATCACTTTCTTAATTTTTTTTTATCATCATAGACCCAACCACATACTTGAGTTTCCTTTTTTAGGTCAGTAGTGTAACCCTAAAGAATGTTCCACTTTCTCATAAGTGTTTTGTTTGTGATAAGGTTTTTGCATCATCCATGTTTGTTTTTTGTTTTTTTTTTTTATCATTTATTAATGCATAATGTGATGATGATAGAATTGGAAGAAATTATAAGCACCGAAGTATGAAGCAAACTGAGATCAAATACGACATTGACACAGATGCATTGATACTGATAAAAATTTGAAAAAAATAGTCATCTGTATCACAAAAACATATACGTAATCACATGTGTCAACGTCTGATATGACATGTATCAGACACTGAACACACTTATCAACGATGTCTACAGAGGAGAAATGACATGCATAGTGACGATGATGATGATAGAATTGGAAGAAATTATAAGCACGGATATACACTGACATTGAGCACAACACTTGACATAGATACGTCCATACTAACAAAAATTCGAAAAAAAATAGTCATTTGAGTCACTAACACATATATGTAACCACATATTTCAGTGTTGATATATCGATACATGTCAGACACCGAACACACATACTATAAGTAGTGTCTATAGAGGAGAAATGACATGCATAATTAGTTCATGACTCTCTCTCTCTCAGTCACTCTCACTCTCTCTCTCTCTCTCAAACTATGATCCTGTGTTTGTGGAGCATCTGTTCTGTAGCATTGATTCCCTTTGAACACTGATCTTGCTCTTTTTTCTTTTTGGGACCAATTTTCAACCACCCTTTAAACCCCTTTTCAAAAAATGCATGCTTTGTGTTTGTAAAAGTGTCTCTATTACCAAACATCAAAGAAACTTGTTCTGTTTTGAGATTCATTTCGCTTTCCAGGTATGTTCTATTCAAACCCTTTTGTTTTTGGTTCAATTTTAGTTCAAAGTTTATACCTTTAGATACAAAAATTGTTTCTTTGAAACTTTGTTTTTGGTTTTTCAGTTCATTTTGTTGCTAGCTACCAAATATAGATTGAAGTAGATTTTGGGTGATTTTGAAATGGAAGTTATAGTTATAGAGTTATAGGTTTGTGGTGAAACTAGAGAGAAAAAATGGGGTCACAAGGTGGAACAGTTTCAGAGTCAAAGACTTTACCTTTATCTAGGTCAGGATCTTTGTATAATCTAACACTTGATGAAGTTCAAAACCATCTTGGTAATTTAGGGAAACCACTTGGAAGTATGAATCTTGATGAGTTGCTTAAGAGTGTGTGGAGTGTTGAAGCTGGCGAGGTTTCGGATTTCGGTGGTAGTGATGTTGCTGCTGCTGCTGGTGATAACATACAGCATAATCAAGTTGGTTTGAGTTCACAAGGGAGTTTAACTTTATCTGGAGATCTTAGTAAGAAAACTGTTGACGAGGTATGGAAAGATATGCAAGGGAAGAAGAGGGGTGTTGACAGGGATAGGAAATCGTGCGAAAAACAACAGACACTTGGTGAGATGACTTTGGAGGATTTCTTGGTGAAAGCTGGAGTTGTTGGTGAATCTTTTCATGGTAAGGAAAGTGGTTTGTTAAGGGTTGATTCGAATGAGGATTCTCGGCAAAATGTTTCGCAACATGGTATTCATTGGATGCAATATCCGGTCCATTCGGTGCAGCAGCAGCAACAACATCAGTATGAAAAGCATATGATGCCGGGTTTTGCGGCAGTTCATGCCATTCAACAGCCTTTTCAAGTTGCAGGGAATCATGTTTTGGATGCAGCGATATCGCCATCTTCTTTAATGGGTACTACTGTTAGAAAATAATATAATATCTCATAATTTCTTGATATTGTGCTAGAATATCTTACTTTATTTCCTAGGATCAAGTTCCTTATTCTTTTCCTGATTTCCCTATTTATTAAGGTTTGAGTCTATGTATCCCTTTTTGGATAAACAACTTAATTAAGAGCTTATAGCATAATCACCTGTGTATAAGCTATTTCAATAGAAAAAGATGAAATAAGGCCAATCTGTTTTCATATAAGCTATAAGCTGTTTTATTAGTTATCCTGGAGAGCTTATGGAAATATGCTGAAAACAACTTATGGACATGTGTCATAAGCTATTTTCTTAAGTTCTCCCGAACATTCTCACAAATGCTTATGCTAGTTGATAAACTCAAAACAATCAATTCAAACAGTCCCTTGATCTTTTGTATCAAGCTACTATGAAGTTAGTATCTACTTGTTATCAGTAATATTCTTAGTATTTCTTTGCTCCTTTTATCTAAAGCTCCCACACCTTCAACAGGATTATCAGATACACAAACGCTAGGTCGAAAAAGGGTTGCTTCTGGTATTGTAGTAGAGAAAACCGTCGAGAGGAGGCAAAAGAGGATGATAAAAAATAGGGAATCTGCTGCTCGGTCACGAGCAAGAAGACAGGTTATACTCTTTTCTCTGTGTGTGGTGTTATACATTTGAAGTCCTGTTTGTTTTTTTCGGTCTGACACGAGGAAATACCCATATGACAACGGCATGTGCAGGCTTATACACAAGAACTGGAACTTAAAGTTTCGCGTTTAGAAGAGGAAAATGAAAGGCTTAGAAGACAGAATGTAAGTTATGCCGTCATGAATATGCATTCTTTTTTTAATATACACTAATTTTCTTTTCTTAATTGCACTTTGATCTATGAGCTTTGTTATAGAAATCTTTATTTCGCATCAAACTGTGTCATATTTGAAAAAAAATAAAAAATCTTCGGATGACGAAAAAGTTATAGCGCTAATTGATACATAATGTGTTCCTTTAGTTGCTGTTGCTGCCAATTGATACATTACAGAAAACTCTACTTTGGCCGTGTCGATATTTCCTTAATACTATGCCTAATATTTTAGAACGTTATAGTGCTAGACGGAGTGGTTGGATTTCAATGAATGAGAGTTGGAATGGTAGCATAGGAAAAATCAGAGTGCCCTGCACTTTTGGGATTATGTCAGATTAAGTAAAGAAAGCTATATGATACATGTATACATGTTATACATCTACTCAGATGCTTACCTGATTCAAAATTTAAAAGTAGTTGAGGATATATATCTATAAAATCTTACAAACTTGAACTTCATTCCTCAAACTGTAAGACCTCGGATCAACATAGCTCTCCGATACTGCCTTACCAATAACATGTTGTCTTTGAACCAACCATATGGTATGTGGTGGACTGGTTCTTTGAGCATGCTACCTTCTCACTACTCTTGTTTTGCTTGTTTGTTGATTTTTCGGGATAATTGGAGACATAATGATACCATTCATGTCTCAACTTAAGAGCATAAAACTTAGGTTTTTGGCTTAACGCAACCCTACAAAACCGGCTTGTAAGGTGAAGAATGCCTAAGCTATATAACTCTATTTTAGGCTTTTGGACCGAAGACAACCTCACAAAACTGATATCAAAGTAATGATTGTCTAAGCTTTATAAGTTTTATTCAAACTATATCTCTAGTCAAAGTAAGACTTGGGTTTCTTCTTTCCGATAAAATTCTAGGATAGTTAGTTTGTAGCTTTTGTTAGCGGAATTTCTACAGTGTTGAAGAAAATACTATGAATGTAAGGAAGTACTTATTTGATAACACCATTAAATATCATTCGAGATAATTCATCTCTAGACTCTACTCACAGTAACATTTTTGTTGTTACAGGAGATAGAGAAGGAGGTACCAACTGCGCCGCCACCTGAGCCTAAAAATCAGCTCCGCAGAACTAATTCAGCATCCTTTTGATGTCTTCATTGCAACGAGTTCCTTATTCTTTTTCATGATATCAACAACGTTCTCATGTGCATTATGCATCTCTCAAACAAGTTCCCTTACAGTTGAAGGTAGTTGTTTATGATGCAAATTGCAATCAATTCTCCACAGCAGGCTCTATTCCACTAAAGTTTTGTTGTATCTATATATTTTTATCATATCTGAATTATGACTTATTTTATAGACAAATGTTAGTAAGTTAGTGTTTTGTTAGTTTCAAGGGTTTGAACCCGAGACCTCCTTCGGTGTCCCTTAACTTACCAACCGAACTACTTACGCGAGTCTGAAATGACTTAAGCAGCACTTTAAATATATTTGAGTCTAGTTTTGGACCTACATGTGACTTTACTGGCCTTTTCTTTTGAAGCTTGCTGTTTTCACAACCAAAACTTCCTAATAACATATGGAAATGACCAAAAAACCCAGCGGAAGTTTTGAATGTTAGAAAAACAATTTTCTTTTCTTTTTCATGTGAATGACTATTTTTTTTTTACAACTCATGTGAATGACTATTGCTTGCTAATAAATGGCCAATTGTTGTATGAGTTGTTAAATAACTATACACTGTCCTCGTTAGTTTAGCTCAGTTGGTTGGGACAATACATAAAAATATGCAAAGTCCGGGGTTCAAACCCCAGCCACTACCAAAAAAGAAATAACTGTACACTAAGTTCACGTCATACTGTATATTTTAACTACTTTTTAGGTTCATTGAATAAATTAATTTATATGGAATGAATTGAAAAAGTGTTTTTTTTGCTTAAAATAGTGACCGAAGGAATTAATTGATTATAAAATCAAAGAGAAGTAAGGATAATATTTTTTTAATTAATTATATTTAAATGATTTGAAAAAAGATGTAATTTTGGCATATTTTTTCATGTATATATATTTCTTTATAAAATACACTTTACCAAAAGTTAAAATAAACTATGTAATTAACTAATGGGTCAACCACAATTAACAATTACCTTAAATTGATATCATCGTTGATTCAGTGAACGATACAGTTTTTTATTTTATGTTAGATTAAATTGTGAAAGAGAAAATTATTATCAATAACGGTGATAATAATTATATTTTATAAGTGAGATTTGAACCATATCTATTCTTTTTTTTATGATATAAAGTCAAACTTTTACCGCTAAGACGACAGATCTGAAACAAAATATTGCTACTGAGGAAAGTATTAATGCAACTATTTTTTTATTTTTTTTGTATTAATAATTGACATAGACATTTTAGAACTATTTTGTATCAATAAACAAAAATTACATAGATACAAGTTGAGAGGTAGACGGAATGTGTGTTTTTGCTAATATTCCTATCAATTTTTTGTTTCATAATATTTCTTTCTATCTCGAAAATTGTTTTTATAAATTTTATAATACAAATAGGTCGTATTGTTATGAGTTTTATTTTTATTTTTATTCGCATGATGTTTTTTGGGATGAATAAACAATACCACACAAAAATGATCAATAAAACATTGCAACACTTCCTCAAAAAAACATCGTCGCACTTAAACGACAAAATCACAAAAGAAAAACAAATCTATGTTCACAATACACCCTAGCATAACATTTATTTATTTATTATTAGTATTATTATTATTAATATAAATGTATTACATTAATCTTCTAAAAAGAAATGTATTACATTAATAATTACTATTTCCAAGGATAACAACCGTTATTCCCCCCTGTTGATACGACACAGGGTCCTGCTTTCTTTATATACCAATATAGCACAAATCTATAACGATCTCTACTAGATCTAAATGCATCAAAATGATGGAATTCATTATTCCATTTAACAGAACAGAAGTACAATGTGGTTCTAAAAATATTTACGTTAAAATTCCAACCAAAATGCTCATCAGTTCGAAGATCGTGAAATCCAAGATCATCATCTTTAGATTGGCAACGAAGAGTCAAGTTTAACTTGCCTTCCAAAGAGTTATGAACAACAACTTGGTGGTCGGTACTTTCGCCAATAACATTGTGCAGTGACAAAAATGTCAACACACATATCACTAGCAAACTTTGGGTAAATGGAGACATTACACCTTCAATTGTCAATAATTTTCTTACAAGAATATTACAATAATTGTGAAACGTGAAACATATATTTATAGGCCGTTTAGAAATAAAATAAGAATAAAAATATATATTAAGTTTATTAACATATTTAATTAGGAAAGAAAATATATTTGGTCAAAATTCTAGAAAAGTGTTATAAAATATTATTAAGATATAAATGAATATATTATACACTTTCTTGTAAAACTTATTAAATCAATAACATTTTTTATTAACTGAGCAAAAAAATATATAATTAAAGATATTGTATTTTGTATCTTTTTATAATAAAGTTTATGTATTCTCATTTTTATTTAGAAGATAGCAAAAAAAAAGAAGTAAATTTAACTTATTGGCGTATGTTATTTTGGTCCGAACTGGGTAAACAATATTAGTTTGTTGTTTTCTTTCTCTTCTTTCTTATCTTTGTTGTTTTGATTATGATTGTGGGATTGTTTCACACTTATATCTAGATATGTTTGTTGTTGTTGTTGTTTGAGACTACGCTACTTTTTGATTACTGCTTCATTTGCTCCATGATGAGAAAAACCGCAAGTGTACGGTTTTACCGTAGTAGTAAAAATAGAGTATCGTTCCGACAGGGAGTTATGAATTTAATTAACTTTTAACAATGATTAGAATGAAAGTTTTAAGAGTAAAAAGGTTTAGTTTTTGTTTTGAA
>Ga0228711_1003091_pt1 | contig 25846 bp, 19 predicted proteins | sample MedpolnodulmetaG_2_FD_177996 | JGI IMG/M metagenome (GOLD analysis project Ga0228711, IMG submission 177996) | Root nodule microbial communities from Medicago polymorpha collected in Santa Monica, California, United States - brown nodules | ecosystem: Host-associated > Plants > Roots > Nodule... | reverse complement strand
TTTTTTTTGTGTTAGATCTTCTCCAACGTTTCATATTTACACGCCCTATTTGGCATTAAGGTTTGAACAATGATTTGGTTAGAGATGGGTTGCATGATAACAAAGGGTTTAAGAATGAGTTTAGAGGTCAAGGCCACATTTGAAAGGTCAAAATATTAAATTTTTTTGATAAATTACATTGATATTAATGTGAATGATATCGTGGATGTTATCTCAAAAGACAAAGAAGTAATCCTTATACCATATTTGAGTCGTAATCTTAATTAAAAATAAGGAAATCATGATATACACAAAAATAGCGAAACTAATCCTTAGAGTCTTAACTACAAGAAAAAACAAGATTTGCTACCAAAAACTTGCTATAAACTGTATTGGTAGTTGATATTAAATCTCTTAGCTACCATTTGACCCTGACTATTTAGTTTTTATTATTTTTTGACCAAATTTCCTTTCATTTTATTTTTTAGAAACATGTCATTTAATTTTTATTATTTTTGAGTAATTTTTATTATTTTCTTTTTCTTTTGACTAATCTCTGATTCACTTTCTCTTCATTCAACTCATTCTCTTTCACACACACTCTCTCTGTCATCGATTCTGCATCTTTCGCTGACAAGGGTGGTTTAGTATAAAAGACAAGTAAATGTTGAACTCGTTGATGATAATGATATTCTTCTTCTTTTGTTATACTCCATGTTATGAAGATAATATTCATTAACGTTTAATTTGTATGGTCTACTATTGAGCAAGCACATACCACTAATCCAAACATAACAATACAAATTCTCACTATTTCTAAAGTTTTGATAATAAAATAAAAGAGTTAGGACATTTTAAATGTGAAATTCACGTAGACTAATTAGAAGTAATTTTCAGAGTGTGGAAATCTATATTTAAGATGAACCTATATTTAACCACCTTTACCAAGAATAAAAGATGAATATATATTTAAGCACCTATACCAAGAGTATTTCTTCATCATTCACACAAGAAACCACTAGAACACGACATTGGAAATCAATGTGAATTTATAATACTAGTAAACAGCTAAATAACTACACATACAAAGTAAAGCACGGTTTGAGGAAAACCCAATACAGACAAGAAAATCAATAAACTATAAAAAAAACTATTCAAAATGTTTATTAAAAGGAACTAGTATCGATCAATATTTTTTAGCATCAACCTAATTACAACGTGATATTGATCCGTTCAACTCTTATGACAACCATTTTTTTTCATTGATGTGGTTATACAAAAAAACATAAGCCACATAGAAACCGAAATTTGTGATAAGTAACATTTAAAACATATAAGTTAAATCGTAATTTGTGATAAGTAGCATTTAACATATATAATATAATGTAACATCTTTAAGACTCTAACTAATCCCCACCGAAAATTTGTTCCTGGGTCTGTCTCTGTCTCTAACATAACAAAATGATTTTCAATAAGCAACATTTTTTGATGCATATTTCTTTATCACACAAATAAAAGGAAACGTTCGAATGAATTCAAGTTTGACTCAATGACTAAAGTCATATCTAATATTAACTACAAAAGAATATTGGATATCAAGCAGATCAAGGTTGCCTTTAAAGAGAAAGAGGTAGCATTGAAAAGAACATAAAACCGAAGAGAGATTCATTTTTCGCCTTTAATGATCTCAACTTCATCTTTTAGAAACAAGTTAAAGATAAATTAGTATGTAAATGCAGATACACTACTAGAAAAAGCAAAATTAGTGACGGAAATTAGTGACGGAAAAAATGAAATTCCTCACAAATTCCTTGGTCGCAAAATTTAGTGATGGAATTAGAGAGGGATTTCACATTTTCCCTCACTAAATATCCCTCACTAATTTTATTTTTTTTAGTAGTGATATATTGAAGCTCTTAGATAGTTATTAGATTAGAGTATCTACAAAATTTATTAGTATAATCTAAACAATTCAATAAGATTATATCCAATAATAAAATATACAATGTATTATTCTTCCACCCCAATTATAGTTCACCATTGAATATCAAATGACTAGCGAAAAGTAATTGAGCGTTTACATTTGGGAGAAATCATTGGACACGAGTTTAATTCTTCTTCTAAAGCATCTTGAATTGGCATTGGAAGATCCATTTTGTGTTTGGTAAAATTATAATCTACAATGAAGATCTCAATGACCTCTAAATGTGGCGCATTTTGTAAAATATATGATGCAAATCGAAGTTCATCTACAATGCCTTGGAAGATTAAAGTACATGATCTGAGGTGAGAAGAAATGCACTTAGGAACATCATTTAGGTAGTTCCAGTTTTTGTACAAATCTTGGTTGCTTGGGTTGTTTATCCACTGCAAAACATATGCCAAAATAAGATTTACGAAACATAAGCAAAGAAAATAAGCTAAAAAAAAAACATTCCAGAAACACAAGTAACCTGTTCAATAGTAATAACTTGAAGCTTGGGGCAATTCTGAAGCACTTCCACTACATTATCCCAGTGATAAAATTCATACAAGTATAATTTAAGCTGGATTAAGTTTTGAAATAAAAGTAAGTTTCTGCAATAGGAATTCATATCTGTGTCAAAAAGCTCGCAAGCCACCTACAAAAACAAATCATAACATAAGAATGAAATTGAATGTCAACATCAAGTAACATTAAGAATTTCAAAGCAATCACAACGATTACATCAGTAGATTACCTTGATTATTAAAGTCTTGACATTAGAAATTGCTCTAAAGGGAACATCCATTTGAAATCCATTTATTTCGGCTTTGATCAACTTGGATAGGATTTTATACTCTGTAACACCTTGATCTTCTTCATTGTAATGAATGTCAGCAATCAGATCTTCCAAAATGGGACATCCATAAACAAGTTTGTTGAAGTTCTTCTTATTTTTGAAATGAACATCACACAAATGAAGGGTCTTAAGCGAGGGAAGATTGACAGAGATATTACCAGGGAATTCAAGATACTCCAATTCGAGAATAACAAGTGTTTGAAATCTGAAAATACCTAGCCCCAAGGGAATCAGGTGAATTGGACTACAAATCTCGATATGCTCCACGGGATGCCGATTTGCCCTTTCGATCCAACGTTCAACACTGTAATCCTCCCAACGGTTTGAACTGCATCGCAATTTAAACGTTTTGATAAGTGGGTGGGAGAGTAAAACTTTGTCAACTGAACGGTGAAAGCGAAGGAAAGAATTTGTGTCAGCAACGGCTTCATCGTCTAAGTCGAGAGATGTGAGTGATCGGTAGAGTGGGAGCCACCTTTTGGAGAGAATAGCTGTGGAGAAAGCTAGTTTGGTGGGGAGAAGAGACAGAATATGAGATAAGATCTCATCAGGTAAGCTACTTATAATATCAATGGGTGCTGAATTCTCCATTGTTTTTTCAAGCTTACTGTGATGTGTTGATTTTGTTTTGGTGAGATTGAGACTGCAAGCTGGGGTATATATTGTGTTTGTGGCAAGTTGTTTCGGACAAATCCAGCTGCTATTAAGTGGTATAGTGTTTGTGGTTAAACCCTAAATTTTAGTGTCTATCTCTTTTTTTTTTCTTCTTTTTTTTCTAAATGACGTGTAGATCTTATCCCTTATGAGGTATTAGGAAATTAATTTTTTTTTGAATAGAACTAATTAAGAAATTCAATTATAGCATTCAATATGATTATTTTAAAAAAAAAATCATTATGATATGATATATGGGAAAAGTATTCTATATCTATATTATTACTTTTTATGACGTGCAGAGTCTATCGTTTTGTTGGTTGATGACATATATGTTTTTGAGGGAGACAAACATAGTTTATTTCATCTGTAATGGAATTACAAATATATGACGGTACATCAATTGGGTAACATAAGCCTATATCTAAGTTGGAGGTATTAAAATGATGCATGTGGAGTTATCGACAATGTGGTTTCCATTAAGAAAAAATAAATTCCATTTAAAAAAATGATAGTACATCAAATAGCGTAGTATAAAATAGATCTATCTTCGCTAAAGGGTAAGTGATCACATTAGTTTACCATTGGTTAAACTCGATATGAGAGTTTTAATTTTTTTTTTTAAACAACTTCTCTAGACTAGAACATATGCCATTACAATATCTGGCCATAAACATTCTCTTCCAATCCACATCTGCATCCCTCTCCACCAAGACCCTTTACCTCCACTTTGATAAAAGGGAAATATTAAAAAGCCTCAAATCGTTCACCCCTAGACCACCATACTTATCTGGCCTTCAAACATTGTCTCATTTTACCAACTAATTATATTTCTCCCAACCGCTCCACCCCACAAAATATTATGTTGTAAGTTAAGAATGCTTTACCAGATACAATTGGACATTTTAAGAAAAAATATGTTAAAAGATAGGAATCAATACTGAATTGATAAGAACAACCCTACCTCCAAGGCTCACAAACATATCCCCTTTTAAATTACATCAATTGCCAAGAAACATAAAAGGAAGTTTTCCCCACTTATACTTTAAAAAAGAGACTTCAACCTCCATAAATTTTATTCTTGACGTGTACCTCAAAAACTGTACTTTTTTGCAAAATCACCTTGAGCCGCGACATTGGATATTCTTCATTGACCATAAATTTTCTAGACAAGATCCCTAATAAATAAAGTCTCCTCCGCGTATTGTAGGTGAAACCAAAAATATTGGATTCTTTGATTTGAATGAAGTTATTGACTACCATGAAAATCTAGGAGAAAACAAGTTTGATAAGGAGACGAGAGTCTATGAGACAAGATCTCATTAGGTAAGGTAGTGATAATATTAACGGGTTCTGAATTCTACATTGTGTTGTAAAGCATACTATGATGTGTTGATTTTGTTTAGGTGAGAGTGAAATTTCAACGTGGGGTATTTATTCTGATTGCGGCAAAGTTGTTTCAGACAAATCCAACGACTATTAAGTGGCATTGTTTTTCTGCATAGTTGTTTTGGATAATCCAGCAACTATTCCAATCGTGTATCACTGTAATGCAAATAGGGATGGTCAAGGGATTTTCCCACTCCATTCAACATGTCAATGCATTTTTTATGAACTTGAAGAATTTTTTTGAAGACACCAACTTTTTGATTCTTGGCTGTGGTTTTTCTACCATGACACAAAGTGGAAAGAAGCATGAAGTATGCATAAACCTAACAGGGGCATTGCAGTACCTAATAAGTACTCAACTTAGTGTGAAGCATAAATAATAATATATCAAGTCTTGTGAAAAACATAACAAAAATTCTCTTATGAGTGTCCGTTAGTACAAAATCCAAGTATATGTTGACCTTGTTGATCATGAACGATGAAATTCTTCTAAAATGCTTATTGCAAAGTAAAACATTCTTCTAAAAGGAAATTTTCCCACTTATAATTCAAAAATAGAGACTACAACCTATATAAATTTATTCTATGTACCTCAAATACCCTACATTTTGAAAAATCACCTTAAGCTGCGACAATGGATATATTCTTCATTTACCATAAATTTCCCAGACAAACTTCCTCGATAAGTAGAATAGCATTCATGTATTGTAAATGAGTGCGGTAGGGAGATGAGAGAGTGAAGGAGACAAGATCTCATCAGCTAAGGTGCTGATAATATCAATGGGCGCTGAATTCTCCAATGTGTTGACAAGCTTACTTTGATGTGTTAATTTTGTTTTGGTGAGAGGGAGATTGGGACTGCAATCCAGAGTATATATTGTGTTTTGCGGCAGAGTTGTTCCGGACAATCTGCGGCTATTAAGCGGTATTGTGTTTGCGGCCAAACCCTAATTTCTAGAGTATATGTTTTCTTCTCGATGACGTGTCGATGTAGATTATGTCCATTAAGCAATATTCTGAAATTCAAAAAAATAAATAAAAGATACACGGTGCTTTGAAATGGAAAAAAGATTCATGTACACCCTAAATTATTCAACCTAAAAAAAGTACTTTGAGATAGATAGCAATAGATAATGTGATGGGATAGATGTGACGAATAGATAATCTTGATAGATGAGACGGGAAAAAGTTCTTATATATTGTGTTTGCAGCCAAGTTGAGGATCATTTATTGTTGTAAAAGTGACTAAAATTTGGAGAAATTGGAGTTCTGATGCTGTCTAATTCGGTGGCCGAATTGACTGGCTCGGTGGCCGAATTTGAGTGTTGTTTTTTGTCTGTTGGTTCGGCAAATATCGGTGGCCGAATTTGCTAGCAGAAAATATAACAGAAACGTATTTTTAGGCTGGATTTGTTCCAATTTTATGGGGGTTACTTTTACTATAAATATAGACATTGTATCAGAGTAAACCTTGAGATAGAGGGGGCTGAAACAAGGGTTGAGAAAGGCAATAACAAAACTAGGGTTTGTATAGAGTTTGTCTCTTGGCAACAAACACTACGGTTTGAGGGTTGATTCACGTTGAGAAACACTAGAGTTTCGCTTTAAGGAAGTTTTAGTTATGTTTCTCCTATAACAACGTAACCTGCTGGGACGCTCCTTTTCAAAAACAGCTTTAAAAGCTTCAGTATCACCTCCCTTCTTTTAAACCATTTCTTGAAGTTGGAACTAGCAACCAAAAAAAAATCAAGAAAACATTAATTAATATTATAAACAATGTTTGCCGGCAATTTAAGCAAACACAATTTAACGTAAATGTAAATTTTTACATACAAATACTTTTCTAGTTTCTTCATCCAATTGTTTTCCAGTTTCAAAAAACATTTATGATTGAGTGGGTTCTCTTTTTTCCTTTTCACGTTGCACGAATCAAAATAAAACATCCCTTGAATTAAAATGCCTCTCGTAGAAACTAGACATGAATTAAAAAAATGCTCAAAGAAACTAGCCTAAATCTCCTGTGTTTTCCCTAATCCAAAACTATCGGCTAGATGTAGATCTCAAGTAGTGGTGGTGTGACGAGATTACGTCTCCGCACCATCGTCTTCATTCCCATCTGAGTCGTGTTTTAGTCCTTATATTTTTGCGATTTCCGGTCCGTTTTCGTCCTTGTTTTTCTCCGATCTGTACAGATTTAACCTCTGTTACAACTTTTCATGGTGAAGAGGTGGAAGAGATGAGAAGGCAACAAATTTATTGTGGCTCGGTGTGTTTGTTGGTGATCTTAGATCGACTAGATACTAGTTTTACTAGTTGTTGTGTAGTGGCAACATTAGGAGTTTTTTCATGCTGTTTTTGGTGTGTTGTAGCGTGACAGAAGCTGTGTGGTGATGGGTGTTGAAGAGGTGGTGAAATCTGGTGTTTTTGGTGGTCATGTGGTGGTGGAAGCGGTGGTGGTTTTGTCATGGTGGCGTGTGGTGTTTAGGTGGTCTTGTGGTGGTGATTTTATGATGGTGGCATGGTGGTGAAAGAAGGCTGCTTTGTGGCGTTATAGTGGTGGTTATATGGGTCAGCAGTGTTGGTGGTATGTTGAGGTTGTAAGGGTGTGGTTTGGATGGTATCTTGGTGGAAATTCTGGACTCGGATCGGACGTCGGATCTCTTGGTAGACTAGAAATGATAAGAGGGGTACATGTGTTTTTTAGATATGGTTGTGGGTTTTTTTTATGATATTTTTTTTAATAGGTGGTGAGCTCTTGTTGTGGTGTTTTATGTTGGTGCTTTGACTATTGGAGGTCTTCGAGCTGAGCATTTTCCTTTTCTGACATGTTTTATGTTTTCACCACTGTCCTACCTATCGATTGTCTTTCAGGTTTTTTTTCTGGATTCTGGTGGGCGGATTGATTTCGCTTCGAGATCGGGAGTTAGTCTCTGGCTGCAAAATTTTTAATGGTAATAGTGTCTTCTCCGGTGGATCGAAGGTGAAGGCTTCCATACTGATTTGGTTCTGGAGTATGGTGGTTCGATCGCTTTTGATTCGAGATCGGGAGTTAGTCTTTGGTCCATGTTTGTTTTGGGATAATTATGGTTTCTTCGATGGACCTGGAGTAGTAAGATGGTGGAATCCGAAGAAGCGTTGGAAAAGGACACTTAGAGGTGTCAAATTGGGCTCAGTTATGGTGAAGTCAAGATGTTGTTTGGTTTTGGAGAGATGGTTTTTCTTTGGGAGGAGTGGTTTTTAGGGGTTTTTTTGGATGGGTAGTGAGCGATGGGTGTTTATGGACTCTGTCTTTTCAGTGGTTATTTTGCAACTGGGTTTTAATTTAGGCGATGATGTTGGTGTTGGTAGTTGTTTGTTAATGGTGTTGAAGGTAGAGCTTGGTTAGGTGGTGGGGTTTTGGTGTCTTTTTGGAGTTTTGTTTTGGGTGTTCCGCCTATATACGACGCCTTTGTCTTGTAATTTATGGATTACCGATCTTTTTTCGTCTTGTGCAGGGACCGAGTTTTTTGATAAAATTTGTTGTTAAAAAAAAAGTACAAATGTTAGCTGTTTCCAAAGTCTTGATTATTACGTGATGGACATCTTTACTTAAGAACCTGTACCAAAAATATTTCATTATCATTCACACATGTAAGATAATTAATGTGAATTTACAATACTAGTAAACAGCTAAATAACTACACATGCAAAGCACGGTTTGAGGAAAACCCAACTGGTCATACAAAAAACTAGACATGAATGAAACTAAAGTGAAAGCAAAAAATTGTAATCACAATAACTAAAGTTGTATGCTGAAAATTACAGACAAGAAAATCAATAAACCATAAAAAAATACCCAAATATTTATTAAATAGAACTAGTATTGATTAGTATTTGTTAGCATCAACCTCGAATTACAATGTCTTAAGGATTCCTACTAAGGAATGAACTATTACCAACTTTGCTTCCTTATATCAAATAAGATGGATATTAAGTAGAACTATTTATCCTTTCTTTTTTATGATAGATACATTTTTTTTAAAGAAACCAAATTATTTTATGTTTTTGGCTCAATAACAAGTTAAAATTCATACCAAGTTATTAAAAGTATTTTATCTAACTCCAAGAGAAGTCAAATAGATGACGTTAAGTTTCAAAACATCACTACACCATATATCCTCTCTTGCAACAGTTAAAAAACGTAGCCAGTACTGAAAAAATCGTTGCCTAAAAGAACAGGGTCGTTTTTCGGGCGTCACCTGTTCGAGCGTAGCCTATTGTCTAAGGGGACGTTTTTTCACGCTATTTGGGCACACTTTTGGAAAACGTCGTCTAAACCATTGGAAAAGGAAACGCTTTTTTATGTCATTTGTTGCAACAATATTTAACAGTGGCCATAGTTGGCTACGGTTATTAAACGTTGCCAAATATTGAAATAGACCAAAAAAAAAATTGTAAAAATAGCTTATAGGAGACGTTACAATAATTGCGTAAATAAGGAAAATTAAATTTAACTACAAATCAAAAAAAGTTGTGTTGCAACAAATTTGAAGGAAAATTTCTAACGTTACTTGATACCAAGTACAAGACTAGCAAAATACATGGTTCAATAAATTTTAATGCTTTCAAGTGCAAGTCTAAATAAAACATCATCCAACTTGTTCAACTTTGTTTTAAAATTTACCATCATCTATGTTCTCCTTTTGAAATTCATCATCTTCTTGAAACTCATAAACTATGTTGCCTTTTTCATCATTTTCATTGATACCTTGATTCAAAAAAAAAAGTAAAACAAAATTACACTAACCATAGATGGTATCAATTCGATGGGCAATAAGAAATCCATCAAAAGTTATACATAACACAAATAAAAGGCAAGAGAATTAGTAAAACACACCCAAAGTATTTATGTGAACAAGAAAACCTCTTTAATATAAGAGTAATTTCCTACAATATCAAAGTCATAAAATAGTCATCATAACAACACTAGAATAAATCCACAATCTCTAAAATGAATCAAACCTTACACTAAATAAATTCTCTAATAAGTTTGCTAATATTCTACAACCTTTTAGTAACTACAAACAATGTCAAGACAACATGCATAAACAAAAATTTATCCCAATCCTAATAGAATTGAATTGATGTCAAGTATAACATCATCAACATTTATTCACAATCAATTGCAAATTAAACTCAACAGAAGATAGCAACAACATTACTCAACAACTAATCAATCAAATATTCAAATTATTCTTATCCTCACCTAATAACCTTCATCCACAATAACTTACAAATTAAACTCAAAAGAGGACAACAACAACATTACACAACAACTAATCCATCAAATACACAAATTATTCTTATCCTCACATAATAAAATCTCTTACCACTTGGACTAATTCAATATTGATTTTGTTACACTTTTTATTCTTGCGTTGGACATTGATCTCATCATTTATATTTATTTTTAAGATATTATTATAATTTGTTTAGGGAATTTTTAAGATATTATTATAATTGTAAATTTAAATAAGTTTAATTTAATATACTTACACGTGTATTCGTCCACACAAACTTATTTAATTCTAACCCGGGCAACGCGGAAGCTCTAAACTAGTATATATATGAAGTAATGTCTTGTATGCCACATATCGCTTCCACATTTATCCTCAATAAATTTTTATATTTGTTAAACTAATATTTTATTTGGCAGAAATATCTCAACAAACTTCGTATATTATTTTGATCTTATCAACTAAATATTTTATTTAATTTTTTAATTTATTTTTAAAATTTATGTAGCATAAATATCTCATCAAACTACTAGTAATATTTTAAAATTTTACAATCATCAATAATATCAATCAATAGTCTACCTATCGTTATCTATTTATGAAGATTTTTTTTTTGTTTGACAAAGATTTATTTATGAAAGTTAATGACTAGCATTTTTAGCTGAATATAGAGATTTTTGACTGAATTTTTTTATAATTCCTATTATATATATTATTAATTATCCATATATTATATGTTAGTTGATTTTTTTTAATAATGTTTGGAGTGAAAGTTTGGTTAGTTTAGAGCGAAAATTGCCAAAAAAATTTGGATGTTGTGAATCTTATGCAACATTGAAGGAATGTAGTCTTTTATTAAAATTAAACTAACAATCTAAAATTGTCCCCAAAAGTATTTTAGGGGACAATTATCAAATATTGCCAGAGAAATAATATTGTGACACTTTAAAAACGTCCCAGAAGTATTTAAGGGGACAATTCACGATCATTGCCAAAGAAATAATAGAGTAACGCTCCAAAAACTTCCCCAAAAGTATTTTAGAGGAGGTTTATCAGGGATTGCGAAAATATTTTTGGCGAAAGCCAAAAAACGTTGCCTTAGCCACTTTTAGGGGACAATTTTTACATGTCGCCTAAAAAAGTGTTGCCAGAGACAATAAATGGTGTAGTGCATGCGACATGATTTGTCACTTAGTGACAACAAAAGAAATTATAGCTTGAGGCTTAAAGTAGTTTCACAAAGGATAATAAGAATATAAATGGTGGCTTGAAAGGCTCAAGGTACCCAAAAATATTATCTTGTGTGTAGTATAACATGAATAACTGTCCGTAAAGAATGACCGCAAATTCGAGCAAAACTAGCATTCACATGGAACATTCAAGATAGAATGAATTATAGAAGATGAGTGGATTGAATATTTGGCTCAAATTCTCACAAGTCATGCTATACAGAAAAAGATGGTGATTGTAATGAGGGAAAGGTTATATATGTAATGCAAAGTAGTAAAATCAAGAATGATAACAAGGATTAGAAAAATAAAAGAAAACAATTGTTTCAGACAGAAAATATTAACATAACTTCATAAATTGTTCTGAAATTGTTTCAATACTCCTAACTAACTTCTACCATTCTAAAATTTTCCCCTTCGAATGTCCACATCTTAGGAAGATAAAGGCATCAACTCCCCCCTTTCATATCTAAGTCTTCAAATTCTTTAACTAACCTTTTCATTTTCAACTCCCCACTACCATATCCCTATGTAGCTCACACATTAAGTATTTTTTTTCCACACCTTCGAGCTTTTAATTTCTTTCAAAATAATCCTCATCCACCCAACCACATTATTTCCTCTCCACCCTCATGCACCATTTTATTTAAAGTATTGTTCTCAGGTCAATAATTATTGAACTTAAAAGGTTTCAGACCCCAAATCTATGTTCCCAGCTTTAAGAATCAAAGGAAAACGAGCTCACACATCTCCATGTAAAGCCTATAGAAAATAAGTCCCTCAATTTTCCGAACAATCCTCCGAGACAAGAACCTTATCGATATGGGTCATAGAGATACATTAGGGTGATACCATGTAAATATCCTTCCTAATAGTGCAAGATCTTCCATCTCAACCTCCTTTAAGAGTCCACTAAAAATGCTCATTTGCCTTGTCAATCGAGTCACATCCTCCAAACTAACCCCACTTCTTTCCTCCCTCCTATTCACCATATTAAAGTTTCCAAGAATACCCCAAGAACAATCTCCAAAATCTCTCCTAATCTCCCAAAAACTATCCCGCAACCTTATTATAGACTAAAAATCACATTTTGCATAGACATTTAATAAAAAAAAACTTTTTTTTTAATCCCCCACTCTATACGTCTTCAAACATATCCCTTTCTTTGAAAGTGGAAATCACAATCGAATTTACCTTATTCCATATGGAAAAAATACTGCCATTATTACCAACCGATTGTAGATAAAACCAATAACAATATGTATCTCCCCATATACTGTAACGAACAATATCTATAATGGTCTCCAATTTTGTCTCCTGCATTTAACGTCGAGAAATCTAATTTGTGATGATGAACTAGCTCTTTAATCACACTCAATGAAGGTTGTAATAATCACTACACATGGTGTGTTTACTTCCTCACACCCTTGTTACTAATATCTCCATCTTCTATAACCACCAATGGTCCCCCATCACTCATGGTAAACGACATGCCACTTCTTTTTAACTCCATAAACTTATTATTTTCCGCCACCACATATTTAACCACCCCCGTTAGCCTCTAATCATTACAGGCTCATTTAATATGATCAATATTTGTTTGACCTTTAACTTTGCAGGAATCGAAGGTTTTCTCATTTCAATTTGAGGATTTCGACAAGACATCAAGCCTAGTGCGCATAGTCAGAATTTTGAAAGAGCAAGGCTGAAAGCATGACCGTGTCAAAGTAAAGCAATCAAGGCGGAAAAGGCACGATTTCGAACTTAAAGACGGTTTCCTTAGTGGGAACGTGGGGCAAGCGGTTATCCAAGTTGGAAGAAGTGCTGATCATGAGATTAGTGGTTCGTTAGTTAGTTATATCTAGTATAAATAAGTGTTTCCAAGCCGGAAAATGGGTCGCAAATCATTTATAGAATTCTACAACACTCAATCTATCGGCCTCTAGGGAAACGAGTTATACAGAATGTATGTAAACTGATTTGTAGACCACCTTTATTTTTAATGCAATGTACTTTACCTTTCCATTAAGTTTATGTGTTTAAACTTTTACCTTTTCCTTTAACTTTATATTGTTTTTGCTTGCAATCTCAATTCTGTCGAGAGACATTGCCCTTTTATTTCTAAACCCGTCCAGCTCTCTAAGCAACCTGAGTGCATCTCATGGCCCATTTCAAACCTTTTTCCGATCAAAACTTTTGCACAACATGCTCCTGAGATCTCTAGTTCGATCTCGTTTGTAATAATCAGAACTAGCCCATAGTTTGCCAAAAACACAGGTAAACACCCCCCCACCTACTCACCACAGATTTTAACCCAGAGGATGGAGATGCCACACTGAAATTTGGCAGCACTGTCTCCAACACAATGCCCTTTGATGTCTCTTCTTCATTATCTCCAAACACTTCTTCCCAATCCACCCTTCACTACCTCAATCCCCTCCCCCACCTATTCGTCCCTCATCCCTACTTCCCTCCCTCTTCAAATCTCTATATTATTACTATATTTTCTTATTACTATATTGTTTTCCCTCCTCTTTATCCCTCTTTAACTACTGCTACCAATTGTATATTTTTTTTTGAATTACTACTCTTTTGTCCTTCCTTGTCGTCCCTTTTTGGTATCCTTAGCCCCTTTTCCATTACTGAAAATCCTCAAATAGTGTTGTTCAATTTTCCAAGGTAACACCTACAATAGAATAATATGTAATGGATTTTTCTTACATATTTTTTTACCATCTCCGACACGCACTCTCTCACCCTCCTTTCCACACTACCCTCTAACTATGTGAACAGAACTCTACCCACTACTTAAGCCCATTACGGGATCTGAAAAGACCCTTGGAACATATACTGTAGTAGATGAATCTAATCCCACCTTCATGCTTTCCCCCTTCCTCCTCAAAAGGATCCTTATGGAAATGGGATTGATGAGAAACATTAAACTTATGCCTTAAGGTTCTGAAAGATTTACATTCGTTATTTAGGAAGAAGTTAAAGATGAATTAATATGTAAATGAAGATAAAATGTAAGTAATAGATAGTTATCTGCTTAGAGTATCAACTAAAATTATTAGTATAATCTAAACAACTCAATTAAGATAATATCCAATAATAGAATATATAGTCTGCAATTCTTCTACTACAATGAGAGTTCACCATAAAGTTATATCACAACATAAATTGTCACAAATGTCCATTTCTTTGAGGGTTACAATCCTATTACCTTCAAACTAATTGAAAATTTACATTTGGGAGAAATGACCAGAACTGAGTTTAACTCTTCTTCTAAAACCTGAAGTGACAATGGAACCAATTTATCAGTAATGGAGATATCCATGACCTCTAACTGTGGCGCATTTTGTAAAACATATTTTGCAAATCGAAGTTCATCTACAAAGGGCTGACAGATTAAAGTACATGATCTTAAGTGAGAAGAAATGCACTTAGGAGCATGACTTGGGTCTTTCCACTTTGTGACCAAATCTTGGTTGCATTCATCATCCCACTACAAAATTATTCCAAAATAAGATTTATTAAAAACATGGGAAGAAAATACGCTACAAAAATTTAAAAAATATTCCACAAACACAAGATACCTTTTCAATTGTAAGAACTTGAAGGTTGGGGCAATTTTGAAGTAGTTCAACTACACTGTCCCAGTGAGGAAAGGTATGAAAGTATAATTGAAGGTTAATTAAGTTTTGAAATACAAGAAATTCTCCAGAATACAAATTGATATCTAACACCTGCAAAAACAAGTTATAGTATTAAAATGAAATTGAATGACAAAATTACAACTCTGGGAACATCGTCATGCTTACTTTACTCTTATTATTTATGTAATAGTAAAAATTTTGAAGCTTACCTTGAGTAATAAAGTCTGGACATTAGTAATTGCTCCAAAAGGAAGATCCAATGGATTTATATCAGCTGTGATCAACTTGGATAAAGTTTCAAACTCTCTTCTACTAACTGTAACATCTGGAACTTGTTCTATATAGTAAATGTTAGCTATCAAATCTTCCAAAATGGCACATCCATAAATAAGCTTGTTGAATTCATCGTTATTTGTGAAATGAACATCATTCAAATGAAGGGTCTTAAGTAAGGGAAGATTGAAATCGATATTACCAACCACATGGCAATACGTCAATTTGAGAACAACAAGTTTGGGAAATCTAAAAATACTAGTCGTCAATTGGATCCAACGTTCAACATTGGAGATTGAAAGAGAAATGCAAGAGATCTGGAGATTCTCCAAATGGTGGCGTTTTTCCCCAGTGATCAAACCTTCAACATTGAAACCATCCTCTGAATGTTTAGAACCGCATTCTAGGATAAATGTTTTAATGAGTGGGTGGTAGAATGTGATTTTGTCGACAAAACAACGGAAGCGAAGGAAGGCATCTTCGTTGTCAACAGATTCATCGTTGAAGTTGAGAGAAGTGAGTGATTTGTAAGGTGAGGCCCATCTCTTAGAGAGAATGGTTGTGGAGATGGCAAATTTGGTTGGGAGAAAGGAGAGTATATGAGACAAGATATGATCAGGCAGAGTGCTGATAATATCATAATTCTCCATTGTGTTGTAGATCTTAATGTGGTGTGTTGGCTCTGAATTTGAGGTTTGATTTTGTTTGGGTGAGACTGAAACTGCAGTCTTGGATATATATTATGTTTACGACAAAGTTGTTTTGAACAATCCAACGACCAATAAGTGGTATTGTGGTTCTGGCCAAATTCTAGATTCTAGGATATTATGTGTAGATCTTATCTGTTCAATTGTATTGGAAAATTCAAAAAATAAAATGGAGATAATTAGGAAATTTAATCGCGAAAAAGAAAAAGAAACTAATTAGGAAATTCAAATATAATAGCAGTCAATATGATATTTTCCAAAAATTTAATAAAATAAATATAATATCATATATGCAAAAGTATATTATATATACATCATTTTTTTTTATCAAAGAGATAAAATCTACTGTTTTTTATTACGTGTAGTGTTTATCTATTAAGCAGTATTAGGAAATTTTATAAAGAAAGAAAAAGAACGGTGCTAATTTGGAAAAACAAATATAACAAATGAGCAAGAGGATCTTCTTTTTTTACACCTCCCACAATAAAAATTTATTGTGTTGGACTTCCATTAACAAGAATCAGCCTGCTACCGCCTAGGGCTGGATAAAAAAACAGTGTCCGACCCAAACCGCCCGGACCGCATAGCCCGAAGCACGTCGGGTTGGATTTAACGGGCAAACCGGGTTGAGCGGATTCAAATAAATGGGTTCCTTTCGATAGAAGTGGTCGGATTCGGTTCGGCTGTACTGACCCAACGAAATCCGCAACCGTCCGACATATACACATGAGTATGCAGTTAACTATGCACTATGCAGCCCAAGATGAATGGCCAATATTTACTGTCATTTTTCTATCATGTGGCTCACTATGAAACTTTTCTATTTTCTCGTTACCCAATAAAACTATTACTATGTCACATAGAAAAATACAATACAAAATTAATATAATATATAATTATCATATAATGTTTACAGTTGTATACAACTATCTCTTAACCTTCTTTCAAAACAAAAAAAATAATTAATCTCTTACCTTTCCGATTCCAACCCATCAACAACATCAATCCAAATCCATCTGCAACTCTCCCTCATCATCTCATCTCATTTTAATAAACCCAGAAATCAACATCCTTCGACCCCTTTAAACATGCGATGGATTTCTTGTAAACTGCTACTAATCAATTTTGTTTTTGGTCTTCAATCTTTCTTTTTCCTTCCCGTTCTCTCTGATTTTTCTTTTTGCAACGAGTTTTCTTTATATCAATGAAATCCGACAAAACCCAACCGCTCACCCGAAAAACCGGCTAAACCGAAACCGATCTAACCGGAAAGACAAAACGGACGGAAATGGGCTGGCTTTTCTCCCCCGTCGGCCTAATCGGTTTGGGATTTCGAGCCCGAACTCCGACCGAGCCCGACCGTTGTCCAGCCCTACTACCGCCATACACACAAGATTTCATCCATGGTTTCCACTTGGCACAAAAATGATACCTCTTAAGCATATACTCCATGATGCTTTAATAAACAAAATCATAGGTCATATAGAAATCCACCTTGAACGCCAAGATAGACGACATTTTTTCTTAGCCAAATCCATAACGTCATTCACCACAAACATGCCATCAACTAGATTACAACCTTTTAGCAAAGCTGATTAAGACAAAGAGATAAGAGAATTCATCACCCTGGATAACATTATCACCAACACCCTTGCCACACTAGTACAAAAAACCCTTTTTAAGTTGGTTAAAAAGGGCTTTTTAAATCGGGCGCGTGTCCGACCTAATAGCTCCCGTCATAAGAAGTTTTTGCTTTGTAAGTCGGATTTAGCAACCGTCTTAAGGCATCATTTTTTAAGTCGTTTTAAAAAAGCCTTTTAAGTCGAGTGCGCGTGTGTCGTAATAGCAGCCGTAGTAAGACGGAATTTTGAACCGACTTAAGAAGACGGCATATAAAAAAAAAATTGACAAATCAACCCGACCTAAAATCAAGTTTGTTTCGTGGGTCAACTAGAATTCAAAAGACAACCAATACCAAAATATCAGGGTATCAAAACGTAAACATAGAGCTGCATGTAATGTCATGCCAAATTGAATTATAGAGTAGTGTGATCAAAATAAGATACACTAAGTAAGAGTTTACACTAAAATGTAAAGTCGCATATATACAAGTATAACACCTAAAATTAAGAGTATTACATATCTTCACCCTTATAGTGTTTAAATTTTCAGAATGCTTTTCAAGTGTTATTCAAGTGCCTTCGCTAAATTCTCACTGCATCAGAACAATGGTTTCCTACAATGTCAGAAGAAGAAGAAAAAAAATATCAACCATTATATTCACATTCTATATTTCCTTAAATCAGTGCTTTTGTTTATCAAATTCAGTCCAATTTGGAAGATAAGAAAGTAAATGTTCATGATACAATCACATTTTTCATAAGCAATTGGAAAATTTAAACTATCAGAATTTAAACAATTTTTTTATTAATAATTTTTTAATGATATCAACTAGGCTTAGCATCACAAGTGTCACTCTCCCCATCTTATATGAAAGGTTAAGGAAATCTTTGAATTGTGTGCTAGACTAGATAAAGAAATTAAAAAACACCGATATGAATGTAAAAACTCTAAGATATATTACTAGGCATTGAACTCACCAAAACCATCTTGCCACACAAGAAACTATCACACAAGTGAAAGCAACTAGTAACGATACAATTTGTTGAAGTCACCATGAATACAAAGTTCCCCTAATTGGGAAATTGGTCTAAAGTCCTTTAGCTTAAAAAGTGGGTCCACAAAGTAAGATAACAAACAAGTTAGCGCACACTCATTAACATGAAATTCATCAAATATAATCCCAACTCCCTCATTCAAAAGATACCCAAATTACTTCACAAAAGTAAAATTGAAATTGAATGGCCCTAGGCTTTTTTTCTTAACATAATCTTTCACCAGCAACTCTATTTCAGACATGCATGGCTCCACGAATATACTCCTTTACTATTCTAAAAGTTGAGGTAACTCCATTGCATCAAACTTCAGTCTATCCCAACTATAATCCGCACCTTGCTTACTAATTAAGGTACTCAACAACCACCACTCTAATTTGCTTTGGTAACTCCATCCACTTGCCTCCCTACTAAAGCGCCTTAATTGAAATCCTTCTTTTATAGCCTTCAAACTTCTATAGAAAAACATAGTTTTCACATCCCCTTCACTAAGGAAGATTGATTTAAATGTTAGAAAACACTAGCTTCTTTACTCCTAATAAACTTCCACCAGTTATAAAATTTTTCCCTTAGGCAGACAAAGACATCAACCTCCCCTTTGAAATCTAAGTCTTCAATTTCTTTGACCAACCTTTTCATTTTTACTCCCCACTACCATATCCCTCTATGCTCCACAATCTAAGTCTTTTTTTCACACCTTCGAGCTTTTCTTTCAAAATAAATCTTATCCACCCAACCACGTTATTCCTTTCCACCTTTCCTCCACCATTTTCTTCAAATCTTTGTTCTCAAGCCAGTAATTATAAATAATAAAAGGTTTTAAACCCGCAATATATGCTCCCAGCTTTGATAAACAAAGGAAAATGAGCCGACGCATCTCTAGGTAAAGCCTATAGAAAACAATTCCCCCAATTTTGTGTCCATTCCTCCGAAAAAATCACCCTATCGATACGACTCAGAGATAACATTAGGGTGATACCAAGTAAATCATGTTCCCTATTGTGCTACATCTTCCCAATCAACCTTCTTTAAAAGTTCACTAAAAAGGCTCATTTTTTTCTTGTCAATCGAGTTACTTCATCCAAATTAACCCCTCTTCTTTCATCCATCCTGCACACTGCATTTAAGTTTCCAAGAATACACTAAGACCAATCTCCCAAATCTCTCTTCTAATCTCCAGAAAACTATCCCACATTCTTCTTTTAGACTCCAAGTCACATTTTGCATAGACATTTATCAAAAATCTTTTTTTTGAACCCCCAAACTCTAGATGTCCTACAACATATCCCTTTCTAGGAAAGTGAAGATCACAATCGAATTTACCCTATTCCATATCGAAAAAATACTGCCACTATTACCAACTGATGGGAGTTTAAACCAATAACAATATGTATCTCTCCATATTCTATAACGAATAGTATCTATAATGGTCTCCAATTTCGTCGCCTTCGTTTAACGCCAAGAAATGAACTTTGTGATGGCAAACTAGCTCTTTAATCTAGCTCAACGAAGGTTCTAATAATTATTACTCATGGTGTATTTGCTTCCTCGGAAACTTTTTACTAAAATCTCCACCTTCCATAACCACCAATGATTCCCCATATCACATTGTAAACGACATGGCACTTCTTTTTAACTCCAAAAACTCTTTTTTTTCCTATCCACCGCCTATCTACAACCCCCACCCCCACTTCTATTTTGAATTATTTGTGACTCTAATATTTCTTTTCCATCCTCCAACAATAATAATCTTAACCAATAATCTTAATCTATCCTTTGCCCTCTTCCCTTTATTGAAATTCCTCAATATTGTGTTGTTCAAGTTTTTCAAGGTAACACATACAATAGAATAATATATGTAATGGATTTTTCTTACGTATTCATTATTTACCAGCTCCTACATTCACCCCCTCTCCCTCCTTTCCTCACTCCACTCTAACTATTTGTATAAAACTTGACCATCACTTAGGCACATTACTAGATTTGAAAATACCCTTGGACAAATGATATATTGTAGTAGATGAATCTGATCTCACCTCCATATTTTCCTCCTTCCTCTTCGAAAGGACCCTTATTGTACAACACTCTCTTTTGTACATGTTCCTTACTCACCTCAACTAAATTCAAATTATCACCCTCCTCTTCTTACCATGTGTTGACGTTGATCTAAAAAAGACGATAATCTTTTTGTTTTCCTCCCAGCATTCTTGTCCCCTCGTCCTCTCTATCATCCACGTTGGTTGATTTTTATACACTTAGATAGTGGCATGTCCCTTTCAGTGTTCCCCTCTGACACATCTTCAGAATTTTATTCAATTCATCAACCTCACTAAAATTTACCCACGAATCTTCCAATGATCCTCCCTTATTCGTCATCGCTCCTCCATCCTCCTCCCACCACCAATATCTTTCTCCCTCTTCAACGACCCATATATGAAACATCTCTCTTGACAACTTAAACTAAATTGAACTATGCACTAGACTTTTTTGCCTCCATTTAATCCCGTTGATTAGTTAGCACATTGCTGGATACAACGTTAAATCTTATGTCGTTTTTTCATTCTGTCTTCTACCATTGTTGCCATTATTCTCACGTCCTGCTATAACAAACTGGTATCATAGCAGCTGGTTTGAATTTGCTCAGGTGGGAACGATGACAGGAGGTAAAAGTTTGAAAGTCGACAAGTTCACTGGGAGGAATAATTTCAGTTTGTGGAAGATCAAGATCCGGGCGTTGCTTAACCAGCAAGGTCTATGGACACCTTTGTTAAAGCCTGCGCCAAACCCTCTACCTGCTGATTTCGCCACTCAAGGGGAGAAAGCATATTATACGTTTCTCCTTGGGCTTTGGATGATCATATCATCACTGAGGTTGCTGAAGGGGATACCGCTGCCGGTCTGTGGTGTAATCTAGAGAGTCTATACATGACAAAGAGATTAACCAACAAGTTGCTTTTGAAGCAACGTCTATTCAGTCTGCGTATGTAGGAAGGTATGTCCCTGAGAGAACATCTAGATAAGTTGAATTCAATATTATTAGACCTGCGTAATATTGATATTAAGATTGTTGATGAGGATGTTGCCTTGATTTTGTTAGTTTCTTTACCATTGTCATATGAAAACTTTAGTGAGTCTTTCATTAGTGGTAAAGATTCGGTGTCTCTGGAAGAAGTTAGGTCTGCCCTTCACAGTAGAGAACTACGACATAGTTGTAGTGGCACTGTTTCGGATGATCAGGTTGTTGGGCTAGTAGCAAACAACAACCAGGTATATGGTAAATCAGGGGAAAATAAGTTCCCTAAGAAACCAGTCAGTAGAGGTCTAATCTTTTAAATAGATAAATTAATTTTCTGTTTTTAAAAACACAAAAACAACAAACTCATAAATTCATCATCCTTAACCCCGAATTTTTCCTCCTTATTAGATCTTCATCTTCACCACCAAATTCCTCCTTCCCATAAATTTATCAAACTCACAAAAATTCATCAAACTCATATTTTTCTTAATCCCTCTCTACTATTTTCAATCCCAAACAATATTTATTCTCCTTAAATCAAATGTTATCAGCAAAAAACATATGTAAACAAATCACATATGAAGACATCAGTAAACAGATCAAATAGTCAAGCATCATCATCACAAATTTCATCCCAAATTCATCATCACCTTGGTTCCTCCTTCCTCATCGCCACCGTCACCATCACCATCACCCGTCGGCAACCTCACCACAACCCTAATCTCCAAATGCAAATCCAATTAAAACCCAAAAAACGCAGATCTGCGAGAGACTCGGTGAGAGAAACGATGTTGAACGTCTCTTCATATTCCTCACTAACAACAGATTCGTCGGTGTTCGAATCAAATCCGATGCAGAGAAGCTTTGTCTCTCCGTTTTCTCTTCTCCATGGTATCAACAACAACCTATTCCTACACGATGGCTTGCTCGTCGGTTGGCTCTCCGATTCTTTGAACTTTGGATGAGAATTTTAAGGGTTGATTATGATTTGATGATAGCTATGTGTGTAATGGGTTGCATATGTAGATCTGAGAATTTAAAATTCAATGATGAAGATGAATGTGTTGGTGATGTTAATGGAGTTTCTGGAATGGGTTGAAGAAGAAGAGAGGGAGAAAAAGAATGAAGTTTTGGGGAAAGAAGTTATGGGAAAAAATGAACGTGCACTCTCTCTTTAAGTTTTGATTTTTTTTTTATTGTTCCATCTAATAAATATTTATGTGTTTTAAATTGAATCAAAATAATTTTTTAAAATTTTTAAATACTGAATATCAATTTTTGTAATTTAAAAATCTATTTTTTAATTTTAAAAATAATAAATTGACATGTCAGATGCCACGTGGCCATTTATACACAGTCAGCGTGCGCCACATCAGCATCAGAGTGCCACCTTGCAGCTTCATTGGGCCTAGGGACTATTTTTAAAAGACAGAAAATTTTGCAAGAACGAAAAACGATTTTTTTTTTACAAGGACCAAATCTCAACCGAGGCATATTTGCAGGAACGAGTGTAATATTTAAGCCTTTCTCTTGTTATGAGGCAACTATAAATATTCTTGCTGCATGTCATTTTTCTGTTTTCTTTTGCCTAGAGTATCAGTAGGCAAGTTCACTACATTGCTTAATCCTTGCTGTAACGAAGAATAAGTAGAGAATGATAAAATAAATTCAGTAGAATGCTCCATAATATATTTTTTTCAATTGTAAATTGTGCTCAACTAAAGTTAACATGATCATTTTGAATTGTGCTTCCGGTTTCACTTAAGCCTTAGTGTGCGATTTTATTGTAGTATTTGTGTGCAGTGTGACAGCAATTAGATACTCTTTGACTTAAACTCTAGCTAATAACAAATGTTAAGATACCCAATAGATGAACAGACTGTTACCCATCCCTTATGATTGATTCTGCACCTTATTCAAGGCCATATCTGATGTAGGGTAAAGAGGGCGACCGTCCTAGTACCCAAAAACCAAGTCTAAATCTTATGCTACAAAATAAAAAATAAAATTATGATTCTATAAAGCCCAAAAAAGTAATACTTGACTTTAAAATTTATCACGACATGTAACTTAGGGAAGTTCATGACTTGATAACTTTGAATGAACTTCCTTTCAAGCACCGTAGCAATCCCATCAATGACACTGTAGCGACGTATAACGATAATTTGTCGTTTATATTGTTCAAGATAAAATTTGGCATTGGCCTATTCAAACACTTAAAACAACATATAAGAAAATAGAATGGCACACAAATTCCAGATAATTACAGCGACAGCTCAAAGAGAAAGAAGAAAAAGAATTCTAGAAGCTTCATCGGCGTGCAAGATTTAGGTGCAATTATTCTATTCATTTTGTTTAATTATTTATTACTAGCGTCCAGACGGGCACTTCCGTGCCCATCTGTCCGCTCTTTCTACTGCGCTAACTCATGTAACGAATAAACAATATGTTTTTCAACATCAATGTTGGTTTAGTTTTTCTTGATATATCTTGGAGAAAATTATTAGATTTAAAAGAATGATCAAGCTTGATCATAAAAAGAAGGATAAAACTTGATAAAAAATGTAAGATATGTATTTCATGAACTTCTTTAACATGGAGTTACTTAATATATATATTTAGTTTTGTGATGCATACTCATCTATCTATGGAGGATGAATATGCATGAAACATGAGTGACATTTATGGGGGTGGCTTTGATGAAAACATTAAATCTTTCCCATCTCTAATACAATTTACATAACTAGTATGCATATGCTCTATATTATTTTTTGAGCCATTTGAGTCTGTCACAAAATATAAAATTAAGAAAATCTATGACAAACCAATAGAAGAAATACAAACAAAATTTTGATAACACATCTAAGTCTTGCAAAGGACAAAGATATTTGAAAAAGAGTGAAAAAATGTTTACACATTAGTCATATCGCTTATTCATACTTTGCAATATGTTTGATTGAAAAAGTCAATGTAACATTGCAAGTGGAATATTAATTAAATTGGGGCATATAAGTGATGTTCTTGTCTGCGAAATCTTGGAGAAATAGAAGGCAAGAGCCCCTGCCTACAACACCCCACACTAACTATTTTGCTAAATTAAGGGAAAGTCGAAAACTGGTTAGAAAAAAGTAGAGGAATATAACCTTTATGTTTTCGGAAGAAAGTAAATATTGTGGAAACATTCAATGTTGAAAACAATAAGTAAACCCTTATCTATGTCTTTGGCGCAACTTTCTCCCTTCCATCATCTTTGTGTAATTGCAACTGGGGTGCATATTTAGACCGTTGTTGGAGGAAGGTCTCAATGGTCCTATGTTTTCTTACCATTTTCCTTACTCTTTTCTTCTCTTCACAAAAATTGGTAACATTTGCTAAAAGTTATGTAGGAAACCAACTTACGAAGTAAACATTCCCTTAACGACTTAAAATCAAGAACAAAGGGTCATGAAATGAAGTTAAATTGTGTAATCTATCTATAACCATAATTTTTCTATATTCAAGCACCATGTGTCAAACTATAAAGTAGAATTACATTACACATTACCTTTTATAGATAAAAATTTATAATTAACATCATTGGTGTTGTGGAATGTGTAAAAACACATACGGTTTCGAACAAAATTATGATTTATGGTTTCCAACAAAATTAAGATTGATTTTAATCATAAAAAATCTTGGTGATGCTAAGACTCTGTAATATCCCGCTCGTCAGTGTCGGAATTTTATCAGTCGAAGGTGCACCAGAGAACAATGTTCAGGAGATTCACTACGGTAGGGAATGGTTTACGATGCGGTGCTAGTCGAACAGGAGTTAATCATCAGTGTCGGTACAAACACGTTTAAGACGAAGGGCATTCTGGTACTTTCGCCATTTGGGTATTTAAGGGTGTTGGGAGCCAAAACCCTCATAATGTTATATTGGTTCTCTCTCTAAAACACCAAGAGTAAGAATTCTCTCCTCCTTCTCTCTAGGATGGTGCCTCTTCCCTCAATCTTCTTCCATCAAGCTTCCAAATGCATGCTGTTAGTGATTAAGCAAGAACCATAGAAGCCTCAAGAACAAGAATCAAATAGGAAGTTGGATTAAAGCTTGGTTTGGTTGGATGAGCTAAGAATCATGCATGCATCAAGAGCTAGGGTGTTATGGCTAGAGTTAGAATTGGAACTGAA
>Ga0228711_1003090_pt1 | contig 25849 bp, 19 predicted proteins | sample MedpolnodulmetaG_2_FD_177996 | JGI IMG/M metagenome (GOLD analysis project Ga0228711, IMG submission 177996) | Root nodule microbial communities from Medicago polymorpha collected in Santa Monica, California, United States - brown nodules | ecosystem: Host-associated > Plants > Roots > Nodule... | reverse complement strand
ATATAAAATTAATATATATATATATATATATATATATATATATATATATATATATATATATATATATATATATAAAATAATCCAAAATCCTGTAAAATCCTATGATTATGGATTTCAAGATTTTTTGCAATTTTGATGTAATTTTACTAAGATTTTGCATGTTTTGGGATTCTATAATAGATTTGAATTGTTGAAATTGAGTAAAATCGTAAAATCCTAGATTTTAGAATTTAAGTTGAGATTTTGACAAGAATATTAAACTATATATATCACATATTCTCTCAGCTTCTCTAACAAGAAGGACAATTTTAAACTACATGTATACTTTACATTAAACTTAGTTGGTTGTCCACTTATTTTGTTTGCTCTTATAATTGTAATTAAGGATGGAAAAGTTAACCGCAAAGAGTAGAAGTAGTAATGCTAAGGTAATGGGGAGCATAATCTCAATAGCAGGTGCTTTTGTGTTGACTTTCTACAAAGGACCATCCATCATGAATTCCCCATCACTTCATCAACCAATTGGCTTTCTCAAGTCAGTGGATTCAAGTTGGGTCATTGCTGGCATTCTTCTAACAGTTGAATATCTTATGTTTTCACTATGGTACATTTTACTGGTAGGATTTGTGGAATATTTTGTTCATATTTTAAACATCAAATCCCACATTGCTATGTGTGGACCATTGTTAGACTCAATCTTTATTCACGTAGTTCAACCAATTGTTCCCGACTTTGTGACTATAGAGCAACTATAGTTTGATGCATTTTTTTTGATGAATTAGGGTTTACAACAATGCTATCTCCCCTACAACCTCCACCCTCTCCCAACAACAATTGGACCTAAAACACATTTGGGTCAAACACTAGGGTGGGCTGAGGGAGCTTTGCAATACTACGCTAGCTGAACTTTGTCTCTGTCCCTTGTCCCTCTTATGTGTCTATATACGAGTCATACAACCAATTAAACATGTTCTCTTCCTCTTCCTTTATTTCTCGTCGTAAGTTAATTTTGAAATATTATTTCGTAGTTCTTTATTTGTGTTCTTGCTTGAAAGAACTTGTTGAATATTGAGAGATTTTCCATCTTATACAAATAGATTATCAAGGTGGTTGTGTTTTCATGTGTATCACTAATACTTTGCGGTTTATTCTCTAGGTTCATGATTCATGTATATGGTTTGTGACATGATTCATGATACATGATCGGTAGTATGAGATATATTATAATTTTTTCTAAGGACAAATGTTACTAACAAATAATATGTTTGAAAGTGTGTGTTTAAAGAAACCGAAAGTATTGCTAGTATTACTCTTGTCTCTTAAAATCAGATGTGTAGGGTTTCTGGTGGTAGTGAATCAAAACATAATAAGAAGATAAATCGATTCACTATGTGTTTTTCCCCTACAACATTAGACACGAGAAAAACCTAGGGTTTGTGTGTTAAGAGCTCTTAGGGTGCGGTTTTAGGGTTGAAAAACATTAGTGGAAGGATCCAAAATTTCTCTAGTGAGTTCATGAGTGATTCATCTTTGAGTGGGTTGAGAGAGAAAATGGAGATTACTCTTGGGGAGCAATTAAGGATAATTTCTTGGTCACGTTTATAACTCTTTTGTTCATGTGTAGAGATTGCAAAAGTGGTAAAAAAATGATTTTCTTGTTGAATCTAATTTCTTGTAACCTTTTGAATCTATTTGTAAAGACTCATGCATTCACCGTGGATTGAAGAGTTGCTCTCTCTCAAACATAAGTCAATTTGGAAAGAGGTGGATAAACAAATATTTGATGTGTTTGTTCCTCTTCTCTTTATCTTGTTCTTTGGTAATGATTGTGGATTAGCTATACATCTAGCTAGGTTGCTATATTTACTAATATCGACTATTGTTGCTTAGACTGTTTTAAATTGTTGGTTGCCGTTGTTATTTGCTCCACACATCGTGTCATTTGTTCTAATTCACAACACTTTACTAGTAAATATTTCTTCATTTCTTTTTATATAATGTGAGCTTAAAAATCTTAGTTCTAAAAAGTTTTAGTTTCTATATTCATTTCATAGGTACATGTATTGAAAGAGTTCCCAGATGAACCAACTTTAGTCTTGCTTTACTCCATTACTGCCACCATCTTATCAACAGTTGTAGCATTGTTGTCAGTTCCAAATGCAAGTGCTTGGAAAATAGGACTAAATCTTTCACTCATCTCCATTGTTTCTTCAGTAAGATACACTTCAAACCATTGCTTCACTATGACAATTTTTTTACACCTCTTATTTATATACATTTATTTAATTTTTATAGGGAATTTTGGGAAAATTAATAGGGAATATAGTTTATGCATGGTCAATGCGTTTAAAGGGAGCTGTCTATGTAACATCATTCAAGCCACTCCAAATTGTTATTTCTGTTGCCTTGAGTGTAATATTCCTTGGTGATACTCTTCATGTTGGAAGGTATGGTTTATTTAATTTTTGAATTTGATTCTTATTGCTAATTTTTATTTTTCCAACTTAAAGATATGGTTGTTGACAATCATTAATTTGTGTATTTCTTTCTATAGTATAATTGGAGCCTTGATCATCTCAATTGGCCTTTATGCTGTAATGTGGGGCAAATCAAGAGAAGAGATAGAGGAAGATGTTGGTAGCTTAGAGTCACCATCTACAGATAATGCACCTCTATTGCAAAGCTGTAGAATTGAAACTTTTGAAAACAAAACAAATGTAAATGTTTAGAAATATGGTTATCAAATCGAGATTCAATTATCAACCAAAATTCTTATATGTTGAATCGTGAATCGGATCTTATAATGAATTATCAAATAGATACGCAATAAAAAATGACATTTTAAGTAAAAGCGAGTTATGCATGCCAAATCGAAATTGATATATCATATTTTAACCCCAAAATAAATCCCGATTTAAGTTATATTAATCAAAAGAACAAAAGAAATAGACATGGCTACACAAAGTTCAAGGGAAACAAGTGAATCATATTTTATGGAGATTCATGATAAGATTCATGTCTCAAGTAGACATGTACAACAATTTATGTTGATTGATTTAGTTTTATTTCAGATCGAGATATGATTCACATGTATTATATTATAGGCTTAAATGCTCTTTTGCTCCCTCAAATATTTATTTGGTATCGCTTTGGTCCTTTAACTAAAAAAAAGATTGTTTGAATACTTTATCTTTATCTCCGTTACCTGTTTTGGTCCCTTTTGTTAAATAAATTCAAAAAAACGTTAGTGTTTATATTATTCATCTTCTTCCTTCTCTTTCCATCCTCTTCTTCATGATCTTCATCATCAACAACACACAAACCCAGAAGAAGAAAAAAACAAATCTTTTTCATCATCATCATCTCAACCCTTTATCATCATCACCATCACCAATCATTCACTAAAACCCATTTTTGGATATAAACCCATCATCATCAATTCTTCAAATAAACCAACCCATTTTCGTTGCAGAATCAAACTCAAACCAAATTGAAAATAACAGATTTCGGATTTCGATAACAAATACTCAAACCAAACTCATTTCAATAACAAATACTCAACAAAAGATACACAAATTACATAACAGAGATAGAAGAAGAGTTTCTGACTCCTTTGCCTTTTTAACCACAATTGTACCAACTTTCAGATCCGCCGCATCATCACCGTTGGTTTCCTCTCGTCGTCACTGTCGATATGCCGGCCACTACACGAATACCTCCCTCGTCACTGTACCGTCGCGATCTCCCTCTCTCTCACAACAACTCGCCGCGATCTCCCTCTCTCTCACTACAACTCGCGATCTCCCCCTATGATTTTCTCTCTTTCTTTTGCTAGCGTATGGCTTCTATGAAAAGAAATATGGAATAGATGGAAAGATTGAGTTCAGAGAAGGAACGATCCAGAATCTGATACTCAAATTGATTTTGGGGATTTTGGATTGTGAATAAATTCTGGGTGAAGAATCAATTTCGGATGAGGAAATCTGAGACTCATATTATTTTTTATGTTGAATCGGTGAAAAATCGATATGGATTGGGAATGGATTTGGGACGATGAGGCATTCTAGAATGGATTTGACATTGAAGTTTTGTGGTGTGAGACAAAGATTAAGTTCAGGGAAGGAAACATTGAACGCGAATTGATTTTGGATTTGGAGGTTCCTGAATTTTTTTTTCTTCTGGGTTTAGTGGATTTAGTTGATGAAGATGATAAAAAAATAATAAAATTTCCAGATCCAATGCCAAAACGACACGTGTACCACACTTAACGTTTTTTATTAAACCTAACGGAAGGGACCAAAACATGTAATAGAGATAAAGATAAAGTACTCAAATAATATTTTTTTAGTTAAGGGACCAAAGCGATACCAAATAAATACTTAAGGGAGCAAAAGAGCATTTAAGCCTATATAATATCATATCGGTAACTATGTTTAGAAAGGCAAGTAAAACTTTCACTATTGTTAACATCATAGAAAATTGTAAGGGGTTCTTCTTTTTCTTGGAGGGTTTTGGTCTAGTCCCTCCTCTTGTACATATTTTCCCCTCTTTTTTAATAATATTTTTGAGTTTGGTGGCATATAATGGAAGTTTATCGAGGTGCCAATTTAGTGGAGATGTCGTTACTTTCCTTCAATGCATGTCCTTTCTCCTGATTTAGCGAAGAAAAAAAAAACTTAAGTGGATGCTAAGTTACCATCTTATGGGGTTAACATCATATAAGTACTTACATATTAATACTTCATAAAAAGCGTTTACGATATGTCAAATTATGGTTAGAGTTTGATTTTATAATCAACATAGTTCAAATTTCATACTTATAGATGATAAATTGTATCATATTTTCTCAATCTCAATTTTTAAAAAGAAAAACATAAAAACTTTATTCCGTTTCAAAATACATATCGCAGTCAACCACTGCACACATGTCAATACACAACTTTGACTATTAATATCTTTAATTATATACAATAAAAAATTATAAAAATTTGATATTTTGAAATATCATTAAGACAGATCAAACAACATCTTACATACTAACATTTGTATTTATATATTAGTTTAAAAATATGGTCAAAATAAGTATGTAAATAGCGGACATTGTATAATTACGACATATATTTTAAAACGTAGAGAGTATATACATGTCCCAATCATTTGAAAGACATTGAAATTAAGTTAGCAATAATTATAAGAGTTCTGCTCTTAACCCAAATTTTTTTGCTCATTCTCAAATGAAACTACCATTTTTACCCTTACGTAAGTTAAGTTACGCTAGTACAAAAAGCAACGTGAGTTAACTCACGTTGGTTCTGTGCTCGCACCAGAACATGCAGTGCTGCCTGTTTCCCTGTTTTTCTTCGTTCTTTCGTTCATACATATGTACAACCATTCATCCATTCAACCAAAACTCATAATTTAGAGAACATGCATTCATTCATTCATTCATAATTTAGATACGCAATATTAACGAAAAATAACTTAAATGTCATAAATAAGCGCAACCGCGCAAATGTAAATATAATACAACCAAAATATCAGAAAAATACTACAAATATAAAAAAAGCCATAAAATAAGACACTACTGTTGCTCCTGTGGACTATGATCTCACTCCTCCTCCGTGGAACCTCCTGATGGTTAAACACGATATACTCGGTCCGGAGGCCCTCCAAAATGCTGCAAAAGAGTGGATTTGAAACCACCTCTGGAATCTCCTTCGCATGCTCCACTTTGTCTCTCATGCTGCTGATGACCTACAATGGATCGGGAGGATGTCTGACCCACTTCTGGTCAACAATAATATCCTGGTAGACAGGTCTGGGAAAGACAATGTCGGGCTCTGGAGCAGGGTTGACGATAAAAGAATGAGATACATAGTAGAACCACCTAATATACCTATCTGAATGCTTCCAAGGCTCATTATCCGGGACTGGGTCACCCCACTGCTGTTGGGCAACGACATGCAGAGCAAACTCCAAGAAGGCAGCAACCACATCTGCTGGGGCAAGAGGCAGAATCGTAGTAGGAGGTCGGGGAATGGTTTGATCATATCTGTACTACCTCAGAACCCGCTCCCGCAAGTGACGCACCATCTTTTGTTTGCCGGCCATGATCCATCCGGAGTACCAACACACATCCTGAAAAGGCGTCACATCTCGTCGGTGCTCGTGCGGCCTCCAAGTGACATGACAATGCTCCATCAAATCCAACAAGCCTCTGAAGTGTTCAGCATCAACAAACTCCCTCTGGTAGACATGTTTGGGAAAGACAATGTCGGGCTATGGAGCAGGGTTGACGATAAGAGGATGGGATACACAGTAGAACCACCTAACAAAAAAATATCATTGAGACGTTTTACCAAACACATAGTGTGCAATTTTAAAACAACTAGGTAATCTAACAATTTCTAAACTCTAAACTACCACATTGTACTCTAAACAACAATTCCTAAGTTAATTCATCACTAACAATCATAAAAACTAACATGTGAGACAATTTTATAAAAACCTAAAAATGTTAATTTTCTTCAAAAAAATCTAAAATTTCAACCAAAATAATGCAAAGAAGTAGGATAATCATCACTTACTTGATATTGTCGACGAAATTGGCTTTGAATGGCGCAAGAATGATGAAATTTGGATTTGGGGGTGGAATTTTCGTGTTTTGAAAAGTTTAAGAAATGAGGGAACTGAGTTTCTGTTTTGCTGATAAATGACTTAAGTAACGTAGTGTGAGTTAACTCACGTTGCGTGACTTAAGTCACGCTAAAATCATAACTGGCATGAGTTAACTCACGCTGCGTGAGTTAACATACGTAGGGGTACTTTGGTCACTTCATTTGGGAGTGAGCAAAAACTTTTGGGTAAAGAGCAGAACTCTAATTATAAACCACAAAATTCACCTAAACACCCCACCAATTTATCGTGTGAAGCCTTTCATTGTTTTTCACAATTATTGGAGGTTGGTGTAAATTTATACTACTACCTCCGTCTTTAATTATAAGATTTTTTGATAAAAATTTTGTTCCTTTTTAAAAAAGTTAATTATTTATTTTGCATCTTTTTCTTCAATCAACAATAAATATTATGTTGAAAACATAAATTAACTCTCTTTCTTAAGGATAAAATTGTAAAAACAGGAATAATTATATACAAATTTAATAACAAATATAATCATAGTATTTTGTAATACATTATTTATAGTCAAACGAACAATTGTCACATATAACTCTACATTATTCCCTAAAAAAAAAAAAACTCTACATTATTGATGAATATGACTTGTCATAGGGAGCCACAAAGTTGTGGGGACACATCATAACACTTGTGAAATGGGATCTTGAATTTAAAAGTTGGGAGACTAAAATTTTGTTTTGATTAAGATCAAAATATAGTTAGACGAAAAATAACGTGGGGAATGAATCATCTCAATTGTTTTTCTCTCATGTTTCTCAATTGGTGTTAATCTCATCATTGAATGAAAAAATGTGAGATTGATTTTTAATATAAAAATTAAAGTAAAAAAGTTTTAATGGTGAGATTAATAAGTTGATAACAATTGAGAGGCATAAAAACAAAATTGAGATAATCATTTTTTTTTTCTTCCTGAAACAGCCAATATTATTGAGATAATTTATTTTAATTGACTTATGCTTTGAGGCACATGTTTAGAAACTAAACATGGAAACTTTTTCTTAAAAATGATGTATTTAATAAATTTTTTTTTTTAAGAATAATGCATTTAATATCTTAAAAATAATATTTTTGAAGGAGGTTGGTCTTATTATTTGTTTTGATGGAATAATCCTTCGTGGAACAGCATTTTCCAATTTTAAATAGATCCACGATAGAAAAATACAATGGGAGTGTATAAACAGTTTTTAAATAATATACATTATACATTTAATACAACCAACCAACTTTTATCTTTCATTTCAGTTTATGGTCCAAACCTCATCATGAAAAACATCTCACAGAAATTCTGAACTTAGAATTCATAGGAAATATGACAAGAAGATGGTCCTTTTACATGGATTTTCTGCCAATTGTAGTGATCATAGGCCAGGAAACTATTGAAATGGCTTTACTTACTTTGTTCAAAGCAGCCACACTTCAAGGGATGAACAACCATGTCTTTATTGCCTATGCTTATGGCATTGGTACTACTATTCTCCTTCCTATCACTTTTTTTAGAAGAAGGTATGTTTGTCAAAATCACGGTGTTAGAAATTCTTGTTTAGAGCAATATCATAAATAAACAACTTAGTAGTACATGTTTAGATTGACGGTAAATTTATCAGGATCACACTGACACTGTACCATTGAGATTTTGACAAAACTCACACTTAGCAAATACACTTCACTTAAAAAAGTATACTTAGAAGTTTTAAGAAAATTATATTGTCTTCGTGATTTTGTCAAACTATATGTGATTTCAAACATGCACTTAGTATTTATACCGACTAATTTCTTCATGTTTTTTCTTATGATGTGTTTTTGCAGATTGGTTCCACCACTAAGTTTCTCCATAATACTGAAAAGTGTGCTTCTTGGAGCAATAGGGTAATGCCAAAATGGTCTTATCCTTTACACCAATTATTGATTGATTTATAATGTCTTTTAGTATACTACTACCTCGTTCTTTATTATAGGAGACAGTTCACTTTCTAGGTTCATCGAGTAACTGATGTATCTGGCTACCAGATACATTAGTTACTCTATGAACTGAAAAAGTGAATTGTCTCTTATAATAAAGAACAAATGTAGTAGTAATTTTGTCTCCGAATGAAATACTGACTGTTTACAGATTATTTACCTCCTGATCAAACTCCGTATTACCAAGGTCTATTTCTCCTCGGAAACTAGTATTGATGTTAGTTAGTTTTGGTGAAATTGGTCTCTTTAATGTTATGCTTATGATGGTTTGTGTTCATGTTATGCAGATGTTCAGCTCAGATTTTGGGGTATATTGGTATAAATTACAGTTCTCCAACACTTGCTTCAGCAATTGGTAATCTGGTACCTGCTTTTACTTTCATTCTAGCTGTCATTTTCAGGTTTGATAATTAGTATATTTGAATTTTTCAGATTCTTATCATTTTAAACTAAGTTATTCAATTTTGAGTGAATAACCATTTTAATCTCTAATAAAAAGTAAAAACTATGAGTTAAAAATTTATGAAGTTATTTAATGCAGTGATTTAATTAACTTCTATGAACATCTCAGTTTAGTGTCCACTTATTTGTTTTCTTGTTATCATTGGAATTAAGGATGGAAAATTTAGCTGCAACTAGAAGTAGTAATGCTAAAGTAATAGGAAGCATAATATCAATAGCAGGTGCTTTTGTAATGACTTTCTACAAAGGACCATTCATCATGAATTCCTCATCACCTCATCAACCAATTGGCTTTCTCATGTCAGTGGATTCAAGTTGGGCCATTGGTGGCATTCTGCTAACAATTGACTTCTTTCTGCTATCGCTACGCTACATTTTTCAGGTACGGAAACATATGAAACACTGAAAGAGTCATGAACACTAAACACTACACTGACATGTAGAAAATGTAAGTGATCATTGAATGTAACTACGAGGGAAATCAAACCGAACTGTTAAAATAGTTCGGTGAAATTTAACAGAATCTTTAATGGTTCGTCCTGAACTAATATAAACTATCGATGCACCTAATAGGTGTTTTCAAACCAAACATGATTGACATTAAAAAAAATGAACTATACTTTTTATAACCGGACTGATTCTTCGTGAACCAAACTGTTTCAAATTGTTTCCAAAACCAAGGCAAATTGAATGTCAGAGTTGCTTATAAAAGTACTAAAAAAAACGAACCGAACTACACCGAAAAGAACTGAATCGTTACAGATAGTTCACGAGCTGAACCTGTTCAATTTATGAACTGTCAGTCACAGTTTAATTTGATGGTTTGGTTTTTGATTTATATTCAACCTAAATGTAACCACACGTGTCTACGTCGGTGCTACATAGTATTCGCCAGAATGTAAATTGACTTCCTCAATTCTCTCATATATTTAATTCTAAAAAGTTTTAGTTCATATATTCATTTCACAGGTACATATCTTGAAAGAGTTCCCAGATGAAGTAACTTTAGTCTTGTTATACACCATTACTGCTACCATCATATCAACAGTTGTAGCATTGTTATCAGTTCCTAATGCAAGTGCTTGGAAAATAGGCCTAAATCTCTCACTCATCTCCATTGTTTCTTCTGTAAGATACTATTGCTGCACTTTGACCAAAAACATGTACAACTCTTAAAATAGTGTAGTTTATTGATGTCGCATTTTTTTTCCAGGGCATATTTGGGAAATTTATCAGCAGTACAGCTATTGCATGGTCATTGAACATGAAGGGAGCTGTCTATGTAACCTCATTCAAGCCTCTACAAATTGTTATTTCTGTTGGCTTAGGAGTTATATTCCTTGGTGATATTCTGCATATTGGAAGGTATGGTTAATTCAATTTTTGCATTTGAGTTATTGAAAAAACTTATGGACATGTCATAAACTGCTTTCATAAATCTCTTTGAAACTATGAAGCACAAATACTCCTAAAATTAGGTGTGTCCCGATGTCGGATATTGTACCATGTCTGACACTGACACGATAATCATTGAATTATGTCATTTTCTCAAATTATTATCGGTGATGACATGTCCGTGTATTTGTCGTGTCTGAGTCCTTTAATTTGTGTATACTTTTTTTTCTTCATTATGCAGTATAATTGGAGCCACAATAATCACAATTGGTCTTTATGCTGTATTATGGGGCAAAGCAACAGAAAAGATAGAGGAAGATGTTGGTAGCCTAGAGTCATCATCTATAGAGAATGCACCTCTTTTGCAAAGTTATAGAACTGAAACATTTGAAAAGAAAACAAATAGAAATATTTAATAGAATGAATTTGCTTGTTAGTCCTTTAATTTATGCACATTGATCAACTTGGTCCTCGGATTTTCTAAAATAGCTAAATAGTCCCTCAATTTCATTGACGTCTATCAAATAAGCTCCCCGTCAAGTTTAGATAGCATAAATCTTAATTCTTGCGGTGTAAAAGTTTAGCGTCACAAGTCAGCGTGTCTAACATTTAAACTTGATGGAGAGACTTGTTTGATAAATTTGTATTTTGTTTTACTTTTAAAATTATCACTTGTCCTCGTGAGCTTAGCTCAGTTGGTATGGACAATACATGCAATATGCAAGGTCTGAGGTTCAAACCCCCGCCACCGCAAAAAAAATAAAAATTACCTCTTCCAACATTCATGCAATTGAACTGTGGGCAATTCTTTCTTACCTTCACCTTGTTCCCCTGCAACATGTGTTGATGGAATGTGATTCCAAAGTAGTATAAAGCATGATTTTAGTTTGGAATCGCAAAGCTATCAAATATGATTTTCAGTCTCTACAATTACAACGTTTTTTTATAGTTTTAATCATGTAGTTTTTTCTTTGTTTTAATTCAGTATCTTCAAATTAAATAAATGGTTGCTTTTAGACTAAAATAATTATTTTTGAATTTGAAAGATTGAATCGAAAAAGAAAACTTACAAAAACTATAAAAAAAAACCACCGACCCTTTAGGAATAAGGTCATATTTAAAGTCAATAAGTGAATGAAATTGAAATAAAGTGAGCAAATAAACCATATGATTGGACCGGAATACTTGTTTTGTTGGTTTGAAATGACATCAATTATTAATGGTAAGTTATGTTCATGAAAAATAATAGTTAGACAATCATAATCCGTTTGACACCATACGAACATAAAAATGGAGAAAGTAATATGATAAATGTGATAAAAATAGAGATAAAAGAAAAAATAAAATGTTTAATAAGTGTAGATAAAAGATAAAATAAAGTGTTGAATAAGTGCATGTGAATTTGAGGAGTTTAAGTATCGAGTCCGAAGGGAATCTAAACTCCTAAATGTCATTACTCTGTTTTATTTTTTTTGCCAAATAGTGCATTGATCAGACTCGATAGTACAACTCAACATGAGTATTTTGAGTGGGTCCATACTCTCACCTCACTTTGAAATAACTCATTTCTTTTATACTCCCCTCCCCTAGTACAACTTTAAAAACTTATATTGAGTCCCATAATTTTTTTTAAGGAATTGAGTCCCACAACTTAAACCAACACATTAATATTTTAGGTAAGTTTCCTTTTATATTCATAATCAAATAAAAAACAAAACAAATGCATGGATGTGTTTGTTTTAAGTTTGTCAAATTTATTCTAAAGAATAACATTTATTGGAATATAAAGATGTGAATTTTATTCTAAGATATTTTAAAAAATGATAGATATCGCGAGAGACACGATCCCGAAATGATCACGACATGCTATGGTAGTGTGGCCCCATTAACTTTCATCTGCTCAAATGTTTATATTGATTTTAAAATCCAATGGCTGCAAATCTTTCGGGATGATTTCGCTGGGCATTGCCTCGTGATCAATAACATTGCCCTTAAAAAAAAATGTTTGGTTAAAAATTATAATATTTCCAAAAACCTTAAAAATAGGGATTATAATAAGTATTTTACACATGAATTTATTCTCATTTTCAAATGAACTTTATTCCCACCCATTTTTTTAGAAATTTTTTCTATTCCCATAATTTTATACCCAATTTTTTTTTTTAATAAACTTGTAACAAACATAACCATTTATATTTCTATTATTTTATTCTAGAAATCTACTGATATAACTTGAAACTAACACGTGTTTTTTATTCTCAAAATACATTGCTTTGTGTCAAAGAGTTTTAACTGTACCACCAAGTTATCCTTCTACACATTATCTTCAATGATGAGCAATTGAATAATTGAGTGACATGCTGGTGGACTGTGAGCTAAAATCCACAAAATCAACTTCCTTTCATTTTGAGCCTTTCACTACAAAACCATTATCAGAAATTATTCTTATATAACATGACAAAATATTACAATTATAAGCACGTTTTTTATATAGCCTTATCTTTCATTTTGGTTTTTGGTTCAAAAAATGGTCAAAATCAAAACATTACCATAAAAAGCATGTCACAGAAATTCTGAAGTTCACTAAGGTTTGTAATTGTTGTGTAAGTGATAGAAACATGACAAGAAGATGGTCCTTTTACATGGATGTTTTGCCAATTGTAGTTATCATAAGCCAAGAAACTATTGAAATGGCTTTACTTACTTTGTTCAAAGCAGCCACACTTCAAGGGATGAACAACCATGTCTTTGTTGCATATTCTTATGCTGTTGGTACTTCTGTTCTTCTTCCTGTCACACTTTTCACTAGAAGCAGAAGGTTCACATTTATCTATTGCAATTTTCATTAACATTCAACATATTTATATGTTTGAATTGACGGTGAGTTTGACAGAATCATGCTACTAGAATTTTGGCAACAAGGTGCTACAAGATTTTGTCAAATTCACTGTGATTTCAACAAAAGCTACCCTTGAATAATTTCTTTATGTTTTGCTTTTCATATCTCTTTGCAGGTCAATAGTGGTTCCTCCACTCAGTTTCTCCATAATATGCAAAATTGTACTTCTTGGTGCAATAGGGTAATGGCAAAAATGGCCTTATACTTTACTACAATATTTGATTTGACTGTTAGGGTCTTTTAGAAGTTAACCATCACATTAGTCTCTTTGGAGATACTCTTAAATAGGTACTTGAGATTACGAGTATTTCGAAAAAGTCTCTTGACTCAATTAAACTATCAAGTTGGTCCCTATACTCAACCACTTAATATTGATTACGTCTCCGACTCTATTCTAACAACTTACTGTCAATTTAGTTTCTAAGTTTATCCGCTACTAACAATTTAGTCCCTAGCATATTCTTTAAAGGACTAATATGAGTAAATTTAATAGAGTCAGAGACTTTTTTGAAATATTCATAAAGTCAGAGACGTATTGAGAGCGACCTACAAAATCAAGGACTAAATTGGAGGTTTACTCGGACCTTTAATGTACTAATAATTTGGTCCCTGACTGAAACAATCTTCGGTGGAAGTTTACTTATTTTCGGGTCAAATTCCAGACTATCAGAACCCCTTTTTAACACAAAAAATACTAGTAACTTTGTTATAGCTAGTGTTGATGTTAGTTTGTTTTGGTCAAAGGGTGTCATTAATTATATGCTTTTGATGGTTTTAGTTTCATGTTTTGGAATTTTTTGGTACTGTTATGCAGATCTTCATCTCAGGTTCTGGGGTATATTGGTATTAATTACAGTTCTCCAACACTTGCTTCAGCACTTGCCAATCTGATACCAGCTTTCACTTTCATGCTAGCTGTCACATTCAGGTTTGCTAGTTAGTACTCCCTCCGATCTTATATATAAGAAAATATTCTTTTTTTAGGTTCATTCAATAATTAATGTATTTGTTTTACAACGTAGCCTATATACGTTAATTATTAAATGAACCTAAAAAAAACTTTTCTTATATATGAGAGCGGAGGGAGTATATTTGATTTGCTAGTTAGTACATTTATGAAACATCTCAGTGTACCCGAACTCGTACCACGTATCGAAACGAATTGCGAATTGTGTGACTATAGACTCCACTTATTTTGTTTCCACTTATCATTGCAATTAAGGATGGAAAAATTAGCTGCAAAGAGTAGAAGTAGTAAGGCTAAGGTAATGGGAAGCATAATCTCAATAGCAGGTGCTTTTGTATTGACTTTCTACAAGGGACCATCTATCATGAATTCCTCGTCACTTCATCAATCAATTGGCTTTCTCAAGTCAGTAGATTCAAATTGGGACGTCATTGCTGGCATTCTCCTAATAGTTGACTATTTTCTTTCTTCACTATGGTACATTTTAGTGGTAAGTAGGGTAGGATTAGTATTATATGCAAAATGAGAGATATTATACTTTTAAAATTAAAGTCCACAAAGTTATGAACATTGACATAGTCACGCAGGGGCGGACCTAGACATAATGGTTTGGTGTGGCAAAACTATAAAAGAAACTATTTAGTGTACATTTGATTTATAATACGATATATATCAGTAATGCGAAAATGAAACAAAAAATATTACAGCAAAATGGTTAAGGCAGGCCTGTTTCACCTCTATGTCTCATGTTCAAATCCCATCCGTCACACGCGCTGGGAGTTGAACCATGGGCACACCTTTGGTTAAAGGACAATCTACCGCTGGGCTGTGCATTGAATTGAGAAACCTTATCGAATTATATGATATATATTAGTTTTTCGATCTACTATATTAAAAATAAAATATTGGGCAATATTCTGGTGTGACAGTTGCCACACCATACCTTATGGTGGGTCCGCCCCTATAGTCACGGACGCCACACACAATACCGACACTAGCACGTAGGCACCAATAATAGTTTGAAGTTATGGAAATTATTGAATGTACCATGCATGTCTATGTCCGACATCAGCACATGCCAAACACTCATTCATGTTGGACACTGAACACGTCTTCAATATGAAGTATCAGTGCTACATAGTATTTACTAGAATGTATAACTCTTCTTTTAAATATGTTACTTTTTTTCCTTTTCCATAGAATCCAAATCCTTTACAAGTAAATATTTCTTCATTTCTTGTTATTTAATGAGATCATCAAATTTTAGTACTGAAAAATTTCAGTTCCTTTATTTATTTTACAGGTGTATATCTTGAAAGAGTTCCCAGATGAACTAACTCTAACCTTGCTTTACACCACAACTGCCACCATCATATCTATAGTTGTAGCTTTGTTATCAGTGCCAAATGCAAGTGCTTGGAAAATAGGACTGAATCTCTCACTCATCTCCATTGTTTGTTCAGTAAGATACTCAGCAAAACTACTGCTACACTAACCAACAAATTTGAGTTGTGTTATTTTGACGCACAAATTTAATATCAAAATTTAACATCAACTTAGATTGTTAACTCAATTCAATTATCTGGTTAACCACGACTTTGAACTTTGTCAACCTCTACTATAGTGTTCCAATATAGTTTTGAAAACCGTGGTTAACGATATTCAAATTTGTGGTTAATTGCGTTGAGTGAACACGATTAATGAGTTGCGACACTTGATAAATCAGTCACATGACGTAATTAAGCACATATTTGAATTGTGTTAATCATCTTAGTCGTTTTATGCTTTTGATGTCAAATTGTTTATTGAAATATCATTGATGCATGTCTTTTTTTCTAGGCCATTTTTGGAAAGTTTATAGGCATTACAGTTTGTGCCTGGACAGTCCGCTTAAAGGGGGTAGTCTATGTAACCTCATTCAAGCCACTTCAAATTGTTATTTCTGCTGGCTTAGGTGTTATTTTCCTTGGTGATACTCTTCATGTTGGAAGGTATGGCTAATCAAATTTTTGCATTTGATTCTTTGTTTGAAACATGGGGAAGCAAATATAGAAGGCTCCCACCGGATAGGGTTATTCTTGGTTCGGTTCAGGAAGGAAAACCGTACTGAACCGTTAATGGATCATTCCAAACCAAACTGATATAAAGGTTTAGTGCATCCATTATGTGGTTTCCAACCGAGCTGATCTTTACAAGAAAACCAAACTGATTCTTATTGGAATCAAACTGGAAATACCTTTACAAAAAACATAACTGATTTTTTGTGGACCGACATGCACAAAATTGCTATCATTAACCGATAATATGGGGTTTTGAAAGAAAAAGAAAAAAAAACTAAAAACCGAACTGAATTGTGTTAAACTTAACTGAATCATAGCAAAAATAACCAATCTTCAGTTCAATTGGTGAACTATTAGTCACATTTTGGCTTTTCAATGTCGTTTTATTCCGTTTAGTAGCTTGCGGTTGCCTGCATGAATTTTCAACTTATTTGAGTTTATCTACTGATATAAGTTTTTTTACTCCTTTCTGATTTAATGATTGTGAAAGTGTTCATTTGTGTATATTCTTTCTGTATTTTGCAGTATAATAGGAGCAACAATCATATCAATTGGCCTTTATGGTGTATTATGGGGCAAAGCAACAGAAGAGATAGAGGACGATGTTGGTTGTTTGGAGTCACCATCTAATGAGAATGCACCTCTTTTGCAAAGCTCTAGAACTCACACTTTTGACAATAAAACAAATGGAAATGTTTAAAATATGGTTATCAAATCGAGATTCAAATATGAACTAGATTCCTTATATATTGAATTATGAATCGAATCCTAAGATACATCCACCATAAAAATATGACATTTCTTTTTGTCAAGAAAAATTTGACATTTTAATTCAAAACAGGTGATATATGTGAAATGATGTGAACAATTAAATATGAAGTCAAATAACTAAGTAAAAATGATATTAATTCTAAGTACTAAAATCAACATACATAGAAAATGGAGTTTCAATCCTTACGAGCATAGCTCACTTGGTAGTGACAATACATGACTGAAATTCAAACATCAAATTTCCCACCTGTTCATCTAAATGTGAATTTCCAACCACTAAACATTTTGATAAAAAAAAAGAGTTTAATGAACTCAAGACAAAATGGAATAAAGAGAAGTAATTCATAGGAAAAACAAATACATGGACTGACATGTATTAGAAATGCCCATTGATCAACCTGTTTATTTAGATATTGTGAACAAGTTTTTCACTGATCAATCAGGTTGTAGATAGCATAAATCTTAATTCATATGGTGTATATGAAATCTGTTTTGTTTTCACTTTTTTTGGGACTTTTATTTTACTTCAACTTCTTTGGTGAAGGGTTTGAGTTTGATAATAATGCACACATGTGATTAATTTTGCATTTTAGATACATAGTTCATCCCAAGGACTATATTGATATTAATAGTATTCCTACAAGGACTAAATTGATATTGGTATAATAAGAACACATTTGACATGTTTTTTTAAGGGTTAAAATGTGTTCACCCCTATCATTTTTGCGAATTTAGATTTACTCCTTGTAAAAAATAAAACTTAGAGATTCTCCTTATAAAATGTAGATTATTTGATTTGCACCCACAAACTCATCTAACTATATATGTCACTTTTGTAATGTGACATGCTCAGTGTGTAAATAATTTTATTTTTTATTCTTTTAATACTTGGTTGGATTAAAAAATTTACATGTCATCAAAACAAAATAAAAATTAAAACAAAGAACAAATTGTTAAAAGATTAAAAAATGTCATTAATTTTTAAAACCAAAAAAAAATACAAAACATAAAATTTTCATCTTCACAACTTAAATCTTCATCAAATTCATTCAGATCTTCATTATCTAAACTTAAATCTTCATCCAAACCCATTTAATAAACATCATCAACAAAATTGAAATCTCTCACACACACCTAGTAACACCATATGGAGAAACAAGTGACATAGAAGAAAAAAAATAAAGTGTTAGATAAGTGTACGTGAATTTGAGATGTTGAATCATTACTCAGTTTTTCTCTTTGTTAGACAAATAATACATTGATAGATTCACCGACTTAAACATCAAGAAATAGTGAATTCTATATTCGAACTTAGAATGCCCCCAGTGATGCTAACTCAACATGAGTATTTTGAGTGGGTTCGTACCGCCATCTCACTTTAAACTAAATAATTTATTTTTAGTACAACAGTGCAACTTTAAATAATTTATTTTAGATCCCACAACTTATTCCAACATATTCAATATTTATTTTGTTGATCTCAAAACCAACATATTAATATTTTTACCAGGTTTACTTTTTTAATGAATTTGACAGTTTTTTATTCTCAAAATACTTTGCTTTGTGTCAGAGAGCGTTACTTCAGGAAAGTAACGGTGCTACCAAGCTATCGTTCTACACATTATCTCCAATGGTGTGAAATTGAATAATTCAAAATTAAGTTTATTACAAGAAAAAAAAGAAGGTAATATAATGTCCATATATGGTTTATTAAAAATAATGTCTGTATATGTTAATGGTTCGTCAGCCAAAGTATTTTTTAAGATGCTTTAATTCAAACTTAATTTTAGCAGCCAATTTGTCATTTTCATCACTGTTTGTATATTGCTATAATGGTCCCCCACTGTGTCCAATTTGTCATGGCTAAATATGGTAACAAATACTGATATTTTATAAAAAGTTGAGATATTTTGTCAAAACAGTTATCAGAAATTATTCTTATAGAGCATGTCAAAAAAATCAATATATAATATATTTTATCAATTTAATAGTAATAGCTTTATATTTTATTTTGGTTCAAGAAATGGTCAAAATCAAAACCTGATCATCAAAACATGTTACAGAAATTCTGAAGTTCATCAAGGTCTGTGATTGTTGTGTAAGTGACAGAAACATGACAAGAAGATGGTCCTTGTACATGAATTTTCTGCCACCTGTTGTGATTATAGGCAAAGAATGTATTGATATGGCTTTACTCACTTTGTTCAAAGCAGCTACACTTCAAGGAATGAACAATCATGTCTTTATTGCTTATGCGTATGCTGTTGGTACTTCTGTTCTTCTTCCTGTCACTCTTTTCACCAGAAGGTTCACAATTATTTATTTGTTTCATTATCATAAGCATATGTTACATATGTGTATAATTTAGTGCATGTTTGAATTGACGGTGAGTTTTGCAGAATCATAGTGTTCCACTGAAATTTTGGCAAAAATTATATTTTGGAATTTCATTAGAATTATGGAGTTACCATGATTTCGTCAAATTGACCTTATTAAACATACACTTAGGACTTATATTTCATTTGATTAATTTGTGTATGTTTTTATTTTTTCGTCTTTTTGCAGATCAAGAGCTGTTCCTCCTCCAATCAGTTTCTCCATTATATGCAAAAGTGTGCTTCTTGGGGCAATAGGGTAAGTGCAAAATTGCATTATACTTTACATTGATAGTTGATTGTTAAGTTCTTTTTTTTTTCCTACTGTTAATCCACCGTAATTAAACCAAAATATGGTGTATTATAGAACATTATGGCGTGATTTGATCCATGCAGCCGACCTTACTTAGTGGGAAAAGGCTTGGTTGTCAGTAATCCACCGGATATTTGACACACAATTGACATGCTAAGATATCTTTTCTAATCTTTGAATCGGTAGTGAGACATCCAAATTTTTCACACGAGGTTGAACTGTCTTCTAAATAGGTGACTCCAACAATCAAACTCAGGTTCTTTTCCCGAGTTCCCTAAAAAAATGTACTTTTTTCTGAGATGTTACCAAACTCTCCAAAATTTCAGGATGATTTTGTTAAAGCCTATGTTGCGCCGACACTTCTGATCGAAGGCGTGTCCCGGTGTCCGACACCGACACAACACCGACACTTGTGATTACATTGAATTATGTAATTTTCTCATAAAAATTATCGGATTCAACATGTCTGTGGCAGTGTTGTCTGGTGTCCGTGTCTGTGACCATGCTTCATAGGTTAAGGCCTTTTAGTATTATAGTAACTTTGTTATATCTAGTCTTGATGTTAGTTAGTTATAGTTACAGGGGTTTCATTAATTTTATGCTTCTGATGATTTCTGTTTCATGTTTTGGAATTGTATGGACCTGTTATGCAGATGTTCATCTCAGATTCTGGGGTATATTAGTATTAATTCAAGTTCTCCAACACTAGCTTCAGCAATTGCGAATCTGGTACCTGCACTTTCATGCTAGCTGTTACTTTCAGGTTTGCAAATTATATTTTAATCTTACAGATTCTTAAATCATTTGAAACTAAGTTATTTTACTTGTCATGCACTCAATGAAATGTCTTAGAAACAACAATAGACTTGATACTTTTTAGTATGTGAAAAGTGGGCATGACTCATCTACAAACTCCACCATAGTCGCACTCACACACTTTAACACATGAGCAACAATGTTGTCAATTACGGATCGCAGAGAATAGAGGTTTGTTCAAATTTCGCTATGCAACGGCGCTATAGCGTCACTATAGTCAGTATTTGACAATAAAATTTGTTATTAAATTTTGTTACTCTAGGTTAGTCCGGTGGTATTGACTTGGGACATTGGAGTATGCTCCTCCTCAAAGTCTCAGGTTCGATTCTCTCCGGTGCTAATTTGGGTGAGCTAATTTAACTTCTTAAAAAAAAAAATTGTTACTCAAGGAAATTTTGCGTTACTTTTCTTGCACTCAAAGAAATGTCTTAGAAACAAAAATAAACTCTGATACTTGGTAGTAGTGTGCGAAGAGAGAGCATGACTTACTTACAAACTTCACCAGTCACACTCACACCCTTTAACATGTCAGTGACTGCGTCAAATTGTCGATTGTGGAAAATAGTAGTTTATTTGAATTCTGCTACGCAACCGAGCTACAGCGCTGCTATCGCTGCTATTTGATAACAATTCATACTAAATTGTTTGTTGCAGAACAATAGTGATTTGTTCAAATTCCACTACACTGTAGTGCTATAGCCGCTATTTAACAACTTTGGCCAACAAAGATAACTTATTGCGACACTAAGTTTTATCTATAGGATAGCCTAAATACCCGACAGAATAAGCTAACTAAAATTTGAACTAAAGTATAATATTGATGTTATTTCAACAGATCAAAGGAAAGTTTAATTAAGTTGAATGAGAAGAAAATTGTTTAAAACTACATTTTTTTGCAGTGCTTTACATTTATGAAACATCTTAGTTTATTGTCCACTTACTTGTTTTCTTGTTATCATTTCAATTAAGGATGGAAAAGTTGGCTGCAAGTAGAAGTAGTAATGCTAAAGTAATAGGAAGCATAATATCAATAGCGGGTGCTTTTATGATGACTTTCTACAAAGGACCATCTATCATGAATTCCTCATCACTTCATCAACCATTTGGCTTTCTCATGTCAGTGGATTCAAGTTGGGCCATTGCTGGCATTCTCCTAATATTTGACTATTTTCTGTCTTCACTATGGTACATTTTACTGGTAGGTAGGGTAGGATTAGTATCATGCAAAATGAGAGGTATTATAAATTAAAAATTTAAGTTGAGAAAGTATATGAACATTGACACATTCACGAACACCAGACATAACACTGACACTGGGACGTAGATACCAATAATAATTTGAGTAAATGGAAATTATTGAATGTAACACACATGTTTATGTCCGACGCGGCACCAGTACGTGTCAGACACTGATACATGTTGAACACCAAACACGCCTTCAATGTGAAGTATCGGTGCTACATAGTATTTACTAGAATGTGTCACAATTGGCTTCCTTACAATTAAATCTTTTTTCATTTCTTGTTATTTAATGAGATCTTCAAAGTTTTAGTACTAAAAAGTTTCAGTTCCTTTATTCATTTCACAGGTACATATCTTGAAAGAGTTCCCAGATGAAGTAACTGTAATCTTGTTTTACTCCACAACTGCCACCATCATATCTATAGTTGTAGCTTTGTTATCAGTTCCAAATGCAAGTGCTTGGAAAATAGGACTGAATCTCTCACTCGTCTCCATTGTTTGTTCCGTAAGATGCACGACAAAACTACTGCTACGCCGATCAAAATATATGAGTTGTCTTATTTTGACGCACAAATTTAACATCAATATTTGACTTCAACTTAGATGGTTAACACAATTCAAATGTCTGGTTCATTGCATTGAGTGGACGATTAGTGACTTGTGACACTTGTAACTAAGCATATATTTGAACTATGTTAACCATCTTAGTCGTTGATGACTTTTGATGTCAAATTGTGCGTCGAAATATCATTTCTGAAAAATTTCCACCTCTTAAGGCTGGTTACTTTATCGATGACACATTTCTTTTTCTAGGCCATTTTTGGAAAGTTGATTGGCAATACAGTTTGTGCCTGGACAGTTTGCTTAAAGGGGGCAGTCTATGTAACCTCATTCAAGCCACTTCAAATTGTTATTTCTGCTGGCTTAGGTGTTATTTTCCTTGGTGATACTCTCCATGTTGGAAGGTATGTTTAGTTCAATTTTTGCAGATATACAAAGATCCCGCCATGTAGGACTGTTCATAATTCAGTTTAGGAAGAAAAATCGAACTGTTAGAACAGCTCGATAAAACTCAACTGAACTGTTAATGGTCTGTTCTAAACCAAACTGATATAAAGGTTTAGTGCACCGATTACTTGGTTCCTAACCGAACTGAATATACTTTACAAAAAACCAAACTGATTTTTTGTGGACCAAACTGTACCAAATTGTTATCATGATCTGATAATAAGGACTTTTAGAAAAAATAAAATAAAAAACTATAAACCTAACTGAACAACAACGAAAATAACCGAACTTCAGTTCAATCGGTGAATTGTTAGTCACATTTTTAGCTTTTCGGTGTGGTTTGATTCATGTTAAAGTTTTGGTTCGGTTTTTAAATTTTTTTCCACAAGTCTTATCTCTGCAAGCAGATTGACTGTTTTTAAGGATTTGTACCAGTGACCTCAAGTGCAAGGCAATGACTTCGCCGCTGTGTTAACTAAAGAGGTTTCTATCATACAAATTTAATTTTGTTGGACATGTGCTTTATGAAATAATGTAGGATGAAACAAAAGCATTGTGGTGGTAATGGAAATGGTCTTTAATGGTTTTGAAAACCTTAGAAAATAAAACCTTATTTGATTTTATCTACTGGTATAAGTACTAATTTTTTATTTTATGATTGTTAAGTGTTCATTTGTGTATATTGTTTCTGCACTTTGCAGTATAATTGGAGCCACAATAATATCAATTGGACTTTATGCTGTATTATGGGGCAAAGCAACAGAAGTGATAGAGGAAGATGTTGGTTGTCTGGAGTCACCATCTATAGAGAATGCACCTCTTTTGCAAAGCTCTAGAACTCAAACTTTTGAAAATAAAACAAATGGACATGTTTAAAATATGGTTGTCAAATCTAGATTCAAATATGAACTAGATTCCTTATATATTGAATTGTGAATCGAATTTTATAATGAATCGTACAATACATCCGAGATAAAAATATGACATTTTAATTCAAAACAAGTTTTATCTAGGAAATGATATGAAGTATGAACAATTAAAAATGAAGTAAAAAAAAATTAAGATGATATTAATTCTAAGTACTAAAATCAACATACATAAAAAGGGGAGTTTCATGAACTCAAGACAAAATGGAAGAAACATATCAATAAAAGTAATCTATCAAAAAAAATAAAAATCCTTAGTACTACTACTTAGAATTAATTTGTGTATGAAGCTAAATGTATATTCAAAATGTTGGAACACTGACATGCATATATCATGTAATGTCTCTTATCAACTAAGTTAAGTTCATATGAACTGTCTTTTTTATTTTTTTATTACTAGACCAGTCACTAATTTTTCTTTTACCCTTCAACTGGCTGAAGAAATGAAATAATCTTAAAAGCAAACTATATAATGTGTATGATATTCCTCTCAAAAAGAAAATGTCTATGATATTTATGGTTCGTTAGCCTAAGTTTCTTTTTCATATGCTCAATTTAATTATGTGGCCAAGTTGTCATTTTCACGTATTGAAGAAACAAATTGTCATTTTCACGATTGATTTTTGTTGAGAAATTCACGCCACTATGGGCCCATTTTTCCATAGTAAATATACATAATATTTAATGCAAAATCTAAGATATTTTGTCAAGAGTTTTTGTTTGTTTTGATAATCATGAGAAATTACTACTCACTCCGTCCGAGTTTAATTGGGCCATTTTTTCATTTCACACGGATTAAAAAAGTGTATAAATAAAAAAGTGTATAAATGAAAAAAGTAATTAATATTGTATTGAAAAGTGAAATGACTCAATTATTTTAGGACACTTTTTTTTGCAAATTGGTTAGTTATTATGGGACGGAGAGTGTATACGAAAACATGAAGAAAATCATAATTTATAAACACGTTTTTGACAATTTTTATTTTATTTTTGAATGAGACTAAAAAAATTATTGTTATTATTATTATTATTATTATATACTAACATGAGATATAGCTCTATCTTTCATTTTAATTTTTAGGGTTAATTAAGTTTTTAATCCCCGTAAATATTCACAGTTTTGTTTTTAATTCTTATAAAATAAAATCACACTTTTTAGTCCCTATGACATTTTCCTTAAGTATTTTAAGGACAAAAAATGTTGATGAAATTTTTTTACAGGGACTAAAAATGCAAATGGAAAATTTTTATAAGGACTAAATATGCTGATGAAAAATTTTATAGGGGGTAAAAAATGTAATTTTATTTTATAGGGACTAAAAACAAAACTGTAAATATTTATAGGGACTAAAAATTTAATTAACCCTAATTTTTATTTCAAAAGATGGTCAAAATCAAAACCTCATAATAAAAAAACATCTCAGAAATTCAGAACTTCAACAAAGTTTGTGATTGTTGTGTAAGTGATAGAACACAGAACAGAAGTGTCAGAAACATGACAAGAAGATGGTCCTTGTACATGGATTTTCTGCCACCTGCTGTGATTATATGCTATGAATGTATTGACATGGCTTTGCTTACTTTGTTCAAAGCAGCTACACTTCAAGGAATGAACAATCATGTCTTTATTGCTTATGCTTATGCTGTTGGTACTTCTGTTCTTCTCCCTGTCACTCTTTTCACCAGAAGGTTCACAATTATTTATTTGTTTCATTATCATAAGCATATGTTACATACGTGTATAATTTAGTGCATGTTTGAATTGACGGTGAGTTTTGCAGAATCATAGTGTTCCACTGAAATTTTGGCAAAAATTATATTTTGGAATTTCAATAGAATTATGGAGTTACCATGATTTCGTCAAATTGACCTTATTAAACATACACTTAGGACTTATATTTCATTTGATTAATTTGTGTATGTTTTTATTTTTTCGTCTTTTTGCAGATCAAGAGCTGTT
>Ga0228711_1003089_pt1 | contig 25849 bp, 10 predicted proteins | sample MedpolnodulmetaG_2_FD_177996 | JGI IMG/M metagenome (GOLD analysis project Ga0228711, IMG submission 177996) | Root nodule microbial communities from Medicago polymorpha collected in Santa Monica, California, United States - brown nodules | ecosystem: Host-associated > Plants > Roots > Nodule... | reverse complement strand
AATGTTGAATAGTGTTTGCTATGCTATGTTTGTTGTGTGTGTGTGTGTCTGTTTTTTCTCTTTCTTAATATGTGTGTGTGTCAGTTGCATAAGTCATTATCAAGATTGCATAATTTTTTTTTATCTAGGGATGAGAGTCCTTGTTTAGTTTGAATAATGATGATGAATGATGATGGTGATGATGAAAAGATGCTGTAGGATAGAGTTTAGCTATATGCTTTACTCACTGGCATTTCACAAACAAACAAAACTTTTCAACACAAAAACACTTCTTCTTTTTTGTTTTTTTTGGAAGTTTCAAGTTTGAACTAGGATTTTTTTTTGATACCATGCAAACACATTCAATAATGAAAAGTTTTATTTTGGTTTGTAAAGTTTTTTTTATATAAATGTATGTTTTAAGATAAATTATTTTTACTACTAATTATCTTTTTTATATAATAATGAAAAGTAATGAGAAATAATTATAGATATATATTAAAAACTAAGACTAATTTTAATGTGAGTAACAATAGTATTTTTAATGATAATAGGTTGAAGACTTAAAGACAATTCTTATAAATCAGTCAAAATGTTTCGGGAGTCCTTTAAGTTTTGTCTTTGTATTAGATTAGTTCTTTAAGTTTTTGAAGTTTTAAATAGGTCTTTTTAGTTTATGAATGTTTGAGACCTTGCCTTATCGTCAATGTCAGTTAATATAACAATGATGTGACTGTTAACTTGGTGACTGGGCACGAAATAGAGTGTTTTGGGCTTGGCAACGTGTACCGACTTCATCCCTCTCCTTATATCACTCGGTTTCCCCTAAACTCCATTGTTGTCCAAATTTAAATCTCAAAACTTCAATTGCAGCTAACCATGGCTTCATTCCGATCCAATTCTCATAACAAATTTGATGGATCTTTCGTTCCCATTTGAAGGCATGAAGGGGAAAGATGTCCCAGAATGTTGGTGTAAAGAACATGTTGTTCTTCGCACAGTTAAAAAGATGGGTTGAAATACAGGATGAAAATTTTAGAGATACACTTTGATGTTGTGAATGATAAATTGTTGGTTACTAATTAATTGTAATACATAAAACGAAATTTGGGTAAAAAAACGAGAGTAACAAACCTTGTTCTATTAGCGAAAACTATTTTCCCCTTCACATACAAACGAGTAAAACAACAATGGCCTTCCAATTTTGTTTTTTCTTTCACCCAATTTCTTCCCAAAACCCTAGTTTCTAATTGAAGAAGATGAACAACAAAATGATATACACATTGCCACGCCCAAAATGTTGTGTTTAGTGCCCAATCACCAAGTTAACGGCCACATCATCGTTATATTAACGAACACTGACGGTAAGGGCAAGGTTGCAAACATTCAAAAACTAAAGGACATATTTGAAACTTCAAAAATTTAAATGACTAATCTGGTACAAACACAAAACTTAAAGGACCCCAAGATGCATTTTGCCTAAAAATTATTATTGAACTTGAAAGTTAGTCGAGATATTGGCTAATAAGTCTCAATAGTGATTAGTTTTCTTCAATAAATTGTGTCGAGAAATTAATTTTATTTTTCAATTGTGAATTCTTTAACTGATCCAAACAAACGTTATGTATGATGTTTTTGAGGTGTTCAAGCTGCTAAACTAAGAAATACATAAGCTAAGGATAAAAGCATAAAATAGCATGTTTAATTGCTTGTGTGTCGGATAAAATGTACAAGTCCAATATTTATAGAAAATGAGAAAGTTAAACGGTACCCCAGGGGCATTGGTTAAGCAACCAAAAGATGGAAGTTTTTATTAAAAAGTTGTGTAATTATTACTTAATCAAAAGGAAAAGCTTATATTTCCAAGACAAAAAAATTATTTTTGGATTCCTTAGCCAGTGCCCCGGAGGCACCGGTTAACAAGACCCGGTAGAAAATTGTGAGTTTTATTCCAAACATTTGCATGAAGGCAACCACTTTATCATCGATGGACATCATTCCTAGATCAATTGTAATTGTATCAAGGATACCAAACATGTATATGATTGGATGTAGTGTAAAGTCAATGATCTCGTTTTTCCCCACATTTATCATTGGTTGAACCTCTACTCGTTTAGTGAAGTAGACGAAAGCAACAATGATGAATGTGTGTCTAGTAAAGGAACCAATATATATCTTCCCAATCAAATCGATATCACGTACCGTAAATGGCCAGTGTTTGATTGGTGGATGCAGTGATTTAGATGGTGCCATTTGTATTGGACCATGCAGTTGACACGGTTCATACGGTTCACATACTTTAGCATATTGGAAGTAGTCGACCGTTATGGTAGACCAATAGTATCCATAATGATAAACCAACTATTTCATTATAAGACCAATGTTGTGGGATTCAAAAAGTCCTCTGTGTACTTATCTCATGATATTAAGTGATTCTTCCTTTCCATCACATTTAAGGAAAACACCATTGACCCTTCTCTTATACAAATTTCCATCTACCAACACATATTTTAGTGTTTTCTATTTTAGCTTGAAATCGGCTAAAGTACAAGGATTTTAAGTAGTCAACTAGCCCTTTAAATCAAGCGTCAATCACTTGTGTATATCTTTCCATGAGGTATTCCTCGTGTATAAGTTCATTAGGTGTCTAGAAGATTGTTGGGCTAAATCACTGCCCTCGTTATTTTCTTTACGGGGTGCATGTAAGACTATTCCATCGACAAATATGTGTAATCATATGTTAGCTGTTTCACAGGTTCGTTGGAGGTTTAGATTCAAGCACTTATATACCCTAAAAATTTGTTTAACTAGAAATTGAGAATCATCCATGACCTGAATATTGTCATAATCATAGACTATGCTAGCTAGTATCCTAAGTCTCATGATCATCGCCTCATATTTGACTTGATTGCTACAAAACATAGGATCTAGTTTGCATTTTAATTCCCAAACTCCATTCCAAGCTAATGGTAATTACGTCAAACACTAGTTCCCTTGTGGGTTCTAGATCCGTTGAACATCAAGATCCAAGGTTTGACGAAAACAGGGTTCGAATCGGCTCTTGGATCATAACAATCATATTTTTCATTCAATTTATTTACGGCGTGCATTGAATAAGTCATCTTTTGATTATTAGTGCAGAGAAATGTATACACATGGATAAAAAAAATTGTTATCTGTTTCTCTCATCTTGTCAAGCAGTTTAGTGCCTACAATGTCACCTCTAAAGATGAATAAGTGAAAAGTTTTCTAATGTCCCTACTAAATGAGTTGTGTTCATGGAGACCTCTTTCATTTTTATTCACATGTATTAAATACAATAAGAATCATCCGTAAAAAAAGAAAAAATTAATAACGTACACTCCTTATTCAATAATATTTGAAACTAATCAAAGTTATTATAATGACAATATAAATAAGTTAATTTAATTTTATTATTTAGTTAAAAAGGTTAATTTTATTATTATGGTGTAAGTTTTAAAATATTTAAAATTAAATATATTAAAAAAAGAGTATAGATATAAATTATTGTAATGATAATTTGTAAACATTATAAAATATCAACATTTCTAATGATGATATTTAATCGAGTTTCATAAAATGATGAATTTTTTTTTATTCATTGAAAAAATCATGATGTGACAAAATGGCTAAAAAAAAAGAAAGAATAGTTGAAGTAGCTTAAATAAGCTACTGAATCACTAAAGTTGCATAAGACAAATCATTAAAAATAAGTTGCATAAAAGTTATTTAGTTTTTCTACCATTGGAATTGTGTAAGTGAAGTGTGATGTTTACAAATTAATTTAATATTGCTTATGTAATCAAGTTGGAGATTTTAACAGATTGTGGGATTGTCTATACAAACACTAACAAAAAGTTTGTATGTCACCCACGGAAGGGGGGTACAGGCAAAGGTAGTCTACGCGGGCAGTTTGGCAAATATTCATACACAAAATATATATGGGAAAAAATTAACAACATTAATTAGTACTCTCCCTAAAATAAAATAAAACATTAATTAGTACTCCTTTTAATATGTGTTATTTCATTAATCATATAACATAATATTTAATCATACTCCATTCGTCTTACAATAATAGTCATTCAAGATTTGTGCACGATTAAAGATATGAATAGGTCAGACCAGCGTACAGGGGCTTACGGCCTAGCTTACGATTGACCAGACTTTTTTCTTAAACAGAGAAGACATAGTCTTTTTTAGAAGTTTATTTAGCTTAAAAGGTCAGGTCACAGGTCATTCAAAAAGCCTCTTAGGACTATTAGGCCGACCTATTTAAGTAAATATGAATATTATTTTTTATTATTATATTATATTTTGTACTTTGAATTAAAATAAAAATTTGATAACTTTTTCAGTAATTTAAACTTATTAGTATACATTAATTTTTTGTATATTTAAGCGTATTATTACAAATTAAAATTGTTATATGATACAATATATAATAAAAATTCCCCAAAAACTCATGCTAATTATCAAAAAAGAGTTTAATTTAATTGATGTATTGGTTCGTTAGTCTATTTAAACTTAGATCATATTGGTTATTTAAAGATGTTCATATGAAATAGGCTTTTAAATAGGTTAGCATGTTGTATCAGGCTTTCAGAATGTTAGACTCAGACATAGAAAGTAAGCCTATGACATGCCGCAAGCCTTAAAAAAAATTGGCAGGCTAGACTCAGGCTCTGCAAAGTCTAACTCGGCCTAGCCTATTCCCATCCCTATGCACGATCATTAAGAAAATGATTAATTGTGTTGATTTTAATTATAAAATTAGCATCGTTTACTAAAATACTCTTATTAATTATAGTCAGTAGAGTAATTAAGTTTGATAAAATTCAATAAATAAAGGTATAATAGTGGAAAAATAATAATAAATGTTGCATTGACATTTTAAAGTGACAAAAAATTTTAGGCAGAAAAAAATATATTAAAAAGACAATTATTATGGTACAGACGGAATAGTCCAGTGCCTACAATGTCACCTCTAAAGATGAGTAATTTTTAAGAGAAACAAGTTTATTTAATATAAAAAAAAATTATCGCATTTCATTAGATATCAAAACATAAATATACGGTGGTATAATTATTAGAGTTAGCTAAAGATATGAGCACATAATTACACTTAGTAAAGCATAAACAATGACGGTTCTTAATGGAAGCTCATGGTAGCCATGTCACACTTCGTTTTTTTTTTAAAATAGGAAAAAAATACATTCACCTCCCATCAAAGTAACCATACTCACTTATCCATCAAAGTGTTGCAGCAAATGTACACATCCTAGGTTGGGTTTATCACATTCATAACATTTTTAATCACAAAAACCTGAAACATGATCACATAAAAAGAAAATATGGGTAAATAAGAAGCATCAACTAGTGAATTGGAACTTGATCAAATTAGTTTGAACATAATTCCTATAGAATATGAACATATTAGTAAAGTTAATTGCAGTCTGAATTTGAATTAGAACTTAATCATATTAATCTATTAACATGAACATTATACGAGACCTTATTATATTAAGTGCATATTTGGTTTTACGCTGATAAAAATTAGTTTAGAATTAATTAATTTTATAAAAATACATTTTATTTAAAAATAAGTTGAATACAAAGTGGTCTACATTTGAATATATTTAAAAGTCAGTTGAAAAATGAATTTTAATGTAAAAATAACACTTAGACTTAAAAACTATAAATTATATTCTAAAGACGACTATTGACACGCAAAATCAAAATTCGACGTCTATTCTGAATAAAGTGGTGCAAGATGATCTTGAGGTCATTCAGAAAGTATTGAAAGTTAAGGTCGGATGCATGGTTGTTGATAAAGAAGTACCATTCAAACATTAATGCATTATATTCTCAAGAATTAGAAGAAGAAGAAAAAGAGAAATAAGTTAAAGAGCACAAATAACAACTACAACACCCGTTTCAATTTAACTTCTTCAAATATTTTTTAAGTAACTATAAAACCAAACAATGTAGAAAAAAGATTAAATTTCTATATCAAAATAAGAAAATTCTTGCACTAATTTAATTTGACTCATCCAAAGGCGCGTGCAAAAAAGAGAAAAATCGTGACAAAAAGAGTGACAGAGCTTACTGAAAACGGGTATAGCACTTTTGCACTGACTCACTCTCAGTCTCATCTCATTATAGAGAGATGCCTCAATTTGTTTGTTTGCATGTGACTTACTTCTGCTCTCTCCATATTAATGGTCCATGACCATCCTACACCACACAATAAAATATCTATCAAAGGTTGGCATATGCTATTTTCTTGACAACCTTTCAAGTTCAACCAAGAATCTCTTCCCTATTGGTAGTACATCTATGACAAAACAATAAGATATATGTATCATCATATCTATTGTCTCATAAATCATTATCAAAGTTTATGTCAATTGCTTGAGTACGATTTAAGATAAGAATGGACACATGAGATGAAGATAGATACAATTAGTTAAGGCAATTAATATGCATAAAAATAGTTGATTAATTTCACTTTTGGATCATCGTATATAAATTTGATATTTTGGTTAAGTGTCTTGCTAACATGTGTTGTCTGATGAATAAATAAGGACATGTATTAGTATTTTCCATAATATGTATTTTATTATTTGGTCTCGGTAAATATTTTTTCGTCACTACCAAATAACAATCACCCATTGAATATTGATGTCTCGGCTAAGGAGTGCATGACACAATGATCTCACATTAAAATTGGAGTGTTTGTAGGTACATGTTAACCTGACGACCAACCTAACATGTTGTGTTTGGTTTAATTTTTCATTTTTTTTATAGTGCGGTTTGAATTGAATGAACATGTTCAAACACGAAGTTGTTTGATTTGTGTAACGTTATGATTTCAAGTTGTTAGAATATCAACCAGTATAGAAGTATAAAAATAACAAAAAAATCGTAAAACAATGAGCACGATCTTTATTCACGAAGTTCGACTAGTGATGTCTACCTCTGCGAATATAGAGCATTTTTTTAAAACAACAATATAGAGCAACTATAGTTCCGTTTTACTTCTGTGATGAATTCAAGTTTACAGTTCTACTACCAATGTACGTGATACTGGTGTTTAATTTCAATAATACTCCTGAACTAGTCGTCCCCTAATAACAATTCAGCCTAACATACGTTTGGACCAAACGCAGGGGCGAGTGCGGAGGAAGCTTCGCAATGCTCTGCTTGCTCAACTCCTTCTTCGTCCCTTGACCCTCTTCTGTGTAAATATGAGTCATTATCAACAAATATAAGGACCTAACCCACTTTAAAAACAAAACATAATTTATTTCTCTTTGTAAATGTAGTTTAATTTATTATTTTGGCTGATTTGGAAGTGTTTCAATTTAGCTTAAGTGCTAAAAGATTAAATTGTAAAATTTAGTCCAAGTTTCCAATTTTCATGAAATAGAATGTTATTTCATCAACTACATGAAAGGGTAAACCTAGGGTAAGATAGGTGACGTTGATTTCTGCAAAACTTATGACAGAGTTGATTGGGGGTACATCTGTAGGGTTATGTGATTTATGGACTTTGATGAGAAATAAATTAGTTAAGTGATGATGTGTGTAAAATATGTGGTTTATTTAGTACAAGTTAATGATGAGTTAGCATGCCTTATTTTTTCACCTAGCCATTTACCTCCATTGACTAGGCAACTGGTTTGCTCACCTAAACATTGATTGTTTTTCAACTTTTTCTCACCTTTCTTGAGTTATTTCAAAACTAGACAAAATGTGTCGGAAAAGGGTAAAAATGTAAGGAATACATAATTGACCCAGTTTTCTAATATTTACATGAAATTGAGGTTTTTCTCATAAGGTTTCTTGCAAATTAAGTTAATAAATGCCCTAAAATATATACATTAAATAACGTCTTTTTGGCATTTATCAACGGTGTAAATCCAACATTATCTTTATGCCTTACATGTGTGGTCATAAGTTAAAATGTTGTCTTCTTCCTTAATCCAGAGTCATCAGCCAAATCAATCTCATATGCTTGTACTTCAATTATCTTTCTATATGTGATGCAAGCATGTGTGTTGTCTCTGAATTTTCTAGAGAATGGTTATGATCTTTTACAAATTCATGGATGACACAGTTTCCATTATTACATATACAAGTTGAATCCTTGTTTTGCAATTCGTTTTAGTCTCGGCTCTTTGTATGCTTCCTTCATATTCTTTGCTTTTCCCTATCTTTTGTAGCCCTTCCTTAGAACAAACAAACCTAAATGATGATATAGTACCATCTTTATTCTTGTTTGCATAAAGTTTTCTAACTTTAGAGCCCGCATGTGCACGGTAAGCAAATTGAATTGATAAGCCTCATCCATATTGTCAAATTCCATTTCCAACCTTGGCTTCCAATCAATATTCGAAGATGTCATGTTTGATGAAACTATTTAAATGAAGAAACCTAACAAGTAAATAAAAGAGCATAATGCATATATATTTTTTTTAAAAAATTATACCTCTAATACGAGGATAAGGCATAACAGAGGATATATACATAATGCATAAAAGTAACTGTAAGGGATAACAAAGCAATATGTAAAAGTGAAACGCTCCTTTTATCATTTGAAATATTAAACCCTAAGTTTCCTAAAATCAAATCCTAATAAAGTGAAGTTGGCTTAAAAGGTTTGTTGGTCATCAAAGCCTTATTTTGATTTGCTTCAGGTGAGATCGTTTCTTTTCTTAACATCAAGCCATATTATAAGCAAATATAGGGTTGACGATGGATAGTGGCGCAGTGACGGTGTGTATGATGAGGGAAGGTCTACTTGAGGAACATTGTAGTTGGGGAAGAAAGGTGTTTTGAACTGCCCAAAGGCCCACGCTCATCATCAGTCCATGTCCAATAAAACAAACACGATTCTTGTCTACCTACTTTACACCCCCTCTCCGTGTGGGGGTGCTCGTAGCAAAACTGGGCACTAATTCAAATACAAAATCATAACGGTTCCCCATAACCACCATTTTGTGACGCTCGACAGTTACGGATTCAGCTACCGTACAACTTTTTGCTATTAACAACGGCACCTGTACCATCTCTCTATATAAGAGGACTTTATACTGTCCCTAATTGTATGATATTTCTCAACCCTTAACCTCCATTATGTTTTCTTATTGACTTGAGTATCAGAATGTATGTAAGTATACACTCTCTGCCATTTCAAACTTACAAACGCAGTGAACCACCACATCGGAGACCGCTATGCTAATCAGATAAGATCATAAGGGAATATGACCATCATTGTCTCACTCTCTATTGAAGGTATATTGAGTTTCCTTTTAAGAAAGTAAAGGCTTGTACACATGGCTTAATCTGATGCATCCAACTGATCGAACAAACGAAATTTATTAAAGGTACCGTAAATTTTCCACGTCAAAGTTACTCGATCGTGTTCCCATATATAACAATCTCATAATATATTAATATTCTTAGGGTATATATAGTGTTTTCCTTTCTTGCATCGAACTTGTTAAAATAAATAAATTAATGGAGCGCTTCCGCACGCCTTCTATTTGTTGTTTCGACTTTCGAGTGTCCTAAATGAAGAAATAATTAAAATCAAAATCCTTGATTTGGCCCACATGGGATCACGAACTAGATAGATTCTTCTTTTCCAAATATGGAAGTACTTGAACTATAATTTACTAATATCCCATACTTTGGGAGACAACATTGATGTTTTTTATATTGCATTTGACGACTTCATCTGTCCACATGTTATTCCTATGCTATCCAAATATAGTACTATATGTATAAGCATTTTTGACAAATTAAAATTACAAATATTATAGTCACTGTCCATTATGGTTGTTCCACAATACTCACATATAATATACAGATGGGGTTTGGGGGCAAGATTCAATTTTCCCATTGACAATGACCAAGCTTCAAGGGAATTTCATCCGGAAAAAAAGCTTCAAAGGAATTTTTCCCCTATCTTTTCTATACAATTTTTTTTTTCAAACTATACAATATAATCTTAATTATCTTGAATGTCGAAATTCAGATGGAGGGGTAACTATTACTAGTAATTCATACACACGGATGTGGATTTTAGATTTGAAACCATGACACCACCATAACCGTTTATAAGATTTTGACGGTCTAGAGTGAATCTACAATTTGAGCTTGACTAAAAAGTATATAAAAATTTGATTTTTCAAAGCGTCAAAATAATTTGCATGAAGTAATTTGCTTGAAGATAATATTTTTATCACGTTTCTAAATGTTTTGATTGATTGCGCGTGCAATGTTGTTTTGGATCGTCGACCCACCACCATTAAACTCATAATTAATTGTTTTTTTAATTCTTTATATTAATTAAATAAATGCATCTTTTTTTTATTTTATGTAAACTCTTGTATTTTATGTTTAGAAGGTTAGAGATTAAACATACTCTTGTATTATTTTTTTTGTTGATGTTATTCCATATTTCCATATGCATCAATAAACCATACTCATAGTTAAACATTCAAGAGACCTTATTATTTATTCACCAACAACACCACTTCATATTAGTTATTATTATTTTGACACATTAATTGTTTATTGTTATTTTGTTAGCAGAGAAAGAAAATGATTTCTTTAACACTACAATTTCTATGTTTCTCCTTCAAAGTACGAAGTCACCTCGTTACTCTTTACGCATCATTTTTAGTAAAGGTGTGTTATACTTTATTTTATTTTTTTGTAACTAAAAATTCTCACGAAATGAGTTAGAGTAGATTTTAAGACTCAAAGAATACTAATATAGATACTTTAAATTACATTCTAACAAGACCCTTATACTGACCACGAAAATTAAACCCACATTTTTAAAAAATATGAGTCAACTTTTTATTGACAGAGCCGACTACGGTTGTCAATTAGGTAATGTACATACTTTAATGGACCAAGTAAACAAACATGCCAAATGTACAATGATGAAATCAAAACGCCGGTACAAAGTTGGAATAGTGGGAAAGCAAAGCAACCCTCAAACTCTATCATGCATGTGTGGAATAAGTGGTGTCTTTTTCTTTTGATGAAACAATAAGTGGTGTCTTTTGGTACAGAAAAAGTTCTCTCTTGAAATGAGTTTTTCTTTGACTAGTAAATCTTTTACTTTATACTCCATCAGCGTCTTTGTTTGCTAAGAACAATTAAAATAGCTAACTTTAGGGAAAATTATAATAACCTCCCTTAAGTTTTAGCTAAATACAACAAACCTCCCTTCTATTTTCTAAATCATCACATACCTCCCGTCCGTTACATTCTGTTAATTCTCTGTTACGATACAAAAATCTTTGTGTCTTCTCTCACAAAACACAGCCAAAAATCATGCTATTCTATTAGAAACCTTTTGTTTTCTCTCCATAGTCACTCATCTTCAACTTCACTTGTCGTTGCCATCTATGATCATCTACCTTAATCACCGCTGACCATTGTTCTTGTCGACGTGCGTTCTCTCTATTGATGTCTTTGTCGCTTTCAACGATTATTACAACATTAATGCTCATCGTTCATCATTCTTATAATTTCAGAGGCTAATATAATTTTGGAGCTACCGATTAATTTAAATACTAGTATTTTGTAGTATTTAGTTGCTCAAATTTCATTGATTGTCACGTGAATTTGAAGAAATATTTTGGGTGTCAAATTGAGTATATCATCTGGCAAATTACATGTGTATGTTATCACATGGACAATTATAATATGGCTTGGCGAATATCTAATTACAGGTATTTGATTCTTTCTTGTTTTTATGTGAAATATAGAATTGGTGTATATCACCCAACTTTCAAATTGATGAGTATTATGACAGTATTCACTAAAGAATTTGAAAAGGTAAACCTGCGAATGAAATACGCAACATGATAAAGAGGGGAAATGGAGTAAGATGCTGGATTGTTGTATATCAAAGAGATATATGACGTGATGACAGCACCCTAGCATATGAAAATTTACACATGTTTACACGTGCAAGATTTTTTTATTAAAAAAAAAAATTTAACGGTCAATTTAACGGTGTTAATGAAGAAGGGTGATGTTTACCTATTTGATGAAAATTTAAGGGAGATTGGTGTTTATTTTAAAACTAGAGGGGGTGTCGGTATCAATTTAACAGAACTTAACGGAGGTGAGTGCAATTTCCTCTTAACATTATAAATTAAACAATCACCCGATCTTTAAAAGGAGGAGTTGGCTACCATTCCATTTATTTATTATTTGAATAGGTCATTCCATCCCATTTATTATATGACAATGTACTAGCTTTTTTTGCTCAAAAAAAAAATGTACTAGTTTTTTTTTCTTTTTTCAGTTTAAGTATGACAGTGTACTAGCTAGCTTAAATATTACTATAATTACATTATTAGTAATTAGAATAAAGGTATTCTAAGAGTTTGATCAAGTAGTAAAAAGACATGTTTTAAATTTGGAGGTTATGAGTTCAAGTCTCGTTAGTGATAATAGAAACAAATAAATGTAAATCTCTTTGTGAGTGGTATTTGGTTCAAATGTCTTGTCTGTCTTGGATCATGACACCATTCACTCACCCTAAATTTGTTTAGTAAAAAATTAAATTAAAATATCGAACAACTAAACGAAAAAACTCAAGGCTTTTTCATTAAAAACAAAAACATATGGTGTGGTATGTTAGATTGCGGTATAATTTCATTGTGTTACGAAGCAAAATACCATCCGATCCAAAAATTAAATTACTTGTTGTTTAGTTTGAATGACACTTTAAAAAAAATGATCTAATTTAATGTGGTTTAAGCAATTTTTTATCTTCCAAACTACAATTGTCAAAAATTATTTTAATACTTTCTATCATAAAACTATGCAAGACATCCTTGCCATCAGATTCATAACCGTATATCTTATTGTCTAATACAATTGTCCTAGGCATGCTGCCATGATTTATTGAACTGTAGTGTCCACTGTCCACTTTGCAAGGCAATGACAGTGTCCAGGTTCTCTAAATGATAATAACGCAAATGAGGTCAAGCATCACATGCTTAAGTTTCTAGCAGACTAGCAGGGTTTACCTATTGTTAACTGGTGTGGCATGGCTCTAGATTTGTACACCGCGATCCAAACCTACCGGTTCTTGTTCATGGTGCTCCAAAGACCTCCAAAATCAGTTTCTTACCATCATTTCCATTTTTTATAAATGAAAGTAAAATGGGAAGAATGTTGGTTCAGAATTGGGATGATTTTCAAAGAAACATTGTTTGGCAGACAGAAGATGGTAACAGCGTCAATTTCTGGTTGAATAAATGTGGTCCAGACAACAATTCCTTCATTTCTGTAGCGACAAATTCTTATGTAGATACCCTCTTCATTTCAAGGATGTGGTGACTTCCTCTAGTATATGGGATTGGAATTTCCTTTTTGATAACTTGCCTAACACCATAGTTGAAAAGGAGTTAGTTCTCTCGGCTTTGTCTAGTGGGGATGGTCATGATAGTATTGGTTGGGGAAGCACGAGTACACAACAATTCTCAGTCAAAAGTGCTCATAGCATGCAAGACAAAAATTATGCTAATACTGGAGTTAAATGCAAAACTTTGTGAAATTGGAATGGTCCCCATCATACTCAAGCATTCATTAGGTTGGTTACTTATGATCGCATTTTAACTAATTATTGTCTAAGTAGATGGGGGTGTAGGCATATCCCTAACTTGTCCTTTTTGTGGGACTGAGGATGAGACCACTCTTTGTATGTTGAGATACTGCACTTATACAGTAAGATATGGTCAGACATGCACCTTCTAATTGGAGAATTGACTTCTTTTCCTTTGATTGTAGGAATTGGGTTTTTACCAACCTCAACAAGCATTGGTACGAAGAGCCAAACTCTAAGTGGAAGACAATTTTCATAACTACTTGTCACCATTTATGGAATTAACGGAACAAAACAGACATCGAGAAAAAATTTAGAGACCAGATAATAACACTCATATCATCCAAAAGTACTAGTAATATTGAAGAATGAACTTGTAATTGTAACAGTCTGATTTTCGTTAGATTTATTTTAATTAATTTTTATATGTGTTTATATGTGCTTGTACGTGATTAATTGCCTCTGTATGTATTTTGATTGGGATTATTAGAATTCGGTGTTAGGAGGGTATTTTAGTCATTTTGGACTTAGGGGTATTTTGGTCATTGTGTGAACAAGGGTAGATTAGTAATTTCACTGTGAGATTATTTTTTTAGTGTTTTAAGTGGGAACCATTAAATTTTTTACTAAGTTACTAATAGATTGCGGTAATTAGTTAAGAGCTGGTAGCTATTCGTTATTTTTTTACCGTGAGAGGTTAGAAACTTTGTGAATTAGTCAATGAGAGTCTTAAGCTCATTAAGATACTTTGAGGGTTAAGCTCATTAGTGTAGAGCCTTTATAAACTCATGTCATAAGAGAAATTAGGGTTCTAACATTCATTACACATAACTTTTGAGAGAGGTAGAGAGAAAGAGCTAGAGGAAGAGAAAAAGGGCTAGAAGAAGATCTAGAGAGAGAAAGCTTGGATTGGAGCTTTGGAGCAAAAGTGAGGCTAGAATTCTAATTCTTGAAGGTTTGAGGTAAGGGGGATAGTGTTCTATCATAGTCTTTAAGTTATAATCTCTTTTCTACTCATATTCAAAAGTGCTTATTTGTGAAAAGTGATTAATTGTGAATTTAATTGGTAAAATTCGTGCTCTTATGTTGATGCAATGGTTGGGAATGTGAATTTGATGATAATTAAGTTGTTAATGTTGAATTTTAAATGTCTATGATGTATATACATACATATTTGTGTTTTGCTCAAAATTGGTTAAGTATGTTGTTGTTGATGGATTGTTGATGAATTCATGGTTAATTGTTGTTGTTGTTGTTATGAGATGTTGTTGTTGATGATTCATACTATGGGTGTTCATAATCATGGACTTGTGGTGTGAATAGAGTTGTTGTGGTGGGTTTTTGTGAAAATGGTTGAATTGATGAATTGTGTTGAAATGACATTGGATTTCAAGTTTGATATGTTTTGAGATCCTTTTAGTGTACATAAACCTATAAACAAACTTTGGGATGAATTAGGGTGTTGGGGAATCAAAATTGGGGTTTTTGGGTGAAAAATGGTGAAAAACCCGTAAGAACAGGGTGAAACTCGCTTGAAGCTCGCTTATGGCGAGTTCTGTCTGGAAACAACTCGCTTATGGCCAGAAACTCGCTAAAAGCGAGTTACTCAGTGACAGCTTTCCCTGTTTTGCGTTCTTGCGTCTCTTTCACAAGGTCTTGGTAAAATTTTACGAAAATTCAGCATAACCGTTTCTAAGTCAACCCAAAACTTATGGTTTGTTTTCAAACTTCAAAACATGAGTATTAGGAGTTCAATTAAGGTGTTTAAAAGTATTTAACCTATGATATGATGAATCTAACTTGGTTTTGTTTTGAAAATGAATTGGTTTTGCAATATGAGAGAAACAATACGAACTTTGTGATTTCTATGATTTCGTCGTAATTAGCCGGTGAAACGCACATGTATACTCAATTGCACTTATATGTGATCTAAGAGTATACATAGTTGAGGCATTATAGTTGTTTTCTTAGTTTTGATTCAATTGCCACAATTGTTTTAAGTTAAAAAACGATAGACGAACTTTGTCGAAAATGACATTTAAGGCCGAATATCTTGTAAATCTTTTGTGATTAGTTTGATATGATTGTATGAAGACGTGTGAATGATTGATAGATGTTGAATATGATGTTTATCATAATATGGTGGATTTTCTCCTTTACGTGAATTGTGAGAAATTGTATAGAGTTGTTGATTTGTAATGATGTTGATATTGTTGGTGAATGCATGTATGTTGATGATGTTGGGAGTTGTTGTTGAACATATGCATAGTGTGTCATATGTTCATGCATTCATAGTTGTGGGATATTTATGTCCAGTTGAGGTGATTATGATGTGATGTTGGCATCATGGGGTGACGGCCTAGACGTTGTTGGTGACGATACCGCATGTATGTAGGAGTTGTGTCTAGGAGCATTGTATGTCGTGGCATGAGTCCTAGTCGTTTTGGTGCTTGGTGTTGATGTGATTCGTGGTTTGCATAATTGCGATTGTTGTGAATTCGTTGGTGTTGATGAATAATGTTGAAGTGAATTATCTCTTAATCTGAATTATTCGAAGTTTAATTTGATAAGTACATTTTCAATTAATTATGTTGATTATGATGATGTGAAGCTAACACTCAGTGGTCTTTGACCGCCTACCTGTTTGTATGAATGGGTAGACGGCGTGCAGGAGTGATCTTTTAGCTTGATTGGTGAGTTGCTCGAGGATAGCGGGAGCTACCTCCATTTATCTGTTTAGAGTCTTAGCATAGGCTCTGGTGTAGGATTGTCGGTCTATACTTTATTTTGGAATGATCTATGTTGTTGAGATTTTACCCACTTGTCGGGATTTGGAGATTTTATATGGTGATGTATATTTAAGCTTATGACATGTATATTTTAGAGATGTATGTTATATATCCGCTGCGATTTTTGAGAAATTTTTATATGCATGTTTTTTTGAGATTTATTGGAGACGTGACGTCTATTTCTTGAATATTTGTATTATTCGCGTGTTTTATCGCTTTAATAGAAATAGGGCGTTACAGTAATCATCTTCAGATATCCACTCAGCACACTAAAACAATTCACGTTGGTTTGAAACATCCTCAAGAGGGAGGGGTCAAACTCAATTGTGATGAGGCGTGCAAAGGTAATGGACATCATGCGTATTATGGCGGAATGCTTTAGGATGTTGATGGTAGATGGATCAAATGTTTTGATCGCAGGATTGAGGTTTGTGATGCTCTTCATGCAGAAATGTAGGGTTTGGCTTGGAGTGAAGGCATTTCACAACTGTGTGTAGAAAGTGACTCAAAATTGCTTATTGACATGGATACAAATAATTGCAAAATGAATGGGGCAACCCCTCTACTCATTCGGCGCATTCAGAATACCTTGAATTGTAATAGACACATTCAAGTTTGATTCAGAATACCTTGAATCTTTACCGGTGATCTAACTCTGTTAATCCAAAAAGGGTTTGTTTGTCACTTTGAATAAAATTTAAGGGAGGTAAGTGTTTAAGTTGCAACTAGAAGGAGTGTTAAATGTTTTTTGAAAAAAACTTTAAGGGAGGTGAGTGTAATTTCCGCTTATATTTTTTATTTTTTAGACAAAGTTGGTCTCAAATTATGGCAAAATCTTGCATATATAATGACAGTTTGGCTACAACCCAGTGTGCTTTTGAGTTTGTTATACGTTAATTTTGAGGGGTGGGGTAGTTAGTTCAAACCTTGTTAGGTTAGGCATGCAAAATGAGAATGGGTCCAAAACTGCAAAGAAGTTGTTAAAACTGACTAATATTGTTAGGTTGAGGGGACATTACACGTAAACTGACTTTAATTTAGAGTCAAATATAATTGGCAACGCCATATCATAGTCATTTGAAAAATTCAATCTATTTCCAACTACCTTTTATGCTAACTCACTGAGAGTAGATTGAGCCACATAATTTATAAATTTTACTTCTTATTCTAACATTAGTAGCTACATGAAGAGAGGTAGCAGAAGCTGCCATTGCATAAGATAGAAATGCTACATGCTCACTTCTAGTTACCTCAAAAACATTGCCACATAGTGAGTTTTACCATTTAAATTTGTCCAGCCATTGTGGAAGGTAGCCATCTAAATAATCACATGTACTTGAACCATCTTTAGTACTTGGTGATTTGTTGGAAATCTCAGCAAGCTCAATGGATAGCAAAGACTTTCCCCTTAGAAAATGTCACCACAATGAATCTAACAGTTGAATCAATATTTGTCTTGTTAAATAAATGTTGTAAAGAATTTGAAGTTCTCTTGTAATGAAATATTGCATTGATGTGAAGTGGGTGATCTAAGGACAATAAGGAACTTAATGAAGGTGTAGCCAATAAACCCAATATACTACTCCTCAATTCAACCTTTTGAGAACTGGTTCTAGAAATTATGCTCTCACCTAGTTCATTTTCTATTGTTGTAATCCTTCATGTAACACAAACAAAAAAAACCTCCAACACTTTTGAGGAACAAAGAAACCCATGATGTTTATCATAAAACAAAGGGAACTTAAAATAATGAAAATCATCATCGCATTATAAGGACACAAATGCACAACACCTAAAGACCCAATCAGCGAGCCAATTCAAAGAAAAATTCCTAATAAATGCTACATACCAAGGATCGGATTGAGACAAGGATAAAGCACAACAATTTCAATATTTGGACAAACTCAAAAGTGTGAGGGCTTCTTGTGTCTTGTTTGAACGATTACATCCTCTGCAATTTATAGAACCACCGAAAGTGGTGGTGATTGCGAGAAATTGAGATAGTCGGCACTCTCAATGGTAGGAACAATTGAAGTGAGTGGACCGGGATCATATGGCGTTGTATCCCATAAATGTGGTGCAATCGATAGCGCTTAGACCATGAGTCAATTTCACTGATGAGAATAGTAATCCATCGACACTACTAATGAATTTGGTAGACGTAACTGAAAGATACCCTGATGTTTTTGTGGTTGTGGTTGCTGATAAGAACCCAAAATCAAGGGACATGCGAGAATAGGTGAAGTCCGAAATAGCCGGTGCACACAAGAAATTGAAAGAATGAACGCTAGTTTCATCGATCATAAAATTGTAGGAATCAGAAGCAGAACCCTCATGAAGGCTTGGTTCTTGTACAATATCATTACCCTTTCACTTTCATACACCTTCACTTTGCATCGTGCCAGTTTGCCACACTACCTACATATATAATTCAATGCAACTCCAACATCACTTCGTTATTTTCTTAAAAAATGTTTGAAATATATGCAAATGATTGAAACTAGAACAAATGATATGTGATCTATTTCTGAAATCTTCTTAAAACTAACTTCTGAGATACATTATGAGTTGTGACATATCACCTTTTGGTATTATATAGCTTTGTTTCGTTTAATGTTTTTTTTTTGTCAACTTCATTGCAGATTCGGAATTTACAGCTGCTTAATCTTCGTAATATTACTTCGGAGTTGAGAGGGCTGCATTTGTTTTTCCCCTCTCTGCACTTACCAATTATATGAATAGGTGCGTTGAACAAACGCCGAGTATTACATTCGAACTCGAGGTTACTGAACATGTTTTATGATATACGTTTAGTGTCACAGTTATCTGAGAAAATAATTTTTGTTGGGTTCTAAAGCTGGAGAATGAAAAAGATGGTAGGAGAGAGTATAATGACTGAAGGTGAACGCCAATAAGAAAGAATGGATGCAGAACGCATGGGGAAAAACGCCAATAAGCAACATTCAATAAATGATACACATATATTGCGTTTATAGAACATTTTTCACCTTCTATTTTATATATTAAATTGTGCATTTTAAGCATCAGTAAGTAATTCTCAAGGCCAAGAACATTATGCAACTTGCAGTTCCTTAACCTCAAGAGACTTTTTTTTGTCGTGATTAAGGTGACCAATGGTTAATGATGAATAGCAGATGTTTCAGCTTTCAACATTCCCTTACACTCTTCTACAAGAAATAGAAATTTGAAACCCACTTTATTTATAACACTCAATTACCCGTTCAACCACAACAAAAAAAAAATGCACATTTTCAAGTGTCTACAAAAATAGCATAAAAGTTACTTCGTGTTGTAGCCAAATTGTCACAAGTGAACCAAATAAAGAGCTGAGTTTTGATTTGTATATGAAATCAATCTATTTTTACTGGTATATGTTTCCAGCAAAAACCAAAAACTAGTTACTGAACTCTAGGAGCATTCAGACACTAGTTGTTTCATGTTATGACACAATAATCGGTTTACCAGCCCTCACATTTTGACCTGTTTGACAAGTAAAACTGAAAACCCCTTTAATTGCCTGTGGAGACCTGCAGATATTAATGCATTATGAATGTAATACATTGTCAAATCAGATGGCCACAGAAAGGACTCGTTATCCTTAAAATGGTACCCTTTCCAGTGGTGAATTTCATTCCGTGGATGTTCTGTTTTCCAGTGTGTAAAATTTCATCAATCAATTACAAATATGAAGATAAAAGTAGATAGTTGATTGGAGACAAAATTGCAAGAGAAAGGCAGCAACTACAATAAGATTAGTTACTAATATACATCTCACACCCTCATAGTCAAATAACTTAACACAAAAAAGAATACAAAAACAGAACCTCAGAACAACTATGTCATCTATTAATTTCACCGCATCGCCATCAGCACAAAAGCACTCGAGACCTCACAATGCCGCCTTATTTGTCGAGCTCCATTGCCTGCGCAGCCTTAGCTTTCGACAGAGCTGACAACCTGGTCTTCAGATATTTCTTTCCCACCTTAAATCCACTTCCACCACCCTTCTTTTTCTTGTCACTACCATCAACCTAAACAAATTTTCCAACAAAAACAAAACCATACAACCATTAATCCTCAAAACACACAGAAACACTCACACAAAACAACAATTCAACCTCTCTAATCACTACTTTTGGTTTTCTTTCCAAGGCTTAAATCTAATATCCAGCTTTTATTGCACAATCACACACATAATATGTAGGCACCTATGAATCACCGCCACTTTAGATTGAAAGAGAGTCCGGTATCTGACACCGACACAACTAGTAACATTCAATCACTTATATTTTCATAGATTATTATCATTGTCTATGTCACATGCATTCTGTGCTTCTTAGTTATCAACATCCCTTTCAACTTATTAAACATATTTGCTCATATCAATTTATGTTCATCAACTAATTTCACCAGAACTCCATCAAACAGTCCAAATTCAACACCAAAATCTCAGCTACAAGTTATCAACTATAAACTAATGCACTATCAAATGCTATGAAATAACAGAAATAGTAAATTATGGTTGATCCATTATCTCATTAATCAAAAAGTTCGCAACTTTGGCATAAAAAATCAAATTAACTCTAAAACAAATATAGGAAACCCAAAATCATATATCATTTTTTAAGAAAATATTCATATCAATTTATGTTCATCAACTAACTTCACTATAATTCAGTTCAATCAAACACTGCTAACTTTTCAGGTAGATTATGGTTGACCCATTATCCCATTAAACAAAAAGTTAACAACTTTGTCATAAAAATTAAATTAAATCAAGAACAAATACACAAAACCCAAAATCATATATTATTTTGTTTTCAAGCAGAAAAGAAAAATTTGAGAAATCAAAAGCAAGCTCTTACTTTCATCTTGTTTTTCTTTGCTTGGAGCTTCTTTTCTTTCTTCTCCTTCTCAAGTTTTTCTCCTGAAAGAAATCATTACAAAAATGAAATCAGAAAATGAAAAATTAGAAGATTTGGTTTGAAATAGGAGAAAAATCAAAGGTGAGAGTGTACTTCGGAGTTCGAATTCGTGCTGTCTCTTTCTCTTAGCGAGGTCGTTCTTCTTCGACATTTTTGCTTCGTGTGATGATACACAGTGCTGTTGATTTTTCAGAAAACCCTAATTTGTATGGGTTTGGGAAAACCCCGTCTCTTATAAGAATTTTGAGTTATTTTGCATTTAGTCCTTCAATTTTACCGATTTTATCTAGTTTTCCTCCTATTATTATAAAAGGGATAAGGGTCATTTTGGTCCGAATGAGTAACGAGTAGTCATAATAGTATCGAAATTTTAAAATAGTCACTATTTATGCACTTTGTTAGTCAAAATAGTCTCTGACATTAAAATACTTCGTTAATATTATCGTACTAGTCTTTCAATGTACTTGCTTATTGTCATATCAATCCATATAAGTACGTACTTATTGTCAATTCATTTATTGTATGAAGAGAATTATTGTGAGTTTTCAGAGATTATTTTAGCGTCAATGACTATTTCAAAATTTTGATACATTGATGGGACTATTGCGACTACTCCTTACACATTCAAGGACTAAAATGACTATTACCAATAAATAAAAATAAAAATCATCTTTAATCAATTTCATAATGTATCTCGCATATATTATATTAGTAGAATGGATATTCAATATACTTAAAAATAAATGTCTTTACTATAAAATAAATGTCTTTCTTATAACAAAATCGACGTGAGTAATATTTTATAGGCTTAATTATAATCTTGATATTTCTACTTTACTCATTAAATGAATTTGTCCCTTTTTTTTACAAATTTATGTTCAAGACGAACAAGATAAGAAAAAAGAAAGCTATAAAAGCAAGGGATATTGTTTATAGGTGGAACACCTAAAAAGAAGAACAAAAACACATAAAGTAACAATACAAGAACCCAAAATAAAATACCAAATTGGTCGTCCCACAACGAGCTACCAACCACACCCAAACAATTTCACAAACAATCAAACAACAAAAACTCAAGAAGACAATAACAATTGTTCAGCACCATACACCAAAAGACCACTAAAATTTACCCACACTTGCAACCCAATGCATCCAACAAATCTCCAAGCACCAAACAAACAAAACCCAGAACAACAACAAGAATCCAGCGAGCAACGATAGCATCAACCCTCCACCACAAACTTCAACCAAAAAACATACAAACCTTCCAATACAATAACAACTCGAACATTAGTCCGCCACAAAACAACCACAGCCAAAAGGACAACCCCAAATCCAAACAAAAGTCATGGTACCATACACCAACAACCATTATCCATGCCAAAATAGAGAGACAACAACCACAACCACTTATAAAATTTACACCTCGTCTGATACAACCTAATACAAAATAAAATCAAGCCCTTTGATACAACTACATCACGAACACTAGACCTCCCCACAATAAGCATAACTAAACGCAATTTCCCCAAAGCCAAACAAAAGCATATTTACCATACACCAATGCCCTCTACCGCTGCCAAAACAGAGAGACAAGAGCCACAACCACTTACAACAGTCACACCTCATTCGATACAACCTGAATCCCACTAATCTTCCTAACAAAATGAACTTTCGACTTCCAACACCATTCCTTAAAACAAAGGTGACACTTTCATCTTACTCAAATTTCATCTCCACGATAAAAAATCAAACATTTAAATACGACAACGTCACAAACACCCAAAACAACCAAAACCAAAACAAAAACCCCAACGCCAAATAAAAATCTCGCGAGTCAGGATCAACAACCTCAAGACGGATCTGTGATACACCGATGTGACCTCAATGATAACAAAAAAACAATATAAAAAGGCGGTGGCGCAACCCCTACCTAACCAAACCCAACCATCCGATGTGGAATATACCTATAGTAGAGCGACCTAGTTATTAATGCTTTGAAGCTATCTGTTTTTCGTCCAATTTCTTTAATCGGGTGTATGTATAAAGATATGGCTAAAGCCTTGACAAACATGATGAGGTCATTCATTCACAATGTCATGTCAAAGTCACAATCGACATTTGTGAAAGGCAGACAAATTTCATATTGAATTGCCATTGCCAATGAGCTGGTGAATGATGCCAAGAAGTTGAAAGAGGAGATGGTTATGTTTAAAGTTGATTTTGAGAAAACCTATGATTCTATCGAGTAGAGTTATTTGGACATAGTTATGTCAAAAATAGGTTTTCCAAACAAATGGATACAATGCATATTAGAGTGTGTTAGATCAACTACATCATTTGTTTTTGTTAATGGTAGTCCAACTGAGAAGTTTAAAACGGAAATAGGATTGCGTCAAGGTGATCCCCTTTCACTTTTTTTATTTTTCATTGCTCTTGAAGGTTTAAATGTTATGTTATGCTATTTTGTTTTTTGTTTATGGTGTTGGTGTAGGTTCTAATTTTCGCATCTCACACTTGCAACTTGCTAATGACAATTTGATTCTTGGTGAAAAAAGTTGGAGAAATATTAGAGCTTTGAAGGCTAGCTTGATCCTCTGTGAAATAATATCTGGCTTAAAAGTGAATTTTCATTAGATCTTATTGGTGGATGTTAATATGAGAGTCTTGGTTCTTAGAGGTTGTTATGTGGTCATATCCTTTTCGTTTATCTAGGACTTCCAATTGATGACAATTTGCGTCGTTTGTCATTTTGGCATCCCCTGATTGATAACATAATAAAAAGATTGCATGGTTGGAAGAGCAAAAACATGTCACTGAGTGGTTGTCTTGTTCTCATAAAATTTGTTTTGTCTTCGTTTTTTATTTATTTTCTTTCCTTTTTCAAGGCTCCCACAAGTATGATTTCTTTCATTGAGTCCCCTTTTTAAAAAAAATATTGGGGGGTGGGGGGGATGATGATGTATGTAAGATTCACTAGACGTAATGGGATAAGGCGTGTACTGTTAGGGAGTCTAAAGGTCATGGGATTCGAAGAATTAGGGAATTTAATATGGCGTTGTCAAGGAAGTGTGGTTAGAGGTTACATGTTGATCAAGGTGTGTTTTGGTTCAAAGTGTTGGATATTAAATACAGGTTATAAGGGGGTTGTGTTTAGGGAAAATGGTAATTATGTGTCTGCTTGTTGGAAGGATTTATGTCGGGTTAGGGAGGTGGTTTGAGGAAGGTTTCAGGATACGCATTGGAAATGATGAAAGCATTTCTTTTTGGAAAAGATCTCTGTCAAGAAGTGGGACTTTTGTGTGATAGATTTAGGCGTCTTTTTTATCTTCATGTTGTTGGCAATATTTCAATTGCAGAGATGTAGAGATTGTGATAGTCTGATAGAGGGTTAAGGGCCAGAGGTGGAGCAGGAAGATGTTTTTGGCTTGGGAGCAGGATCTGGTTATTGAGTGTTGTTCTTTGCTGAATAATTATTTCTTGTATAATAATATAGCCAATAGTTGGACGTAAAACATGATCCATAAAAATTATACTTAGTTAAAAGAGTTTATCATATTTTGCCTCCAGAAGTGCAACAAGGTTGTGTGCTTTTTATGAAGCTTGTTTAGAAAAAAGGAGTGTCGCTTAAAGTCTCTCTTTTTACATGTAGAATAAGAGGATTCCAACGAAGGACAATCAGGGACGGATCTAGGAATACATTTAAAGTGTGGGTAAATAAGTAGCAACCAAAAAAATGACTGATTTTTAATATTTTATACCTTAGCGACTGAATTTGCGGTTACTATTTCCGTCGCTAAATGCCTCGGAGACCGATTTTTACTCCAGAGACTAAATTTTCAGTCACTGTTCTGTCACTAGACGTATTAGCGATTGATTTTCATACCTTAGCGACTGAAATTTAGATCGCTAACTAAAAAAATTCTAATTTGTTTTAAAAATCCATAGCCACACATGGCCATGAGCTGGATCCGCCCCTGAGGACAATATGGTCCGGCATGGAGTTCTTCATACATTTTATTTGTTGTGTCCTGAAGGGTGTGGGAAGGAAGAAACTATTAATCATATTTTCTTTAACTGCTCTTTTTTTGGATGCATTTCATCATTCGTATTGAAGTGGCTTCATATTTCTTTTGTTCTACCAATTCATACCTACTCGCATGCTATGCAATTTGGTGAATCTCGTATGTTTTGAAGAGATGCTTGTTATTGTTTACAAGTGATTTGGTTGGTTTGTATCTAAGTCATTTGAAAGGGGTGAAATTCGCGGATTTTTTCCAACAATATTTTGTCTCTTGAGCATTTGATTTATAGGATTAAGCTGCATTCCTGATTTCTGTTGGTGGTTGAAGGCTCAAAAACCTACATTCTTTTTTTACTTGAATTCTTGGTGGTCTAACTCGTTGTTTTGTTTTAGTTATTTCCCACCTTGATGTTGTTTTGTTGGTTCTTTATTTTATCTTTTT
>Ga0228711_1003088_pt1 | contig 25850 bp, 14 predicted proteins | sample MedpolnodulmetaG_2_FD_177996 | JGI IMG/M metagenome (GOLD analysis project Ga0228711, IMG submission 177996) | Root nodule microbial communities from Medicago polymorpha collected in Santa Monica, California, United States - brown nodules | ecosystem: Host-associated > Plants > Roots > Nodule... | reverse complement strand
TTTTTTTGCAAATTAAATTTGGTAGGTTCACTAAGTTTTTTTTTTTTTTAAGGAAGGTTCACTAAGGTTTTCTTTCCTCTTTCAAACAAATATATATTAAGCACGACACCTTGCAATGATAATGATCCAGTATCCACCAAGTATTTTCCATAAAATATTAAAATTCTTCTATTACATAATCTATCTTTTTTATTGACGGAACAATTCTTTTAGTTAACCTTTGCTTACAAGTGGAATAAGACTCTGATATCTTAAGATTCGATCGTGACGTAAATATAGTCTAATACAAAAATTAGGAATAGATTCTTTTTGATAAAAAAATCATTTAAGTTTTTTTTTTAGAAAATATTTTATGTTTTCTATTTCCCACCATTTATAGGAAATCCTTAACATTTATTATTGTGATCGTATAAAACTTGGGGCTAGACTCTAATTAAAGAAAACTTGGGCTAGACTACCTCAATCAGGTCTTTTTTAATTAGGAAAAAAAATGCTCTTTTAACTTTTCAAATTGCTCCTTTTTCAACTCTTGTTGGTTTAGTGTTAGTTAACTGCCGCTTGACACTTTTTCAATTGATTTACGGTTAATTTAATTTAAAAAGTGATTGAACAGCTTTAAAAAATGTATGTTGTTGTACCAACGACGGTTGAAAAACGAGGAATTTAAGAAGTGAGAAGAGCAAATTTTTAATAAAATAAAATCCAATGATAGCCGTAATAATACTAGTTTTTTTTTGTAGTGGCTGGGGTTTGAACCCCGGACCTTGCATATTTTATGCATTGTCCCAAACAACTGAGCTAAGCTCACGACGAGGACAACCGTAATAATACTAGTTACTAACATAGTCTTTTTACATAATTTAAAAAAAAAATAGTCTTTATACTTCTTCAAAAAAAAACATAGTCTTTTTTTGAAGAGTTATTATAAGATGGCCGTTCAATATATCTTTCGATTTGTACAATCAATCGGGTCGTAACTTTCGCTCGATAATTTTTGTGTAAACCCTTATTAGAACGTACCTCCTGATCAAATTTTTTAAAATGTGAGCAATTTTTAATGGACTGTTGAGCAATCATCCTATGACAATGAATTGCCTTCAATAATTCTATTGGGCTTGGGCCTCCATTCAAATCTGGAGTATTGAGAATTGCTCTTCTCCCATATATTTTTGCTCATTCCCGCTCTACGTGAGTTAACTCACGCTGAAAATACACCTGCATGAGTTAACTTACGCTCGGCTACTTTGACGGGGATGAACAAAAACAGATGGAAGAAAAGCAATTATCTAGAGTATTAGAGCTCACATGTAGGTTGTTTTACTTTCAGTTTCGTTTTTATATTATACGTCCTTTTTTAGTTATAAAAAATTACATGTTAAAGGTAATTAATAGATGACAATAAGTACAAGTGGTAACAAATCCCGCTAGAGTAATAAAATACAAGTAGTACTTAATCCTTCGGAAAAATATCCTAAAACAAAAAAAAAATTCAACCACCAAAGTCACCTTAATATACAATTTAAATCAGCTTACAATTTTGTTATAAGTGCATGGCTACTACGTGTATTTTTCTTTGGATAAATAATACTCCCTCATTCTGTAGTTAACTTGATACTCCCACCGACCAATATAACCAATGCAAATCAGACGGATGTTTATAATAATTGTGTTGGATTTCAATAATATCGCAGAACATAGATTAAGGGGCAGACCTCCTTAGTATACTCCTTCTGGTCACATTTATAAGTCAAAAAACAACTTTTAGGTTTGTTGAATATCTAATGTATTTAGTCTATATGAAAACCAAATACATTAGATATTAAATGAACATAAAAAATTGTGTTTTGCTTATAAATGTGACCAGAGAGAGTAAGTGTATAACCATGTGAGATAGTAGTAGTATATAAATTCTATGTGAGATAGTAGTAGTATATAAATTCTATTGGTATAGGTTGGCATGTCTATTAAATTATACAGACGTATATTAGATTCGATGTTCTATATACTAATTCGGACTAGAAACATCTTGGTCATATCTTGTTGGGAATTCCAATATGTGCACGTGGGTTAGTAATATGCTACTTCATTCGTCTCATAATACATGACACAGTTGACCATATTACGCATATTAATGCATAATTTTGAGCTTAAATATCTTGAATAATATATTATAAAAAATTATGAAAATTTGATATTTTGAAAATACTCATCGAGACGAATCTAACGACATCTTACATGAGATTATTTATCTTTGTATATTAGTGAAAAAATATGGTCAAAGTTAATTAGGTTAAAATTGCACATTTTTAAATGGGTCATCGCGGGACGGAGGGAGTAGTGTTTAATTGATGCTGGTCCTGACAAGGAAAGATAGAAATCCACTACACACAATGACCAAAAACTATACTGCAGTGCCAATCCAATAATATGGTGCAGAAAATTGCAATATATCACAAAATGGAAGAAGAAAAAAATTATAACATGCCAGCAGTAGATAACAATTATGTAGTAAAATTGAAAGCAAGCATAGCATACTAAATGAGTGAAATCAAAACGTGTATGACATCACCCTTAACAAGAAATTAAATGCAAGATCATCAAACACTTCTAAATCAAAGAAAAAAAAATTCAACACACAATATTGTGTTTGAGAAACAAAGAAAACGAAGGAAGCCAAACGATAGTTAAGTTAACTACAATTGGAGTTAAATGTGTAATTACCATGTGTTTTCAAGAAAAATCTGAAGTGAAAACAGCAATTTTCCAAGATAAAAACCCGTTAAAAGTGACTAAGCCCACACTAAGGAAAAAGACCCAACATGAGACAAAAGGCCAATGTTTTAAATCTTACTTTAGAGACGTACTAACGGAATTAATGCTGAATTGACAAATACCAGCAGTCACATTGAATTGAACTCTAATATCACGTTTTTCATGATGAATTAATGTAATACTTCACAAAGATTAATTTTTCACAATCAAACCGACTTTCTAGAAAAACTTAGAACTTTACAAATCATTTCCACTTCTAATACCACCTTTTTTTTGTATGAATTGTTAAAGCTTACAAGTTTGGTTAATGTATTGCACCAAGAGAAGAGTATGGGTAATGTAATTAGGTATATCATCAAACTATTTAAGCATGAAGACTCATATCTACTCATTTCATGTATGTAAAGATTTTTCACATTTCTTAACAAAAGTTTTTAGTGCAATTAATGTGTCTATTTTATGTGTTTATATTACCAAATTGTCATTTGTTTGTATGTGTATTAAATTTGACTTTTCATATTTTAAGACAAGTTAGTTGTATTAATTAGAAGTATGTTTAGGAAAATATAATGAATACACCTAGTAATTTGAAAAAAAGTTTGTATTTAGAGACAAATTTTTAATCAAAAGGGTGCTTAGATATAACGACAAGGGAATACATATATACTAAAATAAAAAAGTTAACTCTTATAAAAACCAGTGTTACCAATTGCGGTTGGCACACATAATTAGACATTTAGCTCACGACTTGGGTTCTAGTAGATAATTTCAAAGTTAGTAGGTTATAGTAGTAAATTTCATTGTAAATTATCTAAATGTTTTCTGAAAAGAAAAAAAAAAACAGTATTAAAGCACATGTGTTTCTTTCAGATTTCCTCCTCACCAAATTTTTGTTGTGTACCATTTGTGCCTAATTCTTTATTTCGGTAACAATAACAATCATCATCAACTGATCTATGTCACGTTTTCCAGAAAATGGTACCACCCCCTCTCCAATTTTCGTGTGCTTGCCATGCCTAATATACCCTTTATTCCTCTTAAGCACAATTTCAAATCTCATTTACTATTAGACTATTAACATGACTGACATGATTGATAATGATATGTGAAAACAAGGAGTCTGTCCGATTTGTATATGAGGCCGAGAAATACATAGTCGGGCTTAACCCCAAATCAATAATATCTGAACACACACAAATGATAAAATTTAAAAGAAAAATAATTTAGTTATATGACTTAATATCATTTTTCTTTTAAATTTTATAACTCGTGTGTGTACAAAAAAAATATTATTTAAGGTTTAATTAGTCTACGTAAGAGTTGCCCTATGAGGCCAAACACTTGGTTATACATAAGAAAGTGTCTAAAAAATTATGCATCATCACATTTATTTTTTAGTGCACATAATTTATTTTAGATACACATACATGCATACTTGTTTTTTTTTTACACAACATGCATACTTGTTGAGATATCAAAATCCTAATTGCAACATTCGATAAAAAAAAATCTTAATTAGAGCAAATGTTCAATATAAATTGTCATAATCTAGTATTCCCTCCATCTCATTATAACTCCCATGTCAAAATATTTGTCTCAAATTAGAAATGGAGGGAAGAATTAATTGTCTTTCAATAGTCTGTTATATTTGTAGGAATGTAACTTTTGTGCTGATATATTTGGCTGCCAAGACTTGCTATCCAAGGTTTCTTTGGTGGAACACCATCCCAATGTTAGTTGTGATTAGTGATGATTTTTGTTGCAATAGGACAGGGATCCCTAGTTATGACTTTCTATAATTCTGTGGCAAGGGTTTTGATTTGTGTCCTCTTACTCTTCTGCTCTTTTCTCCTTCTTAATATATTTTTGGTATGCTAGCTACATAATATAATTGTTGATATCCATCATCAATTTAGTTTTGATCATTCTAGTTAATTAAGTGTTTAATTTGAACACGTTTTATTATAAAATTTAACAGAATTAATCATTTTTTAAGAAGTAATTACCTTTAAGAACATCTATATAATAAGATTGAAGTAGTACTTGTTCATGTTAGAGTTAGCCAAAAACAAGTTTGCATTAAAGTTGTAAAAATCAATTAATTGAACAAATATAGACAGAAAACAATTGCCTTAAGCCTGTAGCATGTCAAATATGGTCAAACATATAAACAGCAAAGAAATAGCCAAAAGAAAAAGCACAAAAACCAATGACATGATGAAGCACTGAGAAGAGTAATTCAAAGGCAGGTTAGTTGGTTGATTTATGTAATAAAGAAGTGTACATCCATCCAAGTCATAAAACTTTGGCTTCTGTTTAACAAAATGCCAAAAGTACCACAGCATAACAAACAAGGCCCCTAGTATTCTGCTATATGAGAAACAGTCCAAAACCAGGAGTTTATACAATTATTATACTTCTTTAAATCTCATAACTACTCCTAAGTCATCATCACTTTCATAACAGACACACTCTCTCTCTCTCTTCTTAACTAATGCCTATTTTTTTCTTCCATTTTTTCACTTTTTACTTTTTGCCTTTTATAGAACAAACTGTACACAAGGGAATACACTACAGCAGACTCATTTTCACCCAACACAAACGGTTCCCTTGCATCTGACTACCCTCACTTTCCTAACCCATCTTCCTGTATCAACCATTTAGCTTTGTATAGCTCCTACTCCAAGAAAATCAATGAATGGTAGTAACATGTTTATCTTAACACCAACATTTTCACTTTCACCAGAAATTGAGATATTGGACCTATTGGTGGTAACTGACTCAGATACTGATACTTCAGAGTTTGAATCTGAAAAATTGGACTGGTCCACCACCACATCTATTAGCTTCAGCTTTTCCACTTGGTCATGCTTCTTACAACCTCCAAAATACTTGTCAAAATTCACATCCCTTGTTGCCACCACACTTTCTCTAGATTTATCTGCAATTACACATCACATAAAGTAACATATGTTATGTAAACAATTCAGTTTGGACATGAAAAATGTAATAGTAACTAATTTCATGGTTTTAAATTGCAGATCACAACCACAATTGCAACTACAATATAGTTTAGCAAATTTACGGTGAACCGCCGTAATTTTGCAAACCTCGATTGTAAATGCGACAGCATCGGCCCATTTCTACATTTTACCGCAATATAAATATTTGTAGCGGAATTGTAACCGCAACTTAAAACCATGTTTTATACTATTATAGTCCTAATGAGAGATTATTAAATATTGCATACCCATTAGTGATCCATAGCCTTGATGATTCTCAACTGGAACAACTAGTTTATCAAACAGTTGAGGACTTAGTTTAGGTGAAGAAGGAGTGAGTGAGAGATTAGTGCAAGTTGAGACATTTCCATCAATGGTGCTTGAGATAGTTGAATCACTAGCTGCATTGTTTGAAAGACTTAATTTTAAATCCTTTGAAACACTTTCAACAACAACTGGCTTTCTCCTTCTATACACAGTACACTGTTCCCTATGTCTTCTAGCCATGATCACATGCCAATGATTCTTCACTGCATTATCTGTCCTCCCTGGAAAAAGTCTGGCAATTATTGCCCATTTGTTACCATACATTTTATGAGCAGCTAAGAGTCTTTCTTCTTCCTCCTCAGAAAAGGTTTTTTTGTTGATTCTTGGGTCTAGCTGATTGAACCACCTCAATCTACAACTTTTTCCTGCAATTAAAATTGAAAAGTATTAAACTTTAGAAATACTACTTCAAAAAAAGTACTTTTCACATTGATATGTTGATTTTGTTGAAGGTAAAAAAATGCAACTTTTGTTAATATCACTTTGTGATACAACAGAATTATGCTAAACTCTTCCTAAATCCAAACATGCACTTACTCTAGAATTCATCTAAACATAAACTTTAATATTTTCTTAAAAATGGGGTGAGGATGAATCACCTGATCTTCCTTCAAGATGTTCTGCAATCAAGTTCCAATTTTGAGGACCATATTCAGCAACAAGCTCCTTAAGTTTTGCATCTTCTATTGGTCTCCAATGACCTCTAGAACAAAGCTTGGAGTACCCAACTTTCACAGAAACAGAGCTTTTATCTTCTACTTCATTACCAAGTTTCAAAGACAAGTTTTTTCCTTGAACCTCAAAGCACCCATCTTCTACTTTGGACTTAAACATTGAGGGTCTCATAATCTGAAGACCCTTTTCAGGGTTTGTCAAAGGATGAGCTTTGGAATCAACAAGATGAGTTGAAGGAATAGGAGCTAAAGGAAAAAGACTCATATCACCATTGTTGAACTGTTGTGAAGTCATGGAAACTCAAGTAAAAACAAAACTGTAAAAAAGAGTTTCAACTTTGAGATCAGAAACTGGTTATTGTTATTCTAACTTCTATCTATCTATCACCTAGGAACTTACAAAAAAGAGGCATGAAAATGAAACAAAAAGAGTATTTTTGTTACTCTATTACATGAAAAATGAAGCATGTGAGAATGAAAAGAGTGAAAGATTTAATAGCATTGTTGTATATTCCATCTCTCACTGATTCACCCGTGAGTGAAAACTGAATCACAGAAGAGAGAGAAGAGTTAGGAATAAAGAAAAGGAAGAAGAGAGAACTAAAGCAAAAGCAGAGAGTTTCAACTTTCACAAAGTGGGGTTGAGTTATTATAAATTTATAAGAATGAAAAGAAAACAGGAACGTTTTAAAGGAGAGAAAAGAAATAGGAAATTGAATGAGGTTTTTTCAACCTTGGGAGAGTTAGGAGGTAGCAAAAGGTACATAAAAGATTCGAGCCCACACAATTATGTTCACTATGTTTCACTTGAAGAGAGAGAGGAAATGAGATCAAGAGATAAATGGATTGTGTGTAGTTAATAGATCTCAACCATTAGATCAAGATATTAATAGTTGAAATCGTCAATTTCAGTGGACTAGTTTAACACTTTAACTTGTTTAAAGAAATAGTTAAAATTGTTTATAATTAATTAATTTATGATTGTGACGAATTAAAATTCAAATGAAAAAAATGTTTAGATAAAAGAGAAGAGATAGTTAAAAATGATTTCTTAAATTTTAGTATTCTTTAAACTTGTAAAAATTAACAATGTCTAACACATTTAATGCATATCTAAATTTGTAATGTATGTTTAAATTTGTGACGAGTTTGACAAAATTTTGATGACATAGCATGTATTTGGCATGGCGTAGAGTTGGTGAAAGTGCGACAAAAATTTGTGTTAAGGTGAAAGTTACTTTTGAAGCTTCTCCTTTTTTTCATCTATAAACCATGAGTTTGAAAACACACCATCAAACCAAACAGTTTGATAGTAGTTTTCCGAAGTTCAATTGTAATGAGTAATCTTCATTTTAACAAAATCTATATTCAAGAGCTTCGCAAAATTAAGTTGCCACTAAGATTTTGTCTAACTCATTCACAATTTAGATATACACTTTTTTAGTGTTAACTCTTCGGTTGCTAAAAATATGAATCGTGTTAATCGAATATTTAGTCGTGAGATAAAAATTGTTCCACCCAATAATCTTAGATAACGTGCTTTCACAAAATTCACCTCACTTAGTGTAAAATTAAACAATAAAAGTAGTGTTGAGTGGGGCTTTGGTTTGTGTCTCTGGAAAAGTGTTGGTTGATGTACACAGTACATACTACATACAGTTCGAGAACCGCTCGTGTGGGTTGTCACAAAAACAAAACAAAACAAATGCATGGTGTTTTGAGTATTACTGTTTTTTTTTTCTTCTTTTCTTGCTGGATGTGCTTGCACACACACTCACTCGGGGTTTGGGCAGAAAAACAGAATCTGTTTGTCTTTTTGTTTAGTCCTTTTTTTGCTTTTTCAAAGGGAACGGAAAACATATGATTTTGAAAGCTAACAACAAAGTTAAAACCATCAATCTCACCACCTGTCCCTCACGTCTTTCTACAATCTTTTTTTACCCTCAACCTCAACCAATATCTTCTCTTTTTATTTTCTCTTTTATTTTTTTAGACATTTTTATTTTAATCATCATTCAAATAAATTGTTGAAATTGAGGGTCTAACTCAACTCATCATCACAAAACCTGCTTGTAAGTTGATGATTGTTTTTTCTCAATACACCCCCTCACGCCCAACACTCTTTAGGCTTAATGCGTGAATAGGTAGGTGATCTTTGAATTCGACAAGCTCTGATACCATGTTGAAATTAGGGGTCTAACTCATCGTCACAAAACCGGCTTGTAATATGAGTCTTATCTATCCGATGTGTGACATGGATTTTGCCCAATATAAATTACACTTTAACACGCATTTCACATTTCTCATATACTTTTTTACTAACATTGACACTTTAACCTATTTTTCCTTGAGCCTTTAGATTTGGTCTCACAGTGACGAGCCTTCAAAATCAAACTCTTCTTTGAACACTAAATATATGAACATTTCTTTGAATTGAAAGTCTAACCTACATTTTGGAAAGGTAACTTGATGCTTGCATTGGTTCAATGGGACGTTGAAACTAGATATGTTTCTTATACATTACGATAATTTTGTGCACAAATGTAAACTAAAATATATATAAAATTATGTTTTCTTGGACGTTTTTATAAAATGGCCGCACTTAGCTTCTTTCTTCCAAATTAAAATAGATGATCACGTGCTAATGGAAATTCAGACCAAATTAAGTATTCTATCTAATACCGTAATTTTGTACTTTAATGCCGTCGGTTGAGACTAAAGTTTTAAAAAGTTTATACATGTACCAAACAAAACCTGTTCAAACTATACAATAATATTATAAAACTTATTGTACATATCGAGCCACTTTGATATAAACTTATTAAATTAAACTCTTGTGTGACATATATTCTTGATATGCAATTAAACAAAAAAACATGTATTCTTTCTTGATATGTATGAAACTCAATTTAGCTGCACGCGCATGCACGAAGGGCTTGTAGTAGGTAGCATTACAACAAGTTGATACATGCTCTTAATCATGCAAATTAAGCTAAAAAATAAATAATTTATCAGATTATGCTGGAATTATTGAATTGATCGCTTTGAAGTAAGGAATATATCACATAATTAATTATGTTAGTTTTCTATCTATAATATAAAAAAGGGTGGTTATGTGCATGTAACAAGGATCTCATGTATACATGTAACAAAACAAATCCATCAACTGATTCCATCATTCTCTTTTCTATTAATAAATAATTTTGTAAGCTATCAATGAATTTGATCCTTTCCCAATTTCAAACTTCTCTTGAGTGAAAAAAAAAATCAAAATGTCAATCAAAATAAAAAAGACCTTTGTTTATTTTAATTAACATAATTACAAACTGCTCCTTTCCTTCTTGTTATAGTAGCCCTAGCTTTTAGTTGTTTTCTTTCTTTACTCCCTTTCATCATGTTTATGGCGTGCATGTGATTTAGTATAATCGTGTTTATTAAGTAGGGAGACGCCTTTGGTAATTACAATTTCTTGGTTAAGAGTAAAAACATGTTTTTTTTAACCAACCGTAATTATAATATATATGACCCCAAGTATATGCATTTTAATGTATTAAAAGAATTACTAGTGCACACGAGACCAGATCAATAACATTTGAGATAAGCATTGAGATGAGAATAGGATAAGACAAGAGAGGCTAGCTGTAAAAGTAAAACCACACGAAATGCATGAGGCTGAAACAAACACGGTTAAAAAGGTCAAATTCAAAGGAAAAGCTTTATTATTTTTGAGGTAAAAAAGAAAGTACGAAATGATGGGTTTTACTACTTCTTTCTTTGACCAAAAGAAGAGATCTTATTGCATCTTGTGTAGGAGACATTAACACCATTTGTTACCCATTCTTACTTGCTTTGTTTGGTTGTTATAAAAACGTACTCTCTTTGCATTGCCACTTACACACATTTCTTGTTTTTGCGTTCTGTTTGGCTCACCCATGTCCCAATCCCATCATCTCAAGATTCCTTCCATTTCTTTGCAAACCAACAAAATTATCGCACGTGATATGTCACTCATCAAGTTCCAACCCCACTATGCCACGTATATAATATTAATGTTCTTGATATGGTCGACGTTACTAACGTTAATTATGTACGTGTGTGTGATCAACATAAATAACACGTACAACATACAACATTATCATCTGTCGAGAATCAGTTTTAAATTGTCGTTTGCATTGTAAGTTTGTAACCTCCTCATGAACTCTATCAATGTAATCATTATTTTTCCAAAACTTAAATTGACCCTTCTACCATAACACTATAGTATGACAAATAGTGTAGGGGCAATATAAATAGAAAAAGTTACTTCTTTGGAAGGATTAAAAAAACGAAATTAATCTCTAATTTTATTTTATTTTAAGGATCTCATTAAAAAAAAAATTCTTATTTTTATTTCTTGCATACATGAAATCTTTCTTTTCTTTAGTGGTTAATCCACGTGCCTTCAATATGTGTGCTATTTTTTTTTTGGTCAAAATCAATGTGTACTATTTAGCACTCTGTAGATAGATTTTGAATATCCCTTATACTTGCATAATGCATTTTGCTTATAGAAAAACTCAAAATAAATGAGCTTTGCTAATTATTTTCCGTCCTTTTTGCCTATGGTTCTACAACAAAAAACAATTTTGAAATCGAGTTTAAGAACCTTTTTTTGCAACTTACATCCATATCAATCAGAGTTGTCGGCTTAAAAAAATACTAGAATTATCTGTGGTTTAATCCTCTTGACATCGATGTCTAGGATTTTTTTGTCAAGTAGTCTAGTAGTTGTAGCTCACACATTTTAAATATGAAGGTGTTTGAGTTTCGAACTTCGACTCTTACATATAATATGCAATATTCCTGACAATTAAGTTAAGCTCACCTTAGCCCCATGTAAATAAGTTTTGAATATCTTTTGTACCTAATACTCGCGTAATATATTTTTTCTTCTATTTGTATGAAATTGGTTTTTGATGATCACCCAACAAATGAGCCTAAACTTGACAAAAACGGGCCAACCCTAATTTGTCACTGCTAACGTTTAATGGCACAAGACCATATTGACCAAAATTTTTATTTAATTTAACATAATTGAATCATGTCAAAAAAATGAGCTTTTGCTTGTTTTCTTACGACCTAACTCAAGCTAGAATTTGAACTCATCTATCAGTCTTACCTATTAGATATCGTCTATTTTGTGTGTGTTTGGTATCACAATGTCTAATAACAATTTGCCTTAATGATGGAATTGAAGAAGGTCTTATAAAGTTATAAGTAGTGTTATTTATTCCATATAATTAATTCAAAAATTAAATGAATTTTTAAAGTAAAATAATAATAAATTAAATGAATAATTAACATAATAAATTAACATTTAATATTTTTAGGGAAAATTAACATTTTAATTGTTTTTTTTCCCGAAGAAGAACATTTTAATTGTTATACATCACTTAAAAAAATTGTTTTCTATTGATCTGGTGCTGTAAGCCCCACAAACCAAAAGGGGTAATTAGGATTGAAAGATAAAGGAAGAGAAAGTAGCTTAATTTATGGTAGCATGATGAGAGTGGATTAAGTGTATAAAAATAATGATGATAATAAGTGACTGGAAGAAACAGAGTGAAAAAGAAAGTTGAAGGGAGAAGATAACAGAGAAAAGATCCTATCAGAAAAGAAAGATCTCGTTTTCATTGGTCCAAATCTGAATAACAGAAAAATCCACCAAAAAAATCAAACGCATTAATTTTTTACCGTTAACTAACTCTTTGAACTATCAAGTTTGAACAGAAATGTGCAAAATTGGTTTGGTTTGGGTTTGGTTGCAGAATGCACACGCGTGAGGGATCAGAAATGAAACAGTGCTGACACAGAAACGGTTTCAGTTTCAATTTTCAAGTATACGAACCCACGAGGGGCACTATAGTCTTTAGCCACAACATAGGTGAAGTGAAGACGTTTCATAGTTCAAGTTTGTTAAGTTTATTTTTCATTGTTTTCATTTTATAAACATAATTAAATAAGTTTTTTTTTAACAAGTGAAAATGGAATTTTTTTTTTTTTATCAAGTAGTCTAGTGGTTAGAGCTCACACAATTTAATTGTGGAGAAGTGGAGTGTCAAGGGTTCAAACCTCAACCCCTACATATAATATACAATATTCTTACCAACTAAATAGTAGTATCTCCAACACAAGTTGTACCGGAAAGACTACATAAAGTTTACAAAATTACAAATCAAACAAAGACGACATCAACAAATGCCCAAACAAGTTAACGGCTCTTGCCACCACAAATGATAGCCAAAAGGAAACTTAGCATACTTTGCCTAGTCCCCAAAAAGAAATCAATTGAACTTTAGCTAACAACTCCATAATTGACCTTTCTTTTAATTTAAACAACATATTATTTCTTTCTGACCAGAGGACCAACACCGATGCAAGCCAAAGTAACCGTACAAAATTCCGACGAGCACGAGAACCTCCTACAAAGATAAAGAACTGAATAAAATGATCCATAATATTATGAGGATCCACCGAGTCAAAACCAACCCACTTTCGCACGTGCATCCAAAGAGAACTAAATAAATTTCAATGAATGAACAAATGTTGAGCTGATTCAATTTGACCGCAACCACTAATACAATGATGATAATCTAGTGAAATAATGTCGCGTCTAACCAAGTTATCCTTAGTCGGTAATCTATTTTGCAAGAGGCACCAAGCACAAATAGACACATTCAACGGAACCTGTTTGTGCCAAATAATGTCCAAAACCGTATCCAAGTGATGATCCTCTTGATGAGTGAGTAACTGATAGGCACCACGAATAGTGTAACCATTTCCTTGATTGGGAGCCACCTCCATTCATCCTGACTATTAACCTGTAAAATGACATCAAGTAAAATAGTTCTACATTCGTTTGCCATCTCCTCCTGCAAGACAAACAACCGCCATTTCCAAGTTTCCCCCCTTCCCTCCAACCTATATAAAACATCTCAACCACCGACTTCGCCTTATAATCAGACAAAAGGTAAATACGACCAAATCCCTCACACAAAGGCACCTTCCCAACCCACCTATTCGTCCAAAAAAGAGTACACCACCATTTTCCACCTTCCTCCTCACATTCTCTACAAACTACCTATCCCCCTCTCCCCCATACCATCACGGATGCGCCCTACCTCCCTCTACCAAGAAGAACAAACACGCCCTCCCTACTATATGCGTCCCCTGAAGCAAAAATTAGGTTTATTTCATTGTTTAGAGTTTATATAAGTTATACACCATCTGGCCACTATTATAAACAAAAAAATATACATTTTAGGTTCGTTCAAAAAATGATGTATGTGATCGATATTATAGAACACATATATCATTTATTGAATGAATTTAAAAAATGCATTTTTGCTTATAACGCCGACGAGATGGTGTTATAATTGCTAAAAGAACAGTGATATATATCCCGAAATATCATCTAACGAAATGCTCACGAACAAGCATTATTTACTATATTGAAATCGTTTAGCTAATTGAAATCGTGTTTGTCCGAAAAACATGGGGCTGTTGCTCTTATTTACTATATTTGTTATTAAGAGGTTAGTCAAACAATTATACTAAATCCAATGGACATGAAGCTGCCATTTCATTTGGTGAATTTCACCAACCAGTTTTACTTTATCTAGCATTATCCTTACTAAAATTGATGGATTAATTTTTTTGACGTGGAAATAATTTCACTAGAATATTTTGTCAAAACAAAAAATCACCAAATATGTTTGAAATTAAATCGAATGTCACAACGGCAAAAATACAAGATGAGGAATTTTAGAGTTAATTTAATTGGAGAGTAAATTGATAGACAATCAATTTTAGATACCTATAAAGTGTCATCTTTGCAAACTTAGGAGAACAACTTTTTGAGTAGACTGTAATTTATTTTGATCTCAAAATGTGTGGACCGATGTCGCTGTGTGATCTCTTTACCATATTGAAATTACAAGAATATCTATGAATGTGTATGTTGTTAATAATTTAATTGATTAAAGTGATTAATATAATAGACATTTTTTGTTACAAGTATTTGAGTGTGTCCCAATTCTGGTTCAGTGGGATTGGTTCTAATTAAGTTTTAAATCCTACAACAACCAAACATTATACTCCTCTCAAAAAACTAAACATAATCGATAACAATATATCATTTTAAATCCTCTAAAAAAATATATCATATTAGATGTTAGAAATTACAACTACAAAAATAATTTTTATTTATTTTTGTTTATGTATTAACTTGATATATCATCATTGGTAGTTGTCGGCCATCACTTCGACCAATACTCTACCTCCTCCAATCATTTATGTGATCACTATCAACCAATGGTAACTATTATCCTGACCATCGTCGATCACTATTCAACTACGTAGAGATTACCACTCCCGCCATCAATCATCATCAATTTGATCACTTCTATCCACCACTATAACTACTGATCAAACAATTCAAACTACTACGCCACTTCACCTGCCTTCGATCATCGATCCGATCACTTCCAATCACCACTACAACACTACTACAATGCTAATCTTTTTTACGGTTTAAAAGTATTAATTTGTTTTGTAAAAGATAGTTTTAATTTGTACGTTACATTTAATTTCATGATATATGGACTAATTTTTGCTTATATACCACGTTGGAGGGAGTACATAGGATGATCAATTTTAAGGGATCAGCAGCGATTCCTATTTCTAGTGTTACAGAAAACGACCAAGATTGTCAATTTATTCATTCTTGTTATTCTCAATACTAATTAATTGCGTTTCCAAGGATTAATTAGCACTTTCTCAATCATATAAAATTACAAATCCAATCTCTATTGGATTAATGGGCACGTTCAAAGCTTCAATGTTTTCAATTTTCACAGCTAAGTACAAAACTTCAAATAAAATATTAGCCGGAGTTCATTTCGAAAGAAAACAAACATACATTCCTATAACTATAACGACAAACTCTTGGCACAAGGCGAACGTTGATCTTGTTTTTTGACTGATTGATGTTTTATTAAAAAGAAACGTTCAAGTTTTTTTTTTATTATTAATAGATAATAATGTAATTCTCTAAATCTATAAGTGTGATTCATATGCTAAAAGGCTACACTTGATGATATAAGTGTGATTCTTTTTTACAATTAGTGTGTTTGGGTTTTGCCGCTAGATTTAAAATAAAAATGGACATCTTCTGAATCATAATTGTATAGATGTAGAGCTTTTTGAATCAATACAACAAAATTGTTGTGTTCTGCATCAATGACAGGGACGACTTCAACATGGCAGCCAAAAATTTGGAATACTTAAAAGGTGTTCTTTGAAAAAGCAATCCTCAAATCGGGGATTGGGGAAATATAGGCAGATGAGGCTTCTTCTCCAATTAAAGAAAGTTCAAGAATGACAATTACATCAAGAAGAGTGAGGCTAATCACATCGTAACGAATAACAAAAGTATAGTACTTATTGATCGGTAGCCATTAAATCCATAAAAGAGCTCAATGTCAAAATAGAAGTCTTTCTTGGGCAACAAGATATTGTCGTAAAGACCTCTAGTCTTCATTGATCGGTTTTTTTAGTCTCTAGTCGAGTTAGCCATCTCACATAATTAGTCGCAGGATGGGGATATTCTAAAGCAAGAAGGGAGAGGAAGAAGAAGAGTCAGAGTTCGATTCATTAACAACGTAGTAACTATGTAAAAGTTTTAATAATCTGATTGAGACATAATTCAAGATGATCTAAATAAAAGAAGTTGAAGATGACAAGGTTGCGAAGGTTAGAAAGATAGCAAGACAAAGAACAGAGAAAGAAAGCTAATATATCAAAGGCGGTTAGGGCAAATCAACTGTAGTTATTTAAACAGAAATTGTGCTATCAGCGTGGAAGAAGATCAATCAAAATTTTAGCTGAGAAATCATAAATTATCGTTGGGGTAATTCGTTCGAGGAGCTTAATAACTCACTTAGTCGTTGGTGAGTTAGACAAATGTAGCTTGTCAACTACTCCCTCCGTCCTAAAATAATTGAGCCATTTGCAAAAATAAATTGTCATAAAATATCTAACCCATTTCACTTTTCAATGCAATATTAATGACTTTTTTTTCTAATTACAATCATAATTAATCCTACTTTCATCACTTCCAATTCAATATATTCTACTTTGCATTTATGATAATGAAAAATGCACCAATACTCGACAAGACACTTAAAACTATTTTTTTCTCTCTTTCACTTATACATTTTTTCTTAATAAGTGTGAAATGAGCAAAAAGGTCAGTTATTATGGGACGGATGGAGTAGTTTGCATCATAAAGTGTTGGTAATTAATCATTTGCATCACTTATAAATTTCATTGGTCTATAAATACCATTTGTAAATTTCACCATAGATAAAATTTAGTCAATCAAACAACTTATTTTACTTGCAATTCACCTATGTTTAACTGCCTTTAACTTTTCACTTATACTTGCATTTTAGTTCTCAAATATCATTTGCATCATTTAACACTCTTCGGAGCATTTAAGAAACCCAAAATGTGATGGACAGAGTGTCTTTCTTGACCTAATTATTTGAGGAAAAAGGAAATCATTATTGAATACTATTATTTGAATCCTCGACTAACTTTCAAGTTCATCAACAATTGGAGAATCAAAGGTGTGTTATGTTGCTATAAATACAAGGTTTGGTCTTCTTTATATTGTAGTCACCAAAAACTCTTGATTTACTCTATTAAGAAGTGAAATTTCAGAGCATACAATTAGACAAAGAAAGACTTGCCTATTATATACAGAAGGTAATTTACAATCGTATCCTCAAGTGTGCAACTCCCCCTCATTTCTGTTGTTGAAAAAAATGGTAGATATTAAATTAAACAAATAAAAATACAACACCCTTATAGAGATATCCTCAATAATGCTCTTGCCTCATGCCACTAATGAAGTCGGCAAGATTAAGTACAAGAGATTTTAGAAATCAATTTCATTCTTTTGTATACCTATTTTAAAAAATCAACTGAAGAAAATGTGCTAGCTAGGGAGAAGCCGGCAAGATAGGTATAGAGGTGCTAAAAAATCAAACCATGATTGAATTTATGCTTCAACAAAGTTTTTTAAAGAATGAAAATGCTTCTACAACATTTCCCTTTCCAAGAACTATTAACAATGTTGTTAACAAGTGGTCTATATGTGTTTTAAAGTCATATAATTGACCGTTTATTTGTGCTTTCATGCTAGCCTGCCCTTTAAAGATGTACTTGTTTGGTGAGAAATGATTTATGCACACAATTTTCAAACATAGACACCAAAAATAATACGGATAATATACATTTTGTTCTTCTTTAAATATTTTCAGTTCACGCCTCGATGTACCAACACATTCATCGAATGCATATTGGTGTATGATGTCTATACTATGTTGGTCAAACTTGTGTTCCAATAACATGCCTCTAATATGTACAAATTCGCACAAAATACATTTGGTATTCTCCAAATCTAGTGGTTTTTTTTTGTCTTTCCATAAGCTTCATTCACTAGAGATCATTCTAATTGAGGCATTGTTAGATATTAAATATAAATACCTCTCTCACAATCAAAATTCAAACTTTAATTCGTTAAATAAGTTGTAACAAAGATATAACATCTTCCTCCACTTGATTCAATGCCTATTAGTAAACCTATTGGGGAGTTACCATAACAAAACTAAAACAATAACTAAATGGATAAATGACAATGATCTTTTATGGGTGTTAGTGACAACTTTTTGATATCAGTTGAAGTTTGATTCTTGTGTTTTGTTGAGAAGGAACATGTGGCGCAGCCTTTATTGACAAGAGAAGGGCATTGTTTTGTTGTATCTATATATGTATACGTATATATCCACGTGCATGTGCTTTTCACGCCTGATCTCATAATAGTACCTAACCAAATGACAAAATTTTCCTAAACAACAAAGATATCCACTCAACAAATTCTGCCTAATTAGTTTTAACTAACGACATGTCCCTAATCATGGGTCCCATTTCTAATTATGCACGTGAATGTAATTAGAGAAAATCATTAACTTGCTCTCGTGCACTACGTAATGATATTGGTTTTTGTCTATTTCACTTTATTCATTTTCTTCAAATCAACAGTTGTGATCTTTAGAAAGACGGTTATTCTTTCATATCAAAAAAATAAACACAGTCCATTGTTAAATAGTCTTCCTAATTGTGGCAACAGAAAAAGAAGAAAAAAACAGTCTTCATCCACCCATTTTCTTTCTTTCTACATGAAAACATCATATATAACGAATCAAAAAAGCATAACTTAATAACATAATTGTCAATCAGCTGCACATATATTGCCTCTGCAATGGACATCAAAGATAATTGTCCCAAGTGTCATATCTATTAGAAATATAATTCCCATGTTTGAGCCCTTTTGTTATTCTTTTTATTTGTTTATATGGAATGGACCTTTCTTTTTTTCACTTTTCTTATCAAATCTTTTTTTATTACTTATGCATGATCACTCGCGGTGATTATTGACTTTATGCATATCCACCAAAAGGGAGAATGAACCCAGCACAACAAACAAAAAAAGGAACGTAAATTTAGACTTAATGACATTGCATTTGGACCTCAATCTTAGTAGTGGACATCTTAATCATATTTACCATTTTTACTATAGTTATAGTTATTTCCTTGTGCCCCCCACAATAAACGAAAAAAAAGGAAATATAACAGAACAAAAGACCTTGTTTTGACAGCACTTGGATCCGAATAACAGAAAGAAGAGAGTGTTACAAGTGTATATGAATCGTCCATGTTGTGATATGTATACCGTTCGGAATCACACCAATGAAAAACAAAGATGTGTGGAGCAAAGGGTAGTGGTAATCCTAGGTCTAAGTGTCTTCAAGCAACAACACATATAAGAGCTAAAACAATGACACAAACACTAACCAAGCATAGAGATAAGCAAGCTTAAAAAAGAAGTAAACAAACACACACAAGATGGTAACCCAGTTCGGTCCAATATGACCTACTCTGGGGGAGAGAGCAGCTCTCCAATCCACTATGAGAAGGTGTTACAAGAGGTTACAAGAAATCAGTCTTATACCTAATTTCTACCCTTTGTTTCCCTCACCACACTCATATGAATCTTACTAGAGAATACACAGAAGAAGCTTTAGATCCTTCCAATGATGTAATCTCACTACCCAAGGTGATTACAATGTTTATCCCAACCCTAGAGACCCCCCTTACAAAGATACTCAACCTTCAAGTTCCCCCTTTTGTAAACCCTAGGCCTCTAGCTTCAGCTCTTCTTCAAAATTCTGCAGAATCCACTTAAATACTAGTCACAGCAGTCCAAAATCGTGTCACGATTTTGTCCAATCGTGCCGCGATTGTCTCTGAACAACCGTTGTGACCAGTCCCTTTCAGGGAAACTTGGTGAGGAAGATGTTGAATCGTGTCACGATTTCCCAAATCGTGTCACGATTTTCCATCTCAAAATACCATGCTCCCTACCAATCCAATCGTGTCACGATGCCCAAAATCGTGACACGATTTCAGGGTTACCTGAATTCTCAATTTGAAGCCAATATACAACAGTTCATCGTTGTGTCGGAATCTTATATCACTTCAGAGAAAAACTTGAATTTTTTGTGTCAACAACAGGTTATAGGGATTCAACAAACCTTTGAAATTGTGATGCAACCAAGTGATATCAATAACAAATTGATTTCTATACCTGAATCAACCGAAGTCAATTCCTCCACACAAACATTAAGGAATCCTTAGGTTATGTTTACCAAATTCATTGTTGAATTCATTAATGAAACTGACTCATGGCCTAAACAATCGGTTGCACCGCATTTACGGGATACAACACCATATGATCCCGGTGGATAATTTATGTGTGCAAATTACAACCTTGAGGGCAAGGTTGTCGTGACGAATGGAGTAATGATATGTGTATAAGATAAAATATTAAATATTTGTTTATATTTTTTTTAGGGATAAATATTTGTTTATATGTAATGTAAATTATAATTATGTGTATATATTAGTGCTATGTCAATATTATATTATAGTGTTAATTATTAATTATAGCGTTAAAAGGCTTTTACCCTCCTGCTATAGGGGCGCATTTTGGTTTACACCCGTGTAAAAAAATTGGAGATTCTCCCTCGTAATTTAAAGATTGTTTGGTTTATGACCTTCGAGACATATGACTATGTAAATATGATGATTTGGCATGTTGAGTGTAACGATGGATGAAGTGGCACTGACACGTCATAATTTTTTTATTTTTTATTTTTAAAAGTATGTCAAAATGTGAAATGCCTAAAATATCCTTGATTATAAATTAAAAATCCCAATTCTTTTTCTTTCTCTTCTTTTCCGGTAAAACGCATCCTCTTCTCTCTTCTTTCCTCGCTGTTGTTCATTCTCTTCTCCAGATCCCATCATTCTTTCTTCTTTCTCTCGTTTCCTCCCTCGGAAACCATCCTTCTTTCTTCCTTCTCTTCCCTCACTATTTTAGCGTTGCGACGGTGGTTTGTGGTGTTGGTGGTGGTAGTGAGTCCTCAGAGGAGCGGTTTGGTGAGGAGGAGGAAGGAGAGGGCGAAGGGACAAGTCTCTAAATTTTTTCTTTCTTCTTTGTTTCATCCCGTTTTTGCTGCGGATTTTTGAAAAAAAAAATTAGGTAATTTTGGTTGGATGAATATTTTTTTAATCGGTTTGTAATTTTTATGAATTTTGATTTTTTTGGATTGGATAAATTTGATGAAGTTATGAATGTGAATAGAAAGATGAAAGCGAGGAAGATGAAGAAGAAGTAATGTTATTGGGTTTGATGATGAATGTGGTGAAAAGGAAGAAAAATAATTCAATTAGGGATATTTTAGGTATTTCACATTTTTTAACATACTTTTAAAAATTAAAAATAAAAATATTATGACGTGTCAATGTGCCAACTATGCGATTTTACCCAGTCAGCACGTCATATCATCTTCTTTGTACAGTCAGATGGGTTTGGGGCTGATAACCAAAGAATCTTTTAAATTACAAGGGAGAATCTCAAAAAAAAAATTACAGAAGGTAAACCAAAGTTCGCCTATATGATAGGGGGTAAAAGCCTATTAACCCTTATTTTTTTAAGGATGAAATATCATATTTTTTCATTAAAAAATTCAAAAAAAAAAATTGAATATATCTCCTTCAATCTATTAACCACTTGTGCTGCAAAACAAAATGTTATCCAATGTAAGGCGCAAAATAGACCCTAAAAATATTGATGCTCTCAACAAACTTAAAGAATAATGCCTCCGCAATGAATACTACTCTTATTCAAGAATTATTTTTTGAACTTAATCTAAAGTTGAGAATTTTATTTTTCTTTTAATTTAGAAATTTAAGTGTTACAAATTTTAATTATAGAAATGATAAACAAAATTTATATATTATTAAATTTAAAAATCAAATTTTGAATATTATAAAATATCATGCACAATTGATTTAACCTCAATCACATGTATTAAACATAACTCTTGTAGTCATGCATACATGCATGACACCACCAATATTTTTTTTTGCATAATTCATTCTACATAATTCTTCATATATTAAATATGATTTTTTTAGTTATGCATGTCGTGTGATAATGCTTATTATATATGTTTTTGTGGCAAATTATTATTACATAAGGTAAAAATACAAAATATTGTAATTCTAACTTTTATTACATTTATGTATTATGCATCTATTATCTATCTAATGACATAATTTTTTTAAAATAATTACATACAATTTTGTAATGTTTCATAATTTTTTAGACAAATTATAAATTTAAGCAGCTGCCACTTTAAAGTTGAATGAGGAACATCATAAATATTAGTTATTTAATATTTTGATCACTTTGTTTTAGAGGAATTGTTTTATCACTTCTTTCTCTTTACATATTTTGTGGTACTTTCTTCCTTTTATCTTTTTGCACACACATGTACAAATAATAGACAATTGTTTAAAATCACGAGTACCTTGCCACCGCTAAAATATAAATTAATACCTCTTTTAATTGTTTACATATATTATTAAAAAATTAGTGTCTCTCCCAATATTTATAAACTATTCATATATATAAAGAAAATAACCAATTTCAGCACTTTTGGGGTGACTTTTTCTCTTTCCAAAAATGGCATCAATTTTCAATATAAATAACACATGCAACAAATAGATAAGAATAAATTTAAATATTAACAAAAATGTAACAAACACGATATGAATATATATGTGTGTGTTACTTTCCTTTATCATTTAAAAAATGTAACAAACTAGATAAGTATATTTATATTTATTTTTTCGTTGTCTCAATTATACCCTTAAACAACTTCTTTTATAATAAAGATTGTTGTTGGTGTCATTAAAAAAAAATTAGATGATATTTATACCCTGAAATTGATATATTATTAACAAATTAGTGTCTTTTTTATCGAACCAGAATCTCCCAACACATTGAGCAGATTTTTTTAATATTATAATAAAATAATAATTATTGTTTTTGAATATCTTTTGTTATGTTTTTAAAATACTATAAATGGAAAAATATTTCCAAAAATAAAACAGCATTTGAGTCTCAATATTTGAGAGCAACTTTAAACCTATATAAATTTTTTTTTTTTTCGGTAGATTATATAAATTTGTTTTGCTTATCCATTTATATTTTTTTATATTAATTTGTATGGCATAACATTGACCCCACTTATAAAAATTTGTATTACTTATTCCATTTATATATTTCTCAATTGATTTTTTTATGAATCAATTTACATGACTTTCTCAATCGTTTGCATGAATAATTTTAGCTTTTGCATGATTGGTTTATGCTTTAGCGTGAATAGAACGATTGTTTCCATTGAATTGTTGTTGTGTCAATGTGTATTAACTTCTTCATGAATTGTTTGACCGTATCATTTTTTGCTTCAGCGGCGTTTTGTGATGGTAATCACAAAACCGGTAGCGTTACAATGTCATATAAAGTCATTGGATAGAAACAAATAGTATTTTTTTTTAACCAAAAAGAAAAAAAAAAATGTAGTCGTTAGATATAAAAAATAAAAATTTTGAAGTCGTTGATTTTTTATTTTTTTGATAAGCCAAGAGCAATGTGACATCCAATAAAATAGAGCCCAACTAAGTTGGTACCTTACTCTAATTTTTGTCAATTGCTCATATATATTATTAAAAAAAGGAAAAATTACATAATAAAAATTGGAGGGCATAAAACGACCCAATCAACAACTCTAACGGACAAAACAAAAAAATAAAATAAAAAAATCCACAAAGTCGTTGGATGGAAATATGGTTTAAACCAAATCGGTTTTAAACCGGATCTAAACTAGTTTGAATCCATTTCACAAACATAACGAATTATCTAAAATAATGCTTTCGTTTTCTTTTTCAACCCTAAACCAGAAAATGGTTTGGTTAAACATGCCTTGATTATAATTAAAATTTAATAATTGATATAGTAATAAACCAGAAAATGGTTTGGTTAACAACCGTATATTCCGAAATACGACATCTTCTCCTTTTACTCTTATCGAAAAAGTCAAGTTAAATTCGTTCTTATGGTTGAAATCAAAGCAGCCTTCCTTTTGTTATAGTTATCGGTGGAAGCACCCGCTTCTTTGTATGGGTGTCCATCTGTAATTTATTTTACTGTTTGGTTGGTGCTCTTTCATTAACGGCATCGTGACTTTGTAAATTTTTTCGGTAATTCTCCCTTTGCACACCTTAAGCAGGCTGAATCACCGTAGTTTAATTGATATCTCATTTTGATTTGTTAAAAAACAATTAATAATTGATGTAATAACCAACCTTTTTTTTTTTTGAATAAACGTTAGGTGCCGGACATGTACATTTGTTTTCTTTAAAAAAAATGTACATATTGTTTTTGTTACGAGAAGCCACGTACTATTTATATTTTAGTTTCAGGTACATATTGTTAATTTTCTTTAGAAAAGGTCATGCATGCTCTTATTGTTAGGTAAAATAATTCTTTGTTTTTTAAATACGTAAATGTAATTCAGTGAAGTAAGTATTCAACGTAAATATAATCCAATGTTAATAATACATATAAAATCTTGACAAAAAAAATACATAATAATAATAATAATAATACATTCCTCAAACAAAATCAAAGTATAAACACTTAAATGAAAATAACTATAAACTAAATGTTACTGAATAAAATTCGATTTGATAGTTTGATATCAAAGATATAATTAATTAAAAAAATTAAATTTTCAAATTATAAATATTTAAATATTAATTGATATAAATTTTATTATGAATTAAAAATGTCATTTTACATTTATCAGTTAGTTGAACCGTTAATTTTACCAAATATTTCAATTAACTTATAAGCTATCAATCATCATCAACTATAAGCTATCATCGACTAAAAACTATCAACTATAAGCTATCATCTAACTTATCGATTATCCACTAGTTTTATCAAATAGAACCTACATATCTTTTTAACCACTATACCAAACAGAACCTGCATATCTTTTTAACCACTAAAGCGTGAATCATTAACTACTTATTTACATATTTACAAAACGGCATACGTACATAGATTTTTGTAAAATAAGTGATTCATGAATCCACTTCGTGGTTAATGGTTAATCATATGGAGTATTTCTTTGATTAAAGAATTAATCAAAGTGATTAATGATAGTATGTTCCATTTACACGCCTCTATAAATAAATAATAGTTTGTTTCTTCTTTTTCAATTATTCTGTATAACAAATTTTGTTATAAGAATACCATATTTTTGGTGTCATTCATAAAGATAAGAATTTATATTATATGATATTATATTTGTTACATTGTTGGTGTCATTGAAAAAGATAAGTTTTGTTTTTTAAATAAGAAAAAGATATGCATAGTTTGTTACAATATAAATGTGTAAGATATATATATATATATATATATATATATATATATATATATATATATATATTTTTTTTTTATATATATATATATATTTTTTTTTTATAAAAA
>Ga0228711_1003087_pt1 | contig 25850 bp, 12 predicted proteins | sample MedpolnodulmetaG_2_FD_177996 | JGI IMG/M metagenome (GOLD analysis project Ga0228711, IMG submission 177996) | Root nodule microbial communities from Medicago polymorpha collected in Santa Monica, California, United States - brown nodules | ecosystem: Host-associated > Plants > Roots > Nodule... | reverse complement strand
ATTTGTTTTTTTTTTTTTATAAAAAAAATTGATTTTTTTTTAATTTTTCCAAAATTCTGGAATCTGGGTATTGTTTTACTAGGTTTGTTTGTGTTTTCTTGTACTTGTTTTCAAATTCTTGAAGTAATTTTTTGGTGTGTTAAGACTCTGCTTGGATAAACAACTTAATTAAGTGTTATGCATAAGTGCTTATTTATAAGCTATTTTTATATCAAAATTAAAATTAAGGCATAGGGTTTTCACAAGTTATCCTAGAAAGCTTATGGACATGTCATAAGCTGGTTTCATAAACTCTTCAAGTAGTCTCATAAGTGCTTATGTCAGTAGATAAATGACCCGTTTGGATTGACTAATTTCTTAGCTTATGAAAAATAGTTTATGCAAATAAATAAACTTTTATGTTAATTCATAAGTTTTCACTAACGAAAATTTTATCTTTATAAGTTGTTTTTTCATAAACTACTTTGACAAGCTTATGAATGATACATTAAAACTTATTTATTTGCATAAGCTGTTTTACTTAAGCTCAAAAATAAGCCAATCCAAACGGGCCGAAACTCTTTCAGAAAAAAAGTGTTGGTGTGTTAAGGCCCTATTTGGATAAACAACTTAATTTAGTGTTTATAGTATGAGTGTTGTCCATAAGTGCTTATATAGAAGCTATTTTTATTACAAAATTAAAGGAAGTCAAACTGTTTTCTTATAAGCTATAAGCTGTTTTCATAAGTTATTCTAGAAAGCTATAAGGCGAAAATAACTTTTGGACATGTTGTAAGTTGTTTCCATAAGCTCTTCTAAATAGGCTCACATGTGCTTATGTGATAGAGGAAGACATAAAAAAACTATAAGAGAAGCTATTTAGAAAGATCTAGAGATAAACGAGGTGGATGGAAACATGATATATGATACAACATTATGATATCGTTTGATCCATGTAGCAGACTTCACTTAGTGAGATAAGACTTGGTTAATGTTGTTGTAAGTTCTTATGTCAACAAATAAGTTAAAATAAGTCAATCCAAACAAACCTTAAGTGTGAGTGTTGAGCAAGATAACATATAAGTAAGGGGATTCATATACTAAATAACTAGCGTATGTTTGGATGGAGCTTTTCAGAGGATTATGGAGGGGAGAGTTTTGGAATGCTAAATCGATGTTTTGGTATATATTTGAGATTTCGATCTAATTTATCTCAAGAAACATTTAATAGCTTCCTTAATTAGAAAAAGATGCAGTGCCGAACCATTTATATGGCTGTTGTTAGTCCAGTATGATGATTCTCCAATATGTTAGGGTCCCCTCGTGACCTTACAAAATGGGCCATGCACTAGTCTGCCGACTAATCTGTTTTTGGTAAGGAGATTATTAAAATTAGGTTATGAATTTTTCAACCACCAGGATCGAACTCAGTTACCAACCAAGCTTGTTCCTTTACATGGAGCACATTAACCACTTGCATTCAACATCATGTTTTATACTATGTTTGTTGATCTTCCCTGTTAACATTGAGTGAACATTTGAATCTGTAGGAACTGCACAGGAAGCGATTACAACTAAAGTCAAAATCAAAGTTTAAGACAAAACAAAAAGGTTCTTTTTGTTTTATTTGTAGTTCTTTGTTGTTTTCAAATTTTGGTTGATATTGTTTTTGTTCTGATTTTGTTGAATGTCTTTTGTGTGTTCTGAATTGGGTTCTGCAGATGACGCCAAGAAGAAGGCACGGGGCGATGATGTATTTAGCAAGAACAGTGATCAAGGATTCAAAGTTGATAACAAAGAACAAAGGCTCTTGAACAATTGTGAAAGCTTTGATTCGAAAAATGAAGATTCAAAGGGTGGTGTATTTGCATCAAAAAAGCCAAAATTGCATTGGGGGTATAGTTCTAACTCTACTTTAAATGAAGAAAAAAAAAGTTTCCTTTTACACTCTTCGGAAACAATTTGGATTTGTTGCTATCGTAAAATATCAGAAAATTATATCCATGGATAAAAATTTAACAGTTCACTGTTTTTGTTTTGAATTTGACTTGTAGAAACAAAATATAAGTTGTCTAACCTTCACACTACGGTTTCGATTTACACATGTTTTACTCGTAAAATTCAAAACATGATAATGATCACTGCAAGCGGAACTTTGGGGCCGCACACACTAGTGAAATTTCATGTTTCCCTGGCTAGTGTTGTCAAACAGCGGCTCCACTGATACTATAGCGTAGCATATAACTAACCGTTTTTGTTCTGTGATCCATAATTGACAACACTGGTCCTGACCTACTAGTTGAGTGAGCTTAGGTTATTTACATGGGATTTCATTAAATGAAAGTATCAGAAATGAGGCTAAAAAGAACAGTACAATCACTGCAGTCAGAAAGTTGAAGCAGCTTTCTAATCTCATCAAATCAGATTCAGAACAGATATATAATAGAATATGAGTCATCTGATCTCATACAACTGTTTTGATTTTCAGATCGTAGTGACTGAACGATTTTTACCGCAGCAATTCCAGTTCATTAGAAAAAGAGTGCGAAAAGAGTGTATTGTCAACCAATCTTGATTTTAGCTGCACAGATCACCTTAATTGTGTTTATAGTAATCTATGAAGCACGGATACAAACACGACACATACACTGGCACGTCGACACCGCTAATAATTTGAGAAAATCGCATAATTCAGTGTAATTATATGTGCCGGCGTCGGACACGATACATGTCCGACACCAGGACACGCCTAATCCGGGGAGTGTCTGTGTTTCATAGATAGTAATATAATAGTTTTATGTTATTCATGTATATGGTTAATTGTTTATGTTTCATGTGAGCTGTTTGCAATCTTTTTGATCTGTTTGTTGTGAACATTTGCAGGCTTGACACCAAGGAAAGGTGGGAGAGGAAATCCAACATGTAGATATCATATCACCATGGAACTGCAATGAGGAATCCATCAAATTTTGTCAAATGTTTTGTAAATTAGTATTGTTGAGGATAATCCTGGTCCTGGAAGTGGTCAAATTGATGTGTGGCACTTGCACATGTACTCCATAATAAGGACACTTGCATGTGTGTTCCACCATTATTTAAGATAACATGTATAATCATGGTTCATAGTAACTTTACTCTGTTTATTATAGCAAATATAAGATGGTAGGTAATGAGTTAAATAATAGAATTCTATTTGATAATATTAGCATTATCAACAATGCAACCAAACAACATATTTGTCTTTAGACAAATAGAAAAACTAAGAGCTTTTGTTTAATTTATTGTTCTTTTTTCCTTTTTATCTGTTTATATTAAAATCTTCTCTTCCCTCCATTTCCTAAATTGAAGATTAGGTACTACAAGTCGAGTGTAAGCAATATTGTCAAATAGCGGCGCTATATCACTAAAGTGTAGCAGAATTTTAACAAACCGCTATTGTTTTGTGATATGCAATTTAATGCGTAGTGTTGTCAAATACATAGTTGATTTTTTCAAGTACAAATGACTGCATACTATGCAGGGGCATATTTTCAATTCAAATTAAAGTGAGAATGTCTTTTGTAATATGCGAAAAAATTGTAAAGGATGGTACTGAATACAAATGCTTAATGAAACCTCACATTATTGTTACTACCATACTTTACAAAAACAAAATTCGGTTACAATAAACAACTTGGCCTTAGCTCGGCTACCACTCTTCCTACACAAATTGCCACCCTATGGTGTAGATAAGTAGCAAGAGTACAAAGATAAAAACAGTTCATTGAGCAACTTGAAATTTCGACTACATTCACATCTTGAAATTTCTCAAGCCGAAGAACTAAGAGCGCGTTCTATTTCCTCCAATGACCGGCCCTTGGTTTCCACGACATTACCAGCTATGTACAAAACAGCAAGAACACATACAGCCGAGAATCCCAAGTACACGGAACTGATACCGAACTTGTTTACAACGCTCAAGAAATAGAGGCCGATGACGAAGTTGGATATCTGATAAGACAAGAAAAAAGAAACCATGTTCAATTAGAAATGAAAAAAATGCAGGTTATACATTAGGTTGATAACAGCGTGGAATCATTACTGCAGAGAATCTAGATCCCATAAACACACACCCATGAAGTACCAAAAACCTTTGTTCTTTTAAGCCTCTAAGTACAGTTTCAACTTTCAACATTTAAGGAAAGACAAAGACATCATAACTACAGGAAGAATGTTAGATTTCATAGTGAAGTCACTCACCCAATGTGTGCCTAATGACAAAGAAACTGCTTTTGCTCTAATTCTCGAAGCAAATATCTCCGGTAAAAGAAGGGCGGGGACAGGACCAGCACCAAGAGAGAAGGATAGGACATAGCTGGTTAAAATTCATAGGTCATAGAGTCAATAAAATCAAAAGCTTAAATAATAAACAAAAACTATAAATAAATTCATTGAAGTTAAGTCCTTCATGAATAGAATCAAAATTATTGATGAAATTAAATGACTTACAGAACAGTCCCTAGGACCGCAAGGGTGCCGGAGTATGGTGCAAGGACCTTCCAAGTAAAAGATAGAGAAAGAAGTAACATAGAAGCAGCCTGACAAATAAATGAAGCAAACAATGTCAATCATATGAATAAAAGTTACATGGTGTGTTCGGCAAGCTTCTAAAGTCAAAGCGTTGGTCCCAAAAGAAGATATATTCTACATTTAAACTTGAGATTGAGATGATTCATTTCACCCATATCATTTGATCTATCGTGTAATATACTAATATGTCACATTTTTTTTGTTATAGGTCTAAGAAAGACGTAAACTAAAAAACAAATAGCCATTACCATTCCACTAAAACTTGTGATAAGGAGACTTTTCCTTCCTTGTTTGTCCATCAATGAGGAAGCAATAGCAGTTCCTGCAACAAGGAAAAAGACAGCAGCCAGAAAGTCAAACAGTTTTGTATTTTTACAACATACAAATTACCGCGTGCTTGGTTCTGCGGCAAAAAAATTTGGATATATTAAAAGTGAGTTGAATGTTAAATGATTAATGTTTGGATATATTAAAGTAAAAGGGAGATGAACAATAAGTTCAACGCTAAAAATCAATTGTAGAAGCAAAAGCTCCAAATTCTAGCTTCAAGTTCAAAAAAAATTGGAGGAAAAATCAATTATACTCGAGAACATTCTAAAATTTCAAAATCAATTCTACACTTCTAGAATCAATTTTGCCTCCTCCAAAAGTGGAACCGAACATGATTTTTAATTGGAGACACAATAGACATTTTCAAGATTTAAAAATACTAACCAATAACATTTGATGCACCAACCAAGGCACTTGCTGCAACATCAGAAGCAATTCCAGCACTGCGGAACACAGAAGTTGAATAATACACCACAGCATTTATTCCAGCCAACTGTTGGAACAAGAAAAGCGCTGCCCCAACGCTGACAACTGCACAATGAGTTTTTTTAGTATAGTGCTACACTTTTTCATATAAGAAAGCAGTATCAACTACTGAATAACGTAAAAGGAAGTTGTGTGGCAAAATTAAAACATATATCGTGACATGAGTATCATTACATGATCATTCTCACAATCAATTATATAATAAGGTATAAAAGAAGGGTCTCAATGAAATCAATTATAAAAGAAGGGTCTCTATTTGGCAAGGACGAGCCACTATCTTATAGCGGATTACTAGTGTACAAGTTTGTATGATTAAAGTAGAGTTGTTTGGTAACGATCCTTCTCTCACGAACTTATAGCGCTTTTCATGATTCTACTTTAAGTAGCGTTTGAATTTTAGCTTATAGTGTATCATTTTTTCTCTCGTTTTTACCCTCACTATCTTAATTGAAAAAAGTTAAATATTATTTAAAAATATATTTTTTTATGTCATTTTATATTAATCACTTAGTTCAACCATTAATTTTACTAAACACTTCAAACTCAATCTGGTAGCTTACACACTATTAGCTATCAGCTAGCTTATCCTTATATCCATTATCTGCCACTGTTTACCAAACAAAGCCTAAGTTATTAAGTGATTATGGTTTTTACATTAGACCACCTTTACAAAAACGCCTTTCAAACAAGGATGTTGCTACCAAAAGACATTAAAAAGATGCAGGATAGCACCGACAGTAAAATATTTTTTTGTCCATAGTGCTATCCAACCTAGAGTCAAACTAAAATGAAATTTAGGATACCTTTCCAATATCGGCTGCTAAACAGATCAAACCACCCTGCTTCAGGTTCAGAAGAACCTTGACTCGCTGTTCTTAAGTCATACATAACTGTAGCGACTCTTTCTTTTCCATATAGTGTTTTAATAGCCTTTTCAGCTTCAGCTATTTTTCCTTGCTGTAAAACAATATACATGGAATTTTCTCAGAAAACCTACAATAAAATTATCTTGTCAAATTCATAAAAGGACAAGATAACATGTATGTTATGTTGGAGTATGGTAAGGTCATGATATGAATATCCAACAAAAGTCATCGATGTGTCTAAATATTGTAACTTTTTTCCAATGGTTTAATGTCGATGTGAACCTATTGCTTCCACAACAAAAGATACCAGAAAGTTGCAGGAAAACCTGGAATAGCCAACGGGGACTTTCTGGAGAAATTGCCATTCCTAGAGCTAAAAGAACAGATGGAACTACGGCAATGCCGAACATTGTTCGCCACCTGATAAAATGAAAAAAAAAAAGACTAAATATCGTTTTCTACACATCAAAATATTGCATGTTGAATATTTCAATCTCTCGTGTGCTATAGTTGCAACTATCCTATCGTTTCTTGTTGTACATTAACTTAGTATGACAATTGTTAGGATAAGATACATAAAATGAAAAACACACTCACGCCGACAACAGAAGTGGTAAGGGGAAATAACTCAATACCATAAAGGGTTTCCTGAAAGAGGCAGCCCAACCACCAGTGCTACAAGAATCCCAATACATATAAAAAGTTGATTAATAGATCCGAGCGCGCCACGAATTTCAGTTGGTGAAATCTGCCAAAAAGGAGTTATCACATTGCTCATATATAATATGTAATCACAATCACAAAAAATTCGATAAATTTGCAAAGTCGCCACCTCAGATATGTATAACGGAACTATAGCAGATGTAACACCAATTCCTATTCCAGCAAGCACACGACCGATGATCATTGTCTGAACACTTTGTGCTGTAGCACTGTAAGTACATCGCAGTTTAACAAATCAGATTTCAAAAATATATAAAACATTAAATAATTTACTCATCAACAACGACAGACCAGAGATATGCTCCAATTGCGAGAGGGATTGCATCTAACTGAAAAGTTCTAGTTCTGCCAAATTTATCGGCCAATGTTCCACCTGTAAACGAACCAACAGTGGCACCAGCAAGTAGCGAGCTGACAATCCATCCTGTTTATGGATTTCACAGTCACGAATGAGACTACTTAAAGATTGAGAAACATTATTTTCATATATAACTAAATATCTACAATTCTCATTGTTTGAAAAATCAATCATAAAGTTTGAAGTATGCATTCGTTAAAAAAAAATTGAGTACCTTGTAGAACTGTATTTTCAACTATTCCAAGATCCTTAGCAAGGTATTCAAGAGCACCATTTACAACCCTGTATCAAAAAGGGCATTGCTAGAGTTATCCAAAGAAAATATATTATTACATGAAAATTAGTTACAGTCTACATAAGATTCAATACATGTCATCCAGTTGATGAAGTGCGAACACAGACACAAATACCGGACATGACACTGAGAGATAGACACTGATAATAATTTAAGAAAATACAAGTGATCTAATGCAACTAAATTTGTCGGTGTCAAGTTGGTGCGCCGGACACTGGACATGCCTTCAATCCGAAGTGTTGGAGCTACATAGTGAAAAACTTAAAACATATAGAAGTGGCTCAGATCATTCAAATGACTTGGATGAATTTATGAAGAAAAATGCATGCTGCATTATACTCCATTGACCAATATACTAAAACAAAGAGGCTATCCTTACCCAAGATGGTATCCAAATAAAATGGCTCCAAGGCAAGCAACACCAACATAGGGTAGAACAGTTCCGGAAGATTTTCCCTGAGGAACGGAGGGGATAACATGCTCGGTATCTCCATCTGCAACCCAGTTTTACTTGTCATAATTATTTCAACAGCGCATTAATACATGAATAAAAAGCTAGAAGTACTGGATTCACACAAAAAGCTTACAAAACAGAAAAATGGTTCAGAGATTTTGCAAATATAAGAATCATTATTGTAGGAATAGTTTAGCATAGATAGTTTGTGATCAGAATGATCACAATAGGAATGTCACACTAGATTACTCTCCGTGTAACTGTCTAACTGTATTAACTGGCAACTGCCAGTCAAGTAGGGGATGCTGACTGACACAGTCAGCCAGCTAGAGGTAGTTAGCATATGTCTATAACTAGACTCATCAACCGTCATAGAAACAGTTATAACAGAGAAGCTAAAAATCTCTCTATATTCATCACATTACAGTTTTCTATTACTTGAAGACGAAATTTTCAGCACCAAAAGAGTATTTTCACTAATCAAAGCAAATGCCACTGCACATGTAAACATATTGATATCACATAAATTCCGGAGTTGATATTTAGAACCACCAAAGGACTAAAGGCAATTAAAAAGGAGGAGTTCTACAGTATACGACTATACGCTCTTAGCATAGTTTCACAAAACCAAAAAAGAAAAATAAACGTTATTGTTAATAATTGAATTTCCTAACTATTGTAAAATTAGTCATTCGCTATTATGAAGCTCTGACACAAACACGTCATTGTTAATAATTCAATGAAATAACATGTGCTGGTGACACCAGACACACCTTCAATTGAAAGTGTCGGTGCTTCATAGTTCATATACGATGTATTATCTGGACTACAATCTGCATTCTCCTAATATCAGACATAGAATTTCATTTTTGGGGAAAGTATACATTAGCATACCATCATACACATAGACCATGCAGCTAGCACAATTAAGCAATCTTGCCAAAGAAAGTCAAACAACGAATCATCAAGCAAACAAAGCATGGTTCATCTACGTGAAGCTAGCACATTACATCATAGTTTTAAATTGTGGTCAAAATATAACAGTTTTAGAGGCCTCAGCAACAACATCAGAACCGCCATTGCATTGCATGCATTTTCCCCATTTTAACGAAATATAAAGGTTTGCAGCATAACTATTCATTCCATATCTCCATCAAATGCAGTCAAAAAAACAATCACAAAAGCCAATAAACTAAACACATTAAAAACTAATAAGTGACAGCATGCAAAGCCTTCTAGAAAAAACATGCCAAGAAAGTCAAACAATGAATCATCAACTGTGAGGCACTAACACAAATACCGAACACGACACTGACACTCGTAAATTTAAGAAAATAGAAGTGATTGTACATAATCACAAATGTCAGTGTCGTGTTGGCACCAATATGTGTCGGTGTTAAATCGATCATCAAGCAAACAAAACATGGTTCTTCTACATGTATCAAGCAAGCACAATACATCATGGTTTTAAATTGTGGTCACTATAACAGTTTTAGAAGCCTAGCGATGGCGTCACAACCACAATTGCAGTCACATCAGCCGCTTTTTACCGCAATATAAAGACCCCAATTTAGAACTATGCATTACACATCTCCATCAAATGCAGTCCAAATAAATTCATAAAAGCCAATAAACTAAACAAATTCAAAAGCAATCATCAACAGAATGCAAACCAGAAGCTTGAACCCTGATTGATCTGGACTTAACAGAATTCACCAAAACACCACCAAGACTGACTCTTGCACTACTCATTCCACTTTCAAGAGCCACAGAACCAAGCCTTGATCCACAGAATTTGGAATTTTTGCTCATGCAAACTCTTCTTGGCCTTAAACCACTCCCATTTCTGAATTCTCCAAAACCAACCAAGCCCTTTTGGTTTTTAGCACCAAAAATGCTACCTTTAACAGAAACAGTTGATGCTTGCATATTATCTGGTCAAAAAATCAATGACCCAGAAAATCAAAACTCTTAAATTTCTTAAAAAATGCAGAAAACAAAAAATATACTAATGCTTAAATTCCAATAACAGAAAATCAAAACGCTTAAATTTTTCAAAAAATGCAAATATAAATGTAGAACACAAAAAATACTAATGCTTAAATTACAATATACAGAAAATCAAAAGTCAAAACACTTCAATTTTTAAAAAAGTGCAAATATAAAATGTAGAAAGCAAAAAATACTAATGCCTAAATTCTAATAACCAGAAAATCAAAAGACTATTTTTTAAAAAAAATACATAAATGTAGAAGGAAAAAAATAAAAAATGCAAAGCATGCATGCAAAAAGGAATTTGATAAGAAAATAAAATAAGATTGAAAAGGGAGGTAAAGATGAATTACCGTAGAAAAGGGTGATGGAATCTTGAGTTTGAAGATTTTGGTGATATCAGTGAATAGAGAATGAAAATTTTGTTGTATTGAGATTTGGTCTCTTTTTCTGAGTTTAGAGATGAATATGAAGAAATAGCTTTGAATGGATCGATGCTGAGTAAATTAAAGACAAAGATCAAAGATGATGATGAATTTCAATTATTAACAAAAATGGAAAATCTGGTTTTTTTTGTTGTTTTATTATGTGCTAAGAAAATACCAATGTTTTTTGGTGCAAAATTCTTCATTTTCAAAAATAATAATTTTCTTTTTCCCTTTTAATCTAAACAATTGATAATTGATTTTAACATAGATAAGAGTTTTTTGTTTTTGTTTTTTTTTTTTTTTTTTTTTTTTTTTTTTTTTTTTTTGGTTGTTGTCATTGTTTTGTCGATCGTATTTATCTGATTAGATTTAATTTTATATTATAACGAGGTATTCATTTGATTAAAAATGATACATCAATTATGCAATCAATCAATCCTTATATCGTAAAAATTACATATAAAAAGAGTTCAATTTAAAAATAAATCAAGTCTAAAAAAATCATCAATCCTAAAATCGAAGTAAGTAAAATCTTGTTAAATATAATGTGATGTAATATTGATGCTTGTTCACGATCTAACTTTACAACCTATTTAATCTCGTGATGAACACCAAGACAAATTTTTATCGTTAACCCATGACATTTTTTCTGCCAAACTCTATGACAGGAATATAAGAGCATCCACAATGGTAGTCCACTAATAAGGATTCCTTAAATGAACCATACGTATACACATCACTTATTTATAATATTTTAATGAAAATGTCTTTTAAGGACTCCAATAAAAATCTTTATCGGAGAGTGATCATTGTTAAGTAAAGAACCCTTAAGAATCCCCTATCGATGATGCTCTAACTCTAAGGGTGTAATCTCGATGTCGCTAAAGCTTTACATTTTTTCCCCGGCCATCATGCATCAAATGTATAGTACTAAATTAGTCCTATTTTTAGGTGAAATAATTTTTAATATAGTCTTTAGTCATTAGAAACAAGAAGGTTAACACGAGAAATTAAATTATTAAAATTTCTTATAACTTAACAAGAAATAATATTAATTAATAGCTATGTAATTTTTTAAATGGAGTTTTGAGAAAAGTGAGAAAATCCATTTAAAGAAACATAATTTGCTTACGTGGGAGTTGTGGCTTAGATTGTCGATCGCACGTTGGTCCTGCTGCTTCCTTTCACTTCTGCTGACTAATGTCCTTTTTCTTGTTTTCTGACGTGTACTGGTCCCTTATATAATGGAAAGTGGAAACCCTAATAATAGACTTCAGGTATGAAAACAAATAGAAGTAGAGAAGTAAAGAGAGAAGAGAAACATTAAACTATCTTACTTTGATTTGTATTTATAGAGAAATATAAAGATATAATTAAGAGATAAATACAAACATGTGATTTGAATGATAAGTATAATGATGTCATTTGAAGATAAGTATAATAATTTTTTTAAAATTTTTAGCGGGATCAACTTGTCCGGTGTATAATATTTATTTTAAATTTTGTATCAATGATAATTTGTCATGTGCATATTGATTATTTTTGAATTTTTTTATCAAAAACAATTCTTTTAGTGTATAATAATTATTTTAAAATTTGAATCCGTGACAAGTTGCCCGATGTTTAAATGTATATTTTTAATTTTTTTTATTAGAAAAAACTTGTCCCATGTATAATAATTATTTAAAAATAGTGTGCTAACAACACTTTTTTTTCTACGCTCTTCCTAACACTAACTTTTTTATTTGCTTAAATCAAGGTAGGTTTCACACTTTGAAAAAAGGTTCCACTTAAAGTGGTGAGTCATACATTATACTTTGATTTCATCGAGCTGAATAATGAGTGTTGAAAAGATTGTCATTATCATTTCTCTTTCAAAATTTTAATTATGGACAAATTGTCTGGTGTTTAAAAATTATTTTCAAATTTTCTCTTCTTTCAAAAATCAATTTATTTTCAAATTTGTATAATCGATAACTTGTCCCGGGAATAATAAATTAATAATTATTTTAAAAGTTATATCAGTGATAACTTTTTCTCTTTCCAAAATTACCCTCAACTTTAAATACAAATAACACATATAACAATTAAATAAAAGTAAATTCAATATTAAAATAAAAGTGTAACAAACACGATATGAATATATATCCAATTTTTTCCTTTATCATTTAAAATGTGTAACAAACTAAACTAGTATATCTATACTTACTTTTTCATTATCCCTATTATACCCTTAAACAACTTTTTCTATAATAAAGATCGTTGTTGACGTCATTAAAAAAAAATAAGAATTTATATATTTTTTTGTTATATTGTTGGTGTCATTGAAATAGATAATTAGTTTGATTTGTTATGATATTCAAGGAATAAACATTTACATTTTTAGTTTTAATCAAAATAAAAATTTCATAGAAAACACCATTCATAATTTTCAGTGCAATAAAAAGAGCGAAAAGAGAGACACGTAAGTGCAGTCTTCTCGCTAGTAATAATAATATTAATGTATATGTATAATAATTATTTTAAAATTTATATCAATAACAACATGATATGTGTATTATAATTATTATATTTTTTGTTATCATTGATAGCATGTCCTGTGTATAGCAATTACTTTTAAAGTTTTAGTGGTGACAACCTTTCATTTGCAAAATAATTATTTAAAAATTTATAAACAAAATTTAACATTTTAAATTCATTCAATAAATGAATTCAAAATGTTAATTTTTTTCTTATAATAATGACCAGAGGATGATTCTTATAATTTGTAAAATGACATATAATTTAGAACATTAAAATTTAATTAAAATGACATATAATTGGAGAAAGGAAGTTAATCATTAAGCTACTTGAATAAGTCGCCGACCCTAGTTTTTAGGGAAAAAAACTCTAAATTCTCTCTAAATTCTCTCTCTTTTACCCATCAAGGAGGGGTATTTTTAGGTCATTTTTTGACCTAGAATCACCTTTTGCAGTTGTAATAAGGATGAATAGATCAGTTTTTAGTTAATGTAACTAAACTGAAGAAAAATATCATCATTTAGTTGAAAAAAGTATTTTTTTAGAAAGTTTTTAACCCTTAAACCAAGAAGAAATGGCAGATGCAAAGCTTACTTTAGTTTCATAAATTCCACAACATAAGATGTTCTTATATTATAATTTTGAAATTTCATCATTGTTTAGGAGGTGACCTCTAACCAAATCACAACCAGTATTGTTGGCATCATCAATCTCTGCAAGATTGGTTCTTCTTCCCTCCCTCTTCCATTATGCATGCAAAAACAAAAACAAAACCAAGGAAATTTAAAGAAATGAAACTTGTCTCAAAGTTCTCGTCTTTGCATTCACATGGAAATATAAAGTATAACAAGTATATCGGATCTTGGAAAAAATGCCTCAGAAAATCATCTCAGAGAGGTATGAAGAAAATTATCTCAAATGTCTGTTCAGTTTTATTTGTTTAGTTTATGTTTTTTGATTATTTTCTGTTTTTTGATTCAGAGGAAGCCAAGGTGCCCAAGTCGCAGCATAAGTATTTCTCTTCATCATCTTCTTCTTCTTCTTGTGTTTCCTCTAGTCCACCAAGACAGGTTCTAAATTTTTTACATTTCAGTCTAAGTGCTTGTTTGTATCTCATTTTATGAAGGATTGAAATCAATTCTACTGTTGTTTTGGCGCTGTTGCCCTGCATCAGTTTTCTTTTGTTTCCTGCTGTTTTGTTACTCTGCCTAGGGCTTGCTAACAATACACATTCTAACTTATGAAGCATACACACTCCTTCGATTAGGCGTGTCGTGTCCGACACCGACACAACACCGATGCTTGTACTTACACTGCATTATGTGATTTTTTCAAATTGTTAACTGTGTCGGGGTATCAATGTTCGTGTCTGGTGTCTGTGTCCGTATTCGTGCTTCATACTAACACACACTTTATAACGCAACTTCTTTGATTGGTTAAAATTCACATGAGTCTCACCAAATCATGTGTCTTGCTAGCATTTCTCTGTTAATAAACTTTGCTGATTCTTTTTCAAAATTACAATTTCTTCTTTATAATGTCCTACATGTGTAAGATGTGATTTATTTTTTTGTTTTTTTTATTCAGACAAAGAAGATTAATATGGGTGAAAGACCGAGTCAGAAAAGAAGTGAACATGTAAGTTAATATTACCAAACATTTGATGTTCTATAGTTATTGATTTTAGTCTTAGCCTTAGTCTTGGGCTCTTAGCTGTAGTTGCTTGACAAAAGACATTATTTAGTGAAGTGATTTTAAGTTTTGATCAAAATTACAATTTTCTCATGAGCATTTTTGTTTTTTTATTCAGACAAAGAAGATTAAATTTGGTAAAAGATTTAGTCAGAGAAGAAGTTCTAAGGTAGGTTAATATTACCAAACATTTCATGTTCTCTATAGCAAAAGTTCAATTGATGAAAAGCTTATTTTGGACTCGGCTAAGGAAGAGGACAAGACTCACTATGTGGACATTTTGAAAGGTATTTTGACTAAATTTGTAACCGTCTGTAACCGGGCATGAATGCCATGACAATACAGTGATGTATTTATGGTGTAATATAGCTTAGAAGAATGCATGATTAAATGTTCAACAGAAATTAACAGACTAACAGATAAGTGTGAATATGAATTCAAGTAAAACAAATGACTTAAGCACCTAAAAGCATTTGTTAGTCTGTTAAGTCATTTATCATAGGGACAACTGATATAGGGTCTGTTTGGATTGGTTTATTAGCTTATCTACTTGCTTAAGAAATTGTGATACTGTTTGAGAGCTTAACAAAATAGCTTATGTAAACTCCCCAATACAGCTTATGAAAAAAGATTATAGCCTAAATGTAAACAGTTAGACTTTAGTACTTTACTCTTATCTTTAGTTAGATAACAACATGTAAAAGTAACAAATTTATGAAAACAACTTCCTCTTTAGTTATATTTATGAACATTTTTTTTTTCAAGAATGAACAAAACTTTTTTTGAAAATAGTTTTATAATTAGGGACATAGCGAGGATAATAATTTACCCATAGAAATATGTTAATCGTCAACAACACTAACAATTAGATGGGGTGGTAAATGTTCTCGTAAACTTAGTTAAGTTGGTATGGATAATACATAAAATATGCAAGGTGCGGGGTTCGAACCCCGACCACCACCAAAAAGATGATGTGGTAAATGATATATTTTGTTTTTAAATAATACTCCCTCTGGATTGAAAAATGCGATCCCTAGCCAAAGTTAACCAAAAACCATTTCAAGATATTGACATCACTTATTCACAATGTACATTTTCTTTTGGCATCACAATGTACGTTTTCTTCCCCAATCTCTCATTTCACTCAATCAATGTATTGATATAGATTTAAGTATTTAACATGTCCATGTTTTGGTGTTGAGCGGTTCCTTCAATTCTTAAACCATACAAAGAAAAAAATAATTGGAATTTTACTATTTTCCTCTCTTTTTTTCTTCTTTGTTTTGTTAATTTAATTCATTTGTTTTTTTTTTAAAGAAGTTTAATTCATTTGTTGTGTATCTCTTTCAATTCTTTATTATTTGTCTCATATACACACACACCATGCATTTGATAAAATGTTATAGTGGATTCTCATCAACATTAACGTAACCATGTTTGATGTTTTTCTTTTGTTTATTCATGAATGTTTTTATACCTACCGTGCTGATATATTGTATTAATTAGTTTTTTTTTGGGTAGAATGACAAAAGAAAAAGAAGAAAAAAAACCTAAAAAGAGGGTTTAAGGGGCATCAAGCCTCAACAATGACAGGGCTTAATCTCATATTTTTCTTTGGTTTCTTTCTATAAATTAAAAAGTCACACCTAATCTTGAAGAGCGCTTAAGTTTGACCAAAAATTTTGCGTAATGGTTGCCCTCTCGAAACACATCATGGAAAGAAATGTTAGGAATATGCTACTTTAACCTAAAAAATCCAGTAACAAAGAATTGTATACATGTCTATGAGAGTGATCTAAATCTTGAAAAAGATGAAGGACTTCTAAAAAAATCTGATTCGCAAATAACTCGTCGAATATGAATTTAAGTTTTAGACAACATGATTAAAATTAAAAAAGGATAGTTTAGTCACTTTGCTGATATATTATATTAATTAGTAGATTTGAATATAATTATTTGGTTAAGAAAGAAAATTTACAAATAAAGCATCTGATTTATTAACGTTAAACGTTAAGTTTGACTTCACACTCTCTCCCCCAAAATTAGACCGTTACAAAAAAGCACTTATTTTTCACTTTACACAATCATCAATCACAACAAAACACACTCTCAAAAACCTTAACATTTGATCATCAAAAAACCAAACATCATGTCAAAAACAAACCCAATTCTTGAACCTTTACTTCATGTCCTTGATCCAATTTCATTGATCCTTAACCAAAATTCAAATTCAAACCAACCTTGTCCTCTTAGACTTTCTTCTTTAGAAGATAGTTTTGTTATGGAGAGAGGAAGGAATTATGATGCTTATGCTGAATTGAGGGAAAAAAGGTTGCGGTTAAGGTGTTTGATGAATGTTCAAGATGAGAGTTTTGAGATTGAAAGTGAAAAACTTGTTGACCCGTCAAGGAATTTGGTTGAGTTTGATGGTGATTTGGGTTATGGGAGAAATGGGTTGTTGGAAAAAGAAGAATTTTTTGAGATTGAATCAGAGAAAGATTTGGTCCCATCATGGAAAAATGCTAACTTTGAAGGTGGATTTGGTTATGAGAGAAAAGGGTCATTGGAAAATGATGAGAGTTTTGAGATTGAATTTCAAAAACTTGTTTCTTGTGGGAGAAATGGGTCTTTGGAAAAAGAGGAATTTTTTGAGATTGAGCCACCAAAATTTGCAGGCAGAACAAAGAAAGAGGTTATGTTTGAAGGTGATTTGGGTTATGGAAGAAAAGGGTCATTGGAAAAAGAAGAAAATTTTGATATGGAACTGCAAAAACTTGTAGACTCAGCAAAGAAAAAAGTGAACTTTCAAGGGGGTTTTGCTTATGGGAGAAAAGGGTTGTTGGAACAAGATGAATATTTTGAGATTGAAGCACAAAAATTTGCAACCAAAACAAGGAAAGAGGTTAACTTTCATGGTGGATTTGGTTATGGGAGAAAAGGGTCACTGGAACAAGAAGAAAATTTGGTGATTGAACCACATAAATTTGTAGCCTCAACAAGGAAAGAGGTTAGGTATCAAGGTGGATTTGGTTATGGGAGAAAAGGTTCATTGGAAAAAGAAGAATATTTTGAGATTGAACCACAAAAACTTGCAACCAAAGCAAGAAAAGAGGTTAAGTTTCAAGGTGGATTGGTTAGTGGGAGAAAAGGGTCTTCTGTTGTTGGTCAATCTGTGCCTGATTTTTCTGCTGTATTGAGGAAAGAGAATAGGAAGCCATTGAATTATTTGCCTGCAGTGATGGAGGTAATGACACCACCTTCCAAGAGTAGTTTTTCTAAGGATAATGATGGAATGATGTCAAATTCAAGAGGGAGTAAGTCAGAGAGTGCAGGGGAGAAGAATAAGAAGAAAACGGTTGGCAGTGGCGGTGTTTTGATGGGAAGGAAGAGTTATGCTTGCATTGATGAGCTTAGGAGTTTGTCTTCTGCTACTGCTACTGCCATCAATGGTGAAGGAAGAGGAGGAAGGAATAGTAGAGTTTTGAGGAAGTCAGTATCAGCACATAGACAGTTTTGAATCCTAGGTTCCTTAAAGTTTCGATATTTTTTTCATTGTTTGTTGAATTTGCTGATTTGAGAGGCTGTGTTGATTGTTCTGATATTTCTCTTTTGTTTTTCGATATTCATTCTATTGATCTTTGAATTGCTTTTGATGGTTTTACAGTATCGTATTCTGTAAAGATTTGATGTAAGTACGAGTGTTGATTGCTATACCACAAATATTATAGGAAAAATGCATAGTTATCATTCTTCTTGAGTGGATTTGATTTTGTTAATTGTGTTCTTTTCTTTTTATTGATGAAGCTGTCAACTGTGTTCTGAAATAAAGTATCATTTCAAGATTCATAAAAAATAGTAATCTGGTAATTGAACAAGTTCAACATGAAGCATTTTAGTCGGAATTTTGGGGGAATCTTTTGCTTCTTCATGGCATGCTTAGGAAATGATAGACGTTAGATCTTTCATTTGCTTGACTTGGTCTTCAATATGAAGCATATTAGTTTCAAACCGTAGTTGTGTCGGAATTTTTAATATTGCTGAAAATTGACCTGGTCTCAATTGCAGTTGCGTTATAGTTGCAAGAGACATAAAAAATTTGAGATTGCAGCATAAATCATGATTATAAACCTTTCTTAAAAACCCTAATATTGGTCGGAATTTCGGGCAAAATAAACTCAACAATAACAAAATTAAGGATCATTATCCAAAAGATCCCAAGAGACCTCTAATTTAGAGGAACAACATCATCAATAAATTTGTACACCACTGTATAATGATTCTTATATCAGATAAAAAAAAACCAGACAAATTACTGGTGATATGTTGCATGAACAACTTAGAGGTGTTTTAATAGCATAATCTTATTAAATTCAAATAGTACCAAGCCTAAAATCTACAAGATCTTCAACAATTTCATCGACCAAAATTTGAAGTACATCCCCACCAATATCAACACCGACCTCAAAAGCTTCAATGTCGAAATCAGTCCATTTTCCTAATGAGTGACTCATCTCCCAATCAATTATTTGGTTTAGTTCCATGCCAACCATACATTCCCACTTTTTAATCTCACTCTTGACCTCTTGAACCAAAATCTCAGCTTTCATGCATAAAGGAGCCTTTGTCCATGCACACCATGACTTAAACACACCATAATAATTTTGGCAGCAATTTGATTCTAGATACTCTATTACACAATCAAACAGAAATCCCTTAAGTTGGTTTCGATTAAAATTCCTCTGCGTAGCATCGGTTGCAATGTTGAGTTCATCAAGAAGAATGCAAGAAATGAGAAGCTGTGGCAATACTCCTTCCTCATTGTTCCTAGTGACATTTCCAAGAACCAATTCAGCAATGAAGATAACTTCTTTCATATGATCCAGCTTGCTTCCTGTCAATCTTGTCCAAAAAGAATCTAAACTTTGTAATATCTTATCAATTCGGTAAACAAGTTTGGTCAGTATCTTACAACCTATCTTCCCTGTGTTAAATGATGCTGCGGAATCTAAAAGTTCGCCTTCATGTTTCAATCGTTCAGGTTGGTCGTAAAGACAATTTGTAGAGCCAGGGTGAAAACAATGCCCTGAAATCAAATTGAAGATCAAAGACATTAAAACGAGAGGATTAAAGTGATGAAAGTTAGAAATCATATTTTCTTAACTGCGTTTACCTGAGCCTTCATCGAGACTACTGGAAGAAAAGGAAGCTTCCAAGACTGATCCAGGACTGAGATGATTACCATTGCACGAGGTTCCGAATAATCCAACATGATTTGTCTCACACTGATATCCGTAGAAACAAGGTACGATGTCAGGTATAGTAACCAAAGTACAAGCTTAAATAAAACATTACATTTAACAGAGAGATCACGCTTAAACTGAGTATAAGAAAAAGCTCTTCGGCTATAAGCTATGAAGCACCAACACGGACACCAATTAGGCAATCACAACATTAATACTGACACGTTGACACCAGAATAATTTGAGAAAATGAAAGTAATTGAATATAACCAATGCATTGATGGCATGTCGGACATGAGATACACTTTCAATCTAAGGTTTCCCCATAACTAATATCCAACATATGATTTGTAGGACCAAAAAATGATAAATAAGTCAATTAAATAACGTTGATTATAATGAAAATAAGGAACTGAGTATTACCTACATTTACTGATAAGTGATAACTAAAAGTAGATGCAGAAAGACCAAAGAAATAATAATTAGACAATATGCAAAGAGAAAATGCACATGGAAACCAACCTTGGGACATTTGTCATTGAACATTTGATCAATGGAACATGTTAGGTGCTCTGCATTCAGAACAGATATCAATTCTTGAAGAATCAATGCAGGTGATCTTTTAGGTTGATCACCAGTAACCAACTCCTCACTTTCTCTGGACCTTAATTCTTTCAGCTTCTGTTCTAGAAAAGCACCTAAAACATCTTCTCTCAGGGGTCGATGATGTCTTTGGAAACATGTCCGAATCTCATTATCACTTTTTGCCTCTTCCTTTTTCTTAAAAGGTGAACTAAAGGTAGATGGTGCTGCCTTGTTCATCTTATCGGTGTTTAGATAACCTCCTCTTTTACATTTGACATTAGAATTGTTTGGAGAGGAAGTGTCAAAATTCTTCCTTTTTTCTCCTTGTGCATCAGAACCTTGTCTGCTTGAAGGTTTCCTTTCTAGATCAAATTTGCATCTATCTGCCTTAGTAGGAGACCTTATCCGAGTTCGACCACTTAGGCTTTGATTCAAACCAACAAAGTCTTTATTACCACTTACAGTGCTTGAAGTTGTAGCTGATGAGACTCTCTTCTCTTGCATATTACTATTTCTTGATTCAAATGATATTCTTTCATTGTTTAACATCCCTTCTTGTGGTCGAGTTTTATGTTTGAAGGAAAAAGAGGATATACCATCGTCCTCTAAGCCTCCATGAGGTTCGCGTGATGAATCACATTTTGCAAGCACATATATTCTTCTGGAAGTGGATTCATTACAAGCATAAGCATTCTTTTTAACATCGTCATCAACATGAGTTATGATCTTCTCCTGGCTTCTGAGAAGAACTACATCATTTTCATGAGAGGGTATGAATGACCTTTTGTTTTGCGCTGATGCTGAAGAGAAGTCGGTGAAAACATCTGAAACAATAGGTCTGCTGATCTCAACATCAAGCGAATTGCCGCAATTTTTGCATGTATGCTCCCCCAATGACTTGTCTATGCCAGAATTATAACATGATTGATTGTGTATATCTTGTGGCCAAGTTGCATCCATTTCTGTCACAATTCCGTTATTGGTAGGACACTTTGAAATGGAAGATGTAAGAAAACATTTGGATCTGTTTGTAGCCTGCAAACCAGGTTCCAAGATCTTAGTAGCTGCTTCTATCAACCTTGAGCTTCGAGATGTACTCTTTCCCGAAGAAATTCTCGGACTCTTCAAAGGCGAAACAAGTTTATTAGCGTGATGGTGACTGTGACGATGATGATTGTACCTTCTCACTTGCGACAAAACACTCTTGATTTGCAATGCATCAGCACCAAACCTAGTCACTGCTCTTCTCTCGTTCGCCTCCGTTTTCCGAAGCTTCTGAGGCCTTGACTCATGCCTTGCATTCGCAACTTTGATCTCCAAAGACTCCTCACCATCATCACTATCAGAAAATGAAGATTTCTTGGATTTATCTCTCTTTGAAGATGGAATTGATTCTAGACCCATCAACCTAGCTACAAGACTTGGTGCTTTCATTTCATGCTTTTGTTCTACCTCTATAACACAATTCCCACTTTTTTTCGCATTTGAAAAACCTCCACTGTTCCCATTAGCAATCTACAATCAAAATAAATATAATATATAATATAATCACAATAAGCAACTACCGAAAAGAAGGATTTGAATTTGCTGCAATAACAAATTCACGCAGTCAGCACATCGAAAGCCACGAGTCAAGTTCGAACAATCTAAATTTCAAACTCGGTATTTTAGTTTAAAAAGCGAATTTTGCTTGCTTTATGAACCGTCTGATCTCGATTAAATGGTCATTGAAGTGCCGACCGTGTGAATACGTGGAATTTGTGACCTCTGCAATCTATAAGAAAGCTTTTCAAGTTCAACACCAAAGAAAACTAAATTCAAACCAGCACAAACTATCACATGTTCTTACCAAATGGAGTTGGGAATTTGGCATTTTGTCATCTCCTTTAAACTTCTTCAAAGAATCTCTTTTTGCACAAGCTGTCACAGTTCACAACAAAAAACCCAACACTCTCATCAGTTTCCACAAATTTGTACAAGACCCTCATGTCAAATTTTCACATTTATGTTGTCTATCTAACTTTTCATAAATATTGATAATTTTCAATAGAAACTCACTTATTAACTATTTAAGAAAATAATGGAAATAGATGGAAATAGACATAAAACACTTTCATTTGGCAATGTCACCTCAAAATCTAAAGAGAGCATCCTTTACACTACCAACCTCAAGTGTGTGATACTATGAAGCACGGAGACTCCTCTAATTTGACACCGACACATATAATTACACTGAATTATGTGATTTTCTCAAATTATTAACGGTGTCGTGTCCAATGTCTGTGTCCGCATTCGTGCTTCATAGGTAATATATAAAAATAAATAAAATAAAATGCAGAACTTGTTTGTATTGTTTAGATTAGATAAGACTAACCAGGAGGAGGAAGAAGTTTTTTGGTGAAAAATCTCTTCTTTGTGAGTCTACTATTCCAATCAAACAGCTGAGAGAAAATTCCAACACATCCACCACCTAGCTTTTGATTATTCTTCTTCTCTGTTATTGCTAAACAAGATGAACCATTCACACTAACATCATCACTCATTTTCTCAACACTTCACTACCTAATGAAAAAACACAAAAAAACTAAATCAATTTCACAACTTCACTACTAACAACAACACCAAAACTTCATTATCTTCCAAACAGTGTTTTCACTCAAAATACGAAATATCATATCTAACAAGAAAAACCCTTCAAACTAACACTTACTACAAAACAAAAACATGCAAAAAAAGAAAAGAAGATAGTAATTATTACAGCTTCACTAGAAACAAAAACACTATTTTTGAACTTCTTTTCAAAACAGTTTTGTAACATAGAAACTAAAACAGTAACACATGATTGTTTTCCCTCCAAAATCCAAAGTGAAGCAACAAAGTAAGAAAGAAGTTTCTGCATAGAACAAAGCAATAATGACAATCACAAAAGGACAAGTTGAATGAACAGTACTGCAAAACCACCTAAGAAGAAAATGACTCTTCAGGCAAAAAACGACAGACAGGAGCGGTAGAAGAACCGAAGATGAGACATAAAGCAAATTTGAATATACATATGATTCTGTTGGAAAACTAAACTTTAATAGTACTAGTTTAATTACACTTCATTAATATTAATATTAAAAACAATAGTATAATTTTATCAAATACTACAAATTAAATCGGCTAGTTTATCTATGAGTTTTGCTAGAATCCACTCATGAAAGTGTGTTTTAGCAATCGACATCTCAAAGTGTGATTTTCATTTTTTTAGTTATAAATTTGCTAAAAAACACTTTCATAAAAATTAGTTGGTGTCTTTTAGCAAATGCTCATAGAATAACTTGCTAAAAGACACCTTCATAAAAAGTGTCTTCTAGCAAAACCCTTTATCTATTATCATATATCTTATAAGTTCATACGACATGAATTTGTTTATCAACTTTCCGCTATTTTTTTTTTTACTGAAGAGAGACTCAATGAGTTTAATTTTGTATTCCGCTGAAGTTAATCATATTCGAGACATTGTAGAATATTAAATATGGACATTTCTCTGCATCAATATTTAAACATCGGTGTTCGTCACGTTGCATGAGTTTAGTCCCTTATGCTAAACCTAACCTCCATTGATTTTTAATCTTGTGTAGTATTAAGGGACACCATTCAAATCTTTGAAAACAATTATAAAATAATTAGACTTAATTACAATTTTAATCTCACTACTTTGTCAATTTTTGGATTATGGCCCAATATTTCTAATTTCTCAATTTTGGTACCCTTACTTTAACAAATTTTGAAATTAGATCAAACACTTAATAACCCCTTTAGGTTGGTTTGCTGATGTTAACTTGAAACTTTGAAGTGTGTTTATTCTCAAGGTATCATATTCGATACTCTTCAATGCCGATTTAAACGAACTAATTTAACTTATTCAAAAGAAAAAAGATCAAACATTTAATTTTAAGGGTGACATGACAATTATTAATTTGATGTAGATTGTTAACGTGGACGTCACATCAACATTTTAATTAAATATTAATATTTTATTTTTTGTAACTTAAAATTTTAATTAAATAAAGTATTAGTATATTTAATTAAAATGTTGATGTTGTGTTCACATCAATAATCCACATTATCATGTCATTCTTAATTTAAGCGTTCGATCTAATTTAAAAAGTTGTTAAAATTGATGAACCAAAGTTGCAAAATTAAAAACATGGAGACCAAAATTAAAAACATGCCTATCAATTATACTTCCAACTCTTTCTCCTTTTTTGTTAAGTAGTCTAGTGACTGGTGGTTACACATTTTAAATGTGAAAAAGTTGGGTGTTCGAGGTTCGAACTCCAACTCTGAATATATTATGTATTGTCCAACTCTTTTTAATGTATACATAAAATATGTCATGTAGTTTTATAAATATTGTCATGGTAATAAATAATCATTGTTTAACGAATCTATAAAAAAAACTATATCTTAAAATTACAAGTTTTTTCTTCTTCTTTCTAATAACTTAAAATTACACGTTAAACATATATAAAAACAATAGTTACACAATTTTTTATGCTAACACATGTTAGTAAATGAGTGGAAGAGTAACAATGAAGAACAAGAATTTCAATGTAACAACAAGAATCTGCATCACAACACAAAGGAAGCATTGGAAAAATATGAGAGAAATAAAGTGCAAAAAGAACACATGATGGCAATAATCAAGCAACGTGGGACACTGTTTGAGAAACCCTAGATAGACACAAATGTAGCTCGAGGAAAACCTGTTACCTTTGCCAGCGAATTTTACCTTTTTCTTGGTGCATGTGAAACAGCGCGTGCAGTAACATATGCGCGTGGGATTCATTCATTAGTCACGTGATACAGAAAAAAATCACCCTCGCCCATCGATTGAAGCAAACTTAGAAGGAGAGGAGAGTGGTCATATTAGTCAACTAGCTGTGTTGTTTATATAACTATACTAGAACATTGACCCGTGCTGACGCCCGGGCCATATAAGAGAACAAATACAGCGGAAATAAGAAAGTAAAAACTTTACTTGAATCGAAAAAATAGTATGATTCAGTTCATAAAATTAATTGCCGCAAACGTTTTTAATGTATAATATTAAACAATTTCCATGACATCAACCCTGTTACGGTAACATGACATATATATTTGACGGCATAATTTATTGACGAAAAGATAATCCAACATCTGTCGAAATAGAAAAAGTAACGATATGAAATAAAAACAATACTACAAAACAAAGTGCTACACGTTACGGAAAACTTCTCTGTAGACCACATTAGATGTCACATCAGTATCTTGACCGTCTTCATCATTGATCAGTATCTTTAAACCAT